>ERZ773252.103-NODE-103-length-105745-cov-5.283556_pt1 | contig 105745 bp, 97 predicted proteins | sample MGYA00580517_ERZ773252 | MGnify/ENA primary metagenome ERZ773252 (study PRJEB29015, sample SAMEA2737766) | human gut metagenome | biome: human gut; feature: human-associated habitat; material: faeces | place: China | collected 2012 ...
CAACAGCAGCAGAGGATCAGGATCCAGAGAATGGAATTGCAGCCGCAGCCGTCTCCGGTTCCGAAACCGCCAAAGCCGTTGTTACCATTTCCACAACAGCAGCAGAGGAGAAGAAGGATAATGATCCAGCTGCATCCTCCGTTGTCTGTTGAACATCCGCCGCCACAACCGGTTGCTGTTAAATCGCTCATGAAAACCTCCATTCTGTCAGAATCAATTGACAGAGAATTATATTTACAATTTCATACTATGTATCTATGCTTGGACAGTTTCCGGTTTTTTTCAGAGATATGAGACATAACTGCTCCGCCTGCATATTATAATATAAATTTAAGGCATTGACGAAGCAGTATCTATAATCATATAGGAAGCCTTCATTACATAATGATCTGCCGGGTATCATTCCCGGGGATAGATTGGAGGCAATATGAGATACTTTTATTATGGAACAGAAAAAAGAAAAGAATCAACGCCATCAGGACATCAAACAGAATATGGAAACAAAGTTCGGAAAGAGGATGATCTGGTCATCGAGGAGGATACGATTTATGAGATTGACCGGGAGTGCGAGGCATGCCGTCAGAGAATTATGAAAGGACGATGGTGATCGTGCGATGAGAAAGGGCAAAAGGCCACCCTGCAGGGTGGCCTCACAGTTGGGATCCGGACAGGGTAAATCTGTTCGGATCAGATGGATGATGTGCTTTTAGAAGCCGTTTCCACAGCAGCACAGGATAAGTAAGATCCAGATAATGGAACTGCAGCAGCTGTCGCCACATCCATTTCCGAAACCGCAAAAACCGCTGTTGCCATTGCCGCAGCAGCACAGGAGAAGCAGGATAATGATCCAGCTGCATCCTCCTTCATTGCCGTTATTACTGCATCCACATCCACAATCGGTTGCTGCTAAGTCACTCATTGAATACCTCCGTTCTGTCATTTTGTATGACAGGATATATATACATTTTTAACCTATGCGGGTTAGCTTGGACAGTTTCCAAAAAGAATGAAAAGGTCAAAAGATATTTGATCTGACAACATAAAATTATCAAAAGAAAGGCATGGAAAGATTATGATAAGAGTGGAACACGAAAGAAAAGATACCTGGCTTCAGAAAATAAAATATGGTAAGAAATTATGTGCAGCAGGTCTTAGCATCAGCTTGATCGTGTCAACTGTTCTGACAGGCTGTGAGCTACCGGAAAAATCTCACAGAAATAATGTATATGTGCCGCCGGCGTCAACGGATGCTGCCAGTACCGAGGAACCGGATGTGATCGGGATGAGCGATGAGGATGCCACATATGCTTCACTGGAGTATCTGGATCTGATGACGGACGAGGAAAAGGTGGGGCAGTTGTTTACAGTGAATCTGGAGCAGATGGATGATACAAAGGGAGAATATTATGAACATAAAAAAATCACCAAGACTATGAAAGAAAATCTCCAGAAGTATCCTGTAGGGGGAGTTATTTTATTTTCCAGAAATATATGGAATCGCAAGCAGACTAAAAAGCTGATCCGTAAATTACAGAAAAATGCAGCGATGCCAATGTTTATCAGCGTAGATGAGGAGGGTGGCGATGTAGCACGGATCGGAAATAATAAGAAAATGAAAACAGATACTTTTCCGACCATGGAAGAGATCGGAAAGACTCAGGATGCAGATTATGTATATTATATGGCATCTACGATCGGCAGTCAGATCGGAGAGCTTGGCTTTAATGTAGATTTTGCTCCAGTGGCAGACGTAAAGACCTCGGAGATGAACAGCGAGATCGGCACCCGGTCCTTCGGAGATGATCCAAAGAGGGTGGCGGAGTTTGTGAGCGCATATGTAAAAGGTCTGGAGAGTCAGAATATCTGTTCCACGCTGAAGCATTTTCCGGGGCAGGGTTCCTCCAGTGGAGACACCCATCAGGGAAGTGTTGATATTGACAGCAGTATATCGAAGCTGCGAAAGATTGATTTTGTGCCGTTTGTGAGTGGCATTGAGGCCGGAGCCGATTTTGTGATGGTTTCCCATATTTCGGTCAGCAGAGTCACAGAAACCAGTGAACCGGCCAGTGTTTCTAAACTGATCATGACCACCATTCTCAGAGAAGAGCTGGATTATAGCGGACTGATCGTAACAGATGCCTTTGATATGGCATGTATCACGGATAAGTATTCGGCTGCGGAGGCGGCTGTGAAATCCTTTAATGCCGGTGCGGACATTATATTGATGCCACAGGATCTGCCGGAGGCTTATGATGCGATCCTGAGTAAGGTGAAATCCGGAAAGATCACAGAAAAAAGATTGAATGACACGGTACAGAGGATTCTCAAATTAAAATTTCAGAAAGGGATTATGACGCTGGAGGATACAGCACAGAAGAAAATGGGGGATTAAACTGCAAAAAGTTACAAACAAGTCTTGAGATTTTTCGTGGAATTGATATAATATATCTTGTGTTAATAGGGGTATTAGGACAATTGCATAAGAATGGAGACAAAAATGAGTGAGCATACCAAATGTAACAAACAGACATCATGTGAAAAATGCCATTGTTCCGGCTGCCTGCTTCATCAGGCGGAAGAACCAAAGCTAGGAGAAGAGTGCGGAGTATTTGGAATGTACGATATGGAAGGCAGAGATGTAGCATCTACGATCTATTATGGACTGTTTTCCCTCCAGCACCGAGGACAGGAGAGCTGCGGTATTGCAGTCAGCCGTACGGACGGTCCTCCACGCAATTCCTCTTCGGTCAAGGGAATGGGACTTGTCAATGAGGTATTCAATGCGGAAAACCTCGGCAAGATGAAGGGGGATATCGGAGTCGGTCATGTCCGTTATTCCACGGCAGGTGCCAGCATTGCGGAGAATACACAGCCTTTGGTACTCAATTACATTAAAGGCACACTTTCTCTGGCACATAACGGTAATCTGGTCAATGCACTGGAGCTTCGAAGAGAACTGGAGCTGAGTGGAGCAATCTTTCAGACCTCCATTGACTCTGAGGTGATCGCTTATCTGATCGCCAGAGAGAGGCTGAAGGTGGGAAAGGTTGAGGAAGCAGTCAAGGAAGCCATGAAAAAGATCAAGGGAGCGTATTCCCTGGTAGTGGCAAGTCCCCGGAAGCTGATCGGAGCCAGAGATCCCTTTGGATTTCGTCCGCTTTGTATCGGTAAGAGAGATGGAGCCTATATGCTTTCCAGCGAGTCCTGTGCTTTAGATACTGTTGGAGCGGAATTTATCCGCGATGTAGAGCCGGGAGAGATCGTCACCATTACACCGGAGGGAATAACATCGGACAAGTCTCTGATGACCCAAAACCACGCAAAATGTATTTTTGAGTATATTTATTTTGCAAGACCGGACAGCTACATTGATGGAATCAGTGTACATAGCTCCCGGATCATTGCCGGAAGGATCCTGGCACAGACGCATCCGGTGGATGCAGATATTGTTGTAGGTGTTCCGGAGTCCGGAAATGCAGCAGCCATGGGCTTTGCACTGGAGTCAGGCATTCCATATGGCACAGCATTTGTCAAAAACAGCTATGTGGGCAGGACGTTTATCAAGCCAAAGCAGTCAGCCAGAGAGTCCAGCGTGATGGTGAAGCTGAATGTGCTTCGGGAGATTGTCCGAGGTAAGCGGGTTGTTATGGTAGATGATTCCATTGTCCGTGGAACAACAAGTGCCCGTATTGTGAAGATGTTAAAGGATGCAGGGGCAAGCGAAGTGCATGTACGCATCAGCTCACCTCCGTTTAAATATCCATGTTACTTTGGAACAGATGTACCGTCCAGCGATCAGTTGCCGGCGTTCAGCCATACAGTAGAGCAGATTGCTGAAATGATCGGTGCAGATTCCCTGGGATATCTCGATCTGAACAGACTCAGCGAGCTGATCGATGGGGATCAGGGATACTGCAATGCATGTTTTTCCGGAAATTATCCTGTGGATCCGCCTCAGGAGGATATCCGTGGAGATTATGATAAATAAAAGACCAGTGTGAAAGGTATCAATGTTATTTGTGTCAGCACAAGAGACACTGATACTGAATTATAAAACAAGGTGTGCGAAAAAGCACGGAAATGAGGTTAGATATGAGCAACGACAGATACACAAGTCCACTGTCTGAGAGATACGCCAGCAGAGAAATGCAGTACATATTCTCTCCAGACAAGAAATTCAAAACCTGGAGACGTTTATGGATTGCGCTTGCTGAGGCAGAGAATGAACTTGGTCTTCTGGATGAAAACGGCAATCCTGCTGTCACAAAGGAGCAGATTGAGGAGCTGAAATCCCAGGCTGACAATATCAATTATGATGTTGCTAAGGAGAGAGAGAAGCAGGTACGTCATGATGTAATGTCTCATGTATATGCGTATGGTGTTCAGTGTCCAAAGGCAAAGGGCATCATCCATCTGGGAGCAACCTCCTGCTATGTTGGAGATAATACAGATGTTATCATTATGACAGAGGCGCTTCATCTGATCCGCAATAAGCTGATCAATGTCATTGATGAGCTTTCCAGATTTGCAATGAAGTATAAATCACAGCCGACACTGGCGTTTACTCATTTCCAGCCGGCCCAGCCGACTACTGTAGGCAAGAGAGCAACTCTGTGGCTGCAGGAGTTTTTGATGGATCTGGAGGATCTGGATCATGTGATCGATCATATGAAGCTTTTAGGATCTAAGGGAACCACCGGTACCCAGGCAAGCTTTATGGAGCTTTTCGATGGGGACGAGGAAAAGGTTAAGAAATTGGATCATATCATTGCCAAGAAAATGGGCTTTAAGGAGTGCTTCCCGGTATCCGGACAGACCTATTCCCGTAAGCTGGATACCAGAGTGGTAAATGTACTGGCAGGGATTGCCGCAAGTGCACATAAGTTTTCCAATGATATCCGTCTTCTTCAGCATCTGAAGGAGATAGAGGAGCCGTTTGAGAAGAACCAGATTGGTTCCTCTGCGATGGCATATAAGAGAAATCCAATGAGAAGTGAGCGTATTGCCTCTCTGGCTCGTTATGTGATGGCAGACGTAACCAATACGATGTTTACCTCGGCGTGTCAGTGGTTTGAGCGTACTCTGGACGATTCTGCCAATAAGCGTATTAGTGTTCCGGAGGGCTTTCTGGCTACCGATGGTATTCTGGATCTGGTGCTCAATGTCGTAGACGGTCTTGTGGTTTATGATAAGGTCATTGAGAAACGTCTGATGTCAGAGCTTCCGTTTATGGCCACAGAAAATATCATGATGGATGCAGTCAAGGCAGGTGGAGACAGACAGGAGCTTCATGAAAAGATCCGTCAGCTTTCTATGGAAGCAGGTAAGAATGTTAAACAGGAAGGCAAAGAGAATAATCTTCTGGAACTGATCGCTGCTGATGATGAATTCCCGATGACTCTGCCGGAACTGCAGGCATTGATGGAGCCATCAAGATATACAGGACGTTCTGCTTCGCAGGTAGAGGAGTTTATTCAGGAAACTGTTCAGCCGATTCTCGATGAGAATCAGGAGATCCTGGGAATGAAATCAGAAATAAACGTGTAGGAATCAATTTACAGGATCCGTGTTTCGTATGCCGGATTAACGACAGAAAACACGGATCCATCCCCATGTCATCATAGCACTGCCGGACATGGGGAATGTAGTCAGGGCAGTGCAGAAATGGGGGCTATTATGGTTACAGCAATCGTTGGAGCAAACTGGGGCGATGAAGGAAAGGGAAAGATCACCGATATGTTAGGTGAGAAGTCCGATATTATTGTACGTTTTCAGGGAGGAAGCAATGCAGGTCATACCATCATCAATGACTATGGCAAATTTGCACTTCATCTTCTTCCATCCGGTGTGTTTTACAATCATACCACAAGCGTGATCGGAAATGGTGTTGCACTTAACATTCCTTACCTGTTTAAAGAGGTAAATTCTCTGGTAGAACAGGGCGTGCCAAAGCCAAAGATCCTTGTATCTGACAGAGCACAGATCCTGATGCCGTATCATATTTTATTTGACCAGTATGAGGAGGAGCGTCTGGGCAAGAAATCCTTCGGATCTACCAAATCAGGTATTGCGCCATTCTATTCTGACAAATATGCAAAGATTGGTATTCAGGTATCCGAGCTGTTCGATGATGATGTCTTAAAGGACAAGATCGCACGGATCTGCGAGCAGAAAAATGTTACTCTGAAATATCTTTATAATAAGCCGGAGTTAGATCCGGACGAGCTTTTAAATACACTTCACGAGTATCGTGATATGGTTGCACCTTATGTCTGTGATGTATCCGCTTATCTTCGTCAGGCAATCAAGGAGGGCAAGGGAATCCTTCTGGAGGGTCAGCTTGGTTCTCTCAAGGATCCGGATCATGGTATTTACCCAATGGTTACTTCTTCTTCTACTCTGGCTGCTTATGGTGCCATCGGAGCAGGAATTCCTCCGTATGAGATCAAGAGAATTGTTACTGTTGTAAAGGCTTACTCCAGTGCAGTTGGTGCCGGTGAGTTCGTCAGTGAGATCCATGACGAGGCAGAGGCTGAGGAGCTTCGGAAACGTGGTGGTGACGGCGGAGAGTACGGTGCAACAACCGGACGTCCACGCCGTATGGGATGGTTCGATGCGGTAGCATCCCGTTATGGCTGTCAGATTCAGGGAGCAACCGAGGTTGCATTGACCGTTCTTGACTGTCTCGGATATCTCAAGGAGATTCCGGTCTGCGTTGGTTACGAGATCGATGGAGAGGTTGTAAAAGACTTCCCTGTAACTGCTAAGCTGGCAAAGGCAAAGCCTGTTTATGAGACACTTCCCGGATGGAACTGTGATATCAGAGGCATTACCGAGTATGATAAGCTGCCGGAAAACTGCCGCCGTTATATCGAATTCATCGAGAAAGAGATCGGTGTGCCGATCACAATGGTATCTAACGGACCAAAGAGAAGCGAGATCATTTATCGCTAATAAAAGATCTGAATATAAAATACAATTCCCATTGACGTAGTTTGTCAATGGGAATTGTATTTTACCGCAACAATCAATAGAAAAGGAGAACGGAATTATGTATGATCGTTTGACAAAGCAGGATGTTGAAAAAATGGAAAAGGAGCTGGAACATCGCAAACTGGTGGTGCGAAAGGAAGCTCTGGAAGACGTGAAAGAGGCAAGGGCCCAAGGAGATCTCAGCGAGAACTTTGAATATAAAGCTGCCAAAAAGGTAAAAAACCGTAATGAAAGCCGGATCCGCTATCTGGAGCGCATGATCAAGACCGCACAGATCGTAGAAGACGATGCCGGAGAAGAAGAATTAGGACTCAATGACACCGTTGTAGTATATGTGCCGGAGGACGACTGTGAGGAAGAATATAAGATTGTCACCACGATTCGGGCAGATGTGATGAACAATATGATCAGCATCGAATCGCCGATGGGAAAATGTCTTCTCAAGCATCGCGTGGGAGACACCGTTACCATCGAACTGGAAAATGGAGTCAAATATGATGTTATCATCCGGGAAATCCGTAAAAGTGATGACGAATCCGAGGAAATCAGCCGTTATTAGAAAGATAACGAAACTCTGCCGCTAGGAATAAAGAATGTCTGACTGCCCATAAGGGTCTGCTCATTCATAAATTTTGTGAGATTTTATAAATTCCTATTGACAGATAGGAATTGAGGGAATATAATACCATTATAAAATCAATTCATACAAACACGCTATGAATAGTATAAATAAAGAAAAACAACTGATTGTCAGGTCTTCAGACGGGAATGTTTCTGAGGCAGAGAGATCAGAGAAGCAGAATGTTCAGAGTATGAAGGAGGATATTATTATGGCAAAGATTAAAGAGAGTGCAGTAGAGCTGATCGGAGGAACACCAATATTAAAAGCAGGCAAATACAGTGCAGCAGCAGGCGTTACAGATGCAACGATCCTGACGAAGCTGGAATATCTGAACCTGACAGGTTCCGTTAAGGATCGTATCAGCCTTGCAATGATCGAGGATGCAGAGAAGAAGGGCATCTTAAAGCCGGGAGCTACCATCATTGAGCCGACATCAGGTAATACAGGAATCGGTCTTGCAGCAGTTGCAACGGCAAAGGGATATCATGCAGTGCTTACCCTGCCGGATACCATGAGTATTGAGCGTCGTACATTATTAAAAGCATATGGAGCAGAGCTTGTATTGACAGAAGGTGCAAAGGGTATGAAGGGTGCCATTGCCAAGGCAGAGGAGTTGCAGGCAAATACACCGGGTTCTGTAATCCTTGGACAGTTTGACAACCCTGCCAATCCGGCAGCACATAAAGCAACCACAGGACCTGAGATCTGGGAGCAGACCGATGGAAAGGTAGACATTTTCGTAGCAGGTGTAGGTACCGGTGGAACCATTACAGGAATTGGTGAGTATCTCAAGGAGCAGAATCCAAATGTTAAGATTGTTGCCGTAGAGCCAGAGACCAGTCCTGTTCTTTCCGGTGGAGCACCGGGAGCACATAAGATTCAGGGAATCGGTGCAGGTTTCGTGCCAAAGGTATTAAATACAGATGTATATGATGAGATTCTTACAATTGCAAATGATGATGCTTTTGTGGAGGGCAGGAAGTTTGCCCAGAGCGAAGGTATTCTGGTTGGTATTTCTTCCGGAGCAGCACTGAAGGCTGCAACGATTCTGGCTGCACGTCCGGAGAACAAGGGAAAAGTGATCGTAGCACTTCTGCCGGATTCCGGTGACAGATATCTTTCCACCCAGCTTTTTGCTGACTAATAGAAATTGCAAAAATAAATCTGTTCGTAAAAATTAAATCATGGATAAATAAGACGCCGGTCGTACATAGGAATACATGTGCGGCCGGCGTTTTGTTTAGTGAAAGATCTTTTATCCTTGAAAATTCTTTGTGACGATCCGCCCCTCTAACTGGCTGATGCCAATATTATCAGCCCAAAGCTTGTCGTCCTGGTGGCTGATCAGATTCTGGGCAATACAGCGATGCTTGTCCTCATCGGGCAATGCCTCAAATCGTTTTCGTTCCTCTTCTGTCAGATCGCCAAGAAATTCAAGTCCCTCAGCAAGCTGGCGTTTGTTCATATGATCGAAACCTGTTGTGCCATTTTTGGCGTGACTCATACCAATGCTCCTTTCAAAATGAAATAAATATTACTATCGTTTTGTAGATCACCAGAAATAGTATGAGCTGATTTTATAAAATCATACAGAAATATTTTTTAATGTCCATGAGGAATCCGTCCCAGAGCTCCTTTTTCCCGTTTCAGATCTGCATACAGAAGATCAATAAATACGATCATCAGTGGGATCAGTGCCGCGAAGATGGCTTTTCCTAAAAAGAGATTACAAAGTATCGTGGAGAGTACGCCGCCCACCACAAATACCAGCAGCATACAAAGATGCTGTGTCATACGGGGAAGATAAGCGGCATCCCGGTGGCGGATGGCTTTTGTCATGGCAATGGCCACCTGACGCCAGTGGTTAGTGCAGAAGGTAGTTGCCATGGGCACACTTCTTGCCTGCCGGAAGGTGTTATACTGCATGGAACAGATGAAATTGATGGCAATCTGGGAAATCTGGACCGGTGCACTTTCCGGCAGAAGCCCCAGAAAGACTACGACGATCATTTCAATCAGAATAAACAGGGTATCCCAACGGATAAACTGCAGCTTCTTGATGCTGTTTGGCAGAGCTTCTGACAGAACTGCACCGAGAAAATAAGCACTCATAGGAACTAAGAAGTAAAGTGCGTGTTTCCATTGGGCGTTGCCTAATGCCATGGCAAATAAAACAAAGTTTGCTGTTTGGGCGTTGCAGAAGATACCGCCACGGATCGAGTAGGTAAATGCACCGAAAAATCCGGCGACTCCCATTAAGACAAAAAAGACATGACGCCGTTCGCAGGTGAGGTATTCGTCCTCTGATATTTTTTCCGTTTCCTTCATAAGATCATTCCTTTTGAAAATTCAATTATAAAATATAAAATCTATTTTAATAGTATAAACACTTTAAAGAGTTGTGTCAAAAAATATGTGAACCCATAAAAACAGCGCAACAGTTATTTGCTGTTGCGCTGAAAAGTTTTATTTGGTATTTTTAATAGATTATCTTACTTTTTACAGATTTGCAAGAGTCTGATAATCGTCCTTCAGATCGGTATACAGCTTCTTGTAAAGCTGATGGAACTTGTCATATTCCTTGGTTGCTGCTGCATCCGGATGACATTCCTTCTCAGGATCTGTATGGATCATCTTACGGCATGCGTCTTCTACACTGTCGTAGATACCGGCACCGACACCGGCAAGGATTGCAACACCGAGAGCCGGTCCCTCAGTAGCGGTTACTGTCTTTACATCACAGCCGAACATATCAGCCATCATCTGACGCTGAACACCGTTCTTTGCTCCACCGCCGCAGGCCATCATTTCGGTAACATTGATCCCCATCTCGCGGATGATATCGTTACAGTCTGTCAGGGAGTAGCTGATACCCTCCATAACGGCACGGGCCATATCTGCAGTGGTATGCATGCTGGAAAGACCGAAGAATACACCACGGCAGTTGGCGTCCAGATGAGGAGTACGTTCACCGTTGAGGTATGGAAGATAGATCAGACGGTTTGCGCCGATCGGAGTTTTTAATACATCGGCATTGATCAGGTCAAAGGCACCACAGCCCTGTTCCTTTGCTTTGCGGGCATATTCGGTGCCGATGTTCTCCTGGAACCATGCCAGAGAATAGCCGGCAGCCTGGGTAACCCCCATAACATGCCATGCACCCGGTACAGCACAGCAGAAGGTATGAACACGTCCCTTTGGATCGATGGAGATATCACTGGAATGAGCAAATACGACACCGCTGGTACCGATGGTGGTAAATGCTTTTCCGTCCTCTACAACACCGGTTCCTACTGCAGCCGCAGCATTATCCCCGGCACCTCCGACTACAACTGTAGAAGTAGAGAGACCGGTCTTTTCTGCAATCTCAGGAAGGATAGTACCGGTTACCTCCGGTGACTCATATACCTTTGCAAGGAGACTCTTATCAATGTCAAGCTTCTCCAGAACCTCATCAGACCACTGACGCTTCGGTACGTCCAAAAGCTGCATTCCGGAAGCATCTGATACCTCTGTTGCGAACTCACCGGTCAGTATGTAACGGACATAATCCTTTGGAAGGAGAATATGTTTACATTTTGCATAGTTCTCCGGCTCATGATTGCGGACCCAGAGAATTTTGGAGGCAGTAAAGCCTGTCAGAGCAGGGTTTGCGGTGATCTCGATGAGACGCTTTGCACCGACCTTCTCTGTGATCTCCTCACATTCCTTCTCGGTACGCTGGTCGCACCAGATAATAGACGGACGGATCACCTCGCCTGCCTCGTCCAGCATAACAAGACCGTGCATCTGACCGGAAATACCTAAGCCTTTGATATCGTCAGCTGCTACACCGGAATCCTTTACAACCTTTGCAATGGTCTCAAGAGCAGCATCGCGCCAGTCCTCCGGCTTCTGCTCTGCCCAGCCGTTGTTTGGTGTATAGAGTGGATAATCCTTGCCTGCAGAGGCAATCACAGTACCTTCCTCATCAAAGAGAACTGTCTTGGTAGAGGAAGTACCTAAATCAATACCGATTAAATAATTCATAGAAAATATCCTTTCTGTTTATGTGATAAAAAGAGCGGCGGCATGTTGCCGCCGCTCTGGCATATAGAAGTCACAGGAAAATCCTGTAAGCTTCTGAAGTGTCAGTTTGATACCTGTTTTATGAGAATGGATTCTCTGTCTTGTAGAGAACACCCTTTGGCTGGTTGTAGCCGATCTCCTCAACATCAACACCGATGTATTTGAATACCTCATAGAGCTGCTTGCCATAGTGACCAAAAGCAACAGCACCATGATGAGGGAAGTTCTTCTCGATCAGTACATGACGGTAGAAACGACCCATCTCATTGATCGCAAAAATACCGATGGAACCGAAGGAACGTGTTTTCACAGGGAGAACCTCGCCGTTTGCGATGTAAGCACGAAGCTTAGCGTCAGCCGTGCTCTGCAGACGGAAGAATGTGATATCTCCAGGAATGATATCTCCCTCCAGTGTACCGTTTGTAACCTCTACAGGAAGAGAACGAGCCATGATCATCTGGTTCTTCATCTCGCAGAAAGAAAGCTTGGTAGAAGCGGTATTTCCACAGTGGAAGCCCATGAAGGTATCCTTCTGTGTATAATCGAACTTGCCCTTGATATCCTCATTGTAGATATCAGCAGGTACGGTATTGTTAATGTCCAGAAGAGTTACAGCATCGTTGCTGACAACAGTGCCGATGAACTCACTGAGGGTACCATAGATATCAACCTCGCAGGAAACAGGAATACCCATCTTGGTAAGACGGCTGTTTACATAGCAAGGAACGCATCCGAACTGTGTCTGGAATGCAGGCCAGCACTTTCCGGCAAGTGCAACAAACTTACGATAACCTCTGTGCTCCTCGATCCAGTCAAGAAGTGTAATCTCATACTGAGCCAGCTTGTTTAAGATCTCAGGCTTCTTATTGCCTGCACCGAGCTCAGCCTCCATATCCTTTACTACGTCAGGGATACGTGGATCGTCTGCATGCTTGTTGAATGCCTCGAACAGATCAAGCTCTGAGTTCTCCTCAATCTCAACACCCAGATTGTAGAGCTGCTGGATCGGAGCATTACATGCAAGGAAGTTCAGTGGACGTGGTCCAAAGCTGATGATCTTGAGGTTGTTTAAAGCATATACAGCCTTAGCAATCGGAAGGAACTCATGGATCATATCTGCACATTCCTCAGCAGTACCTACCGGATAATCAGGGATGTAAGCCTTTACATTACGAAGCTTTAAGTTGTAGCTTGCATTGAGCATACCACAGTATGCATCACCTCTGCCCTGAATAAGACCGCCGTTTGCGGAAGTCTCCTCAGCAGCAGCTACGAACATCTTAGGACCGTCGAAATGCTTTGCAAGAAGTGTCTCTGCAATCTCAGGACCGAAGTTTCCAAGGTATACGCAGAGTGCGTTACATCCTGCTTTCTTGATATCCTCCAGAGCCTGTACCATATGGATCTCACTCTCTACGATACAGATCGGACACTCATAGATGTCCTCTGCATCATATTTGTCAGCGTATGCTTTGACAAGGTTTTTTCTTCTTGTTACAGAAAGTGACTCTGGGAAACAGTCTCTACTTACTGCAACAATACCGATTTTCATTTTTGGCATGTTTTCCATTGTTGTTTATCATCCTTTCTTCTCTTTATTTTTCGTGAATAACATTGTATTGGAACAATGTTCCTTGTTGAGGTTTTTTTCACCTCACATAATTTTATTTTATTACATTTTGATAGGATTTGCAATGAAAGTTTTGGGAACATTTCGTGAATATTTTGGAATATCTGCCTGTCCCATACATATATTGAAAAAGAACGGGGGTGAAGTGATGGGACAGAAAAATGAGGTGCTGCGGGTGATTGCAAGAGAACCCCGGAAATATCTGGAAAAACTCGATATTGATTTTAAACTTCTTCAGGAGATCCGTATCCGGGCAGAGGCACCGTTGATGCTTGTGTATCAGGGACAGGAATATTGTGTGGCAAAAAACGGAACCCTGTGTCACGGAATCGATAATCCACTGATGATTTCCAGACAGGATGTGAAAGAGACTATGGAGAGGATCAGCAATTATTCCATGTATGCTTTTGAGGAAGAGTTAAAACAGGGATTTATTACGATTCAGGGAGGTCACCGTGTGGGGGTGGCAGGAAAAATTGTATTAGAGAAGGAGCAGGTAAAAAATTTGCGTTATATATCGTTTATCAATATCCGTCTGGCACATCAGGTTCTTGGCTGTGGGGATAAGGTTCTTCCCTATCTGGTGGATGGAGACAGTATTTATCATACCCTGATCATTTCACCGCCCCGGTGTGGCAAAACCACCTTGTTGCGGGATCTCATCCGTCAGTTATCCAATGGAGGGAAGGGACGCAGGGGGATTAATGTTGGGGTTGTGGATGAACGGTCTGAGCTGGGAGCCTGTTATCAGGGAAAACCCCAGAACGATCTGGGATATCGCACCGATATTCTGGACTGCTGTCCCAAAAAGGAGGGAATGATGATGCTGGTCCGCTCCATGTCCCCGAAGGTGATCGCAGTGGATGAGATCGGATTCCGGGAGGATGTGGAAGCGTTGGAATATGTAATGAACTGTGGGGTGAAGATTCTGGCAACTGTTCACGGATGCAGTATGGAGGAGATCCGAAAGAAACCGATCCTCGGTGCACTTGTCCGGGAAAGAGTTTTTCAGAGATATGTGCTGCTTTCCTCTCAGGAGATTGGAAGGGTGGAAGCGATTTTTGACGAAAGAGGGACCTATCTGGCATATCCGTCGGTGATGGAGGAAAGGGGGGAGGAAAAGTGAATAAGCTGCAGATCCTGTTAAAGATTACCGGAAGCATAATGGCACTTGCGGGAAGCTGGGGATGTGGAATGTGGCTGGCGGCAAGAAGGCGGAGACGGATCGAACTGCTGCGGGAAATGGAACAGATTCTGATCTTTTTATATGGAGAGATCGAATATGCTGCGGTGGATGTGGCGGAGCTGTTTCAGATCCTGGCAGGGAAGATGTGTTATTTTGGAAGTTTTTTTGAGGAGTTGTGCCGGCAGTTTCAAGGAATTGAGCAGGAAACATTATATGATCTGTGGAAAAAAGCGATTGCCGGGAGCAGGCTTGCCGAAGGGATGGACAAGGAGGATGTGGCTCTGTGGCAGGAGGTTGGAATGCAGCTGGGGACGCTGGAGCGTAAGACACAGCTGCAGACGCTGCAGGTTCTCCGGGAACGGCTGCACAGACAGGCTTTGGAGGCAGAAGCAGAATACAAGGCACAGGCGAGAGTATATCGGTTGACAGGGGTCACCGGAGGAATCTTTATGGTTATATTACTATTATAAGACGGGAAAGGCGGGAAGGCATGAGCATAAACTTGATTTTTCGGATCGCAGCGGTGGGAATTCTTGTTTCCGTGATGGGACAGATCTTAAAGCATGCGGGGAGGGAGGAACAGGCATTTCTCGTGAGTCTGTCCGGACTGATCCTGGTGCTTTTATGGGTGATCCCATATATATTGGAGCTGTTTCGTTCCATACAGGAATTGTTTTCCTTGTGATGTGATCCGGCAGAAAAGAACAGGAGAAGGAATATGGAAAAGGTTGTTATGATTGGCATTATGTCAGTCCTGCTGGCAATTCCCCTGAAAAAGGATAAACCGGAGTTTAGTATGCTTATCATTCTGACGGCATGTATTCTGATCAGCTCGCTGGCCGTATGGAGGATACGGGATCTGCTCCGTTATCTGAAAACACTTCAGAAATATCTGGGCAGTGGAAGTATTTATATTAAGGTTTTATTTAAAATGATCGCCGTCACTTATATGGCAGAGCTTGGAGCGAACCTCTGCAGAGATGCCGGATATGGGGCGGTGGCAGGACAGATTGAATTTTTTGGTAAATTAATGCTGCTGGCAGTCAGTCTGCCGGTATTATCTGCTTTGTTTGAAGTATTGCTGCAATTTGTTCCGGGAGGGATCGGATAAACAGAAAAGAAGGGGGAATCGGATGAGTACATATGGAAGCACAGAGACAGGGCTGTATGACAGTCTGATGGACGAGTTATCCTATGACCAGATCCAACAGATGCTGGACCAGATCATGGGAGAGAACAGCTTTTCTTTTTCGGAAATGGTTCGAAGTCTGATGCATAGTGGGAAGGCGGATACCCTGGACAATATCTCCACAATGATGCGGGAGCTTGCAACGTCAGCCTTTTCACAGGATCGGAAGCTGTTTGTTTCAATTCTTGCCATTGCGCTGGTGGGGGCGGTATTTTCAAACTTTTCCAAAATACTGCAGGGCAGGGAGGTCGCAAAGACAGCCTTTTATATTGTATATATGTTATTTTTTGTTACATTATCCTCATCGTTTTTGCAGATTGCCCGGCTGGCAGGAAATACTCTGGAAAATCTGCTGACATTTGTAAAGGTAATGATACCGGCATTTTTTATCAGTCTTTCCTTTACACAGGGAGGTGTAGCTGCCGGGGCTTATTATGAATTTGCCCTGACAATGATCATGGTCGTTAACTGGCTGCTGGCGGGACTTGCATTGCCGGCGATCCATCTGTATTTTTTTCTGCAGGTGGTCAATCAGCTTTCAGAGCAGGATATGTTCTCTAAAATGGCGGAACTGATCCGGGACGGTGTGCGGTTTGGGGTAAAAGCCGTGTTTGGGCTGATGATGGGAATGAATGTCATACAGGGGCTTATTATACCGGTGAGTGCAGAAGTGAAAAATATGGCAGTGGTCCGGATGGGAGGAGCACTGCCGGGAGTAGGAGGTTCTGTCAGCTCGGTGCTCCAGACAGTACTTTGTGCGGGAAAGCTGGTAAAAAATGCAGTGGGAGTGGCCGGTGTGATCGCCGTGTTCTTTGTGTGTGCCGTACCCTTGCTGCAAATGGTGGTCAGTCGTATCCTATTGCAGCTTGCGGCGGCTGTGCTGCAGCCGGTTTCTGATAGAAGGCTGATCCGGGGCCTGGGAGGTGCGGTAAAGGCAGTGGATCTCTATATCTATACGGTGGGAGTGGGAGCCTTGCTATTTATCTCTTCGATCGCAGTGATCAGTGCTTTTACGACGTGACGATCGAATATTATATATAAAAATAATCAGTTAGAGGAAACTTTCCGGGAGGAGATCAATGTTTGGGCAGATGATTCAGAATATTCTTGTATATGTCATTATGATCAATGTATTGCAGGGACTTGTGACAAGCCAGGGGTTTCGGGAGATATTCCGGTTTGTGGGAGGAATGATACTGATCGTTCTCTGCGTCAGCCCGATACTATCCCGGATATCGGACACGGATCAGATTGGAAAATATCTGGAGGAAAAGCTGTTTCAGGGTGAAATGGATCAGTTAGAGCAGGAAACAAAGCTGGCAGAGGGAGACTTTGAAAAAATTATGCTCAGGCGATGCAGGTCAGAGCTGGAGGAACAGGTGAATACTATGGTGGAAAAGGAGGGGAAAACACCCCGGAAGGTGGAGGTGGCATTGAAAAAGAACAGGAAGGAAAGTCTGCAGCTGAAGCAGGTGACAGTAATTTTGGAAAATGATAATATTCCGGTGTCTGCACCGGGGAAAGGCAGTTCCATCCGGGTGCAGGATATTGTGATCGATGATCAGATGGATCATAAATTGAAAACAGGCTCTGTCACCACAGATGCAGATACGGTCAAATTACAGCAGCAGATCTGTAAAAAATATGAACTTTCCAAAAAGAAGGTGATTGTATGGAAAAAATGTGGAAAAAATTAATAGAAGGACTTCGCAGGCAGCAAAAAAAGCAGGAAAAGGAACCCATCAAATGGTCGGAGATTGGTTTATCAAAAATCATCATTATGATCCTGGCGGGAATATTTCTGCTGATATTATCCATGCCGTCAGCAGGACTGTTCGGAAAAGTGGATAGTACCAGAAATGGGACAGACCAGAAAAATGTACAGGAAAAAGCGCAGGATACGGCAGCAGATGCAATGGAGGCGTATGCCGGAAAGCAGGAACAGCAGTTGCAGAAATTACTTTCGAAGGTTGAGGGGATTGGTAAAGTAGAGGTGATGGTTACGATTGCTTCTTCGGAGGAAAAGAAGGCATTGCAGCAGGAGGATATTTCCAACAGCAGCACCAACGAGACGGACAGTGCCGGCGGCACCCGCAGCCAGACCTCCGGCAGCACGAAGCAGGAACCGGTGCTTGTGGGGGAGGAAGGGAAGGAACCGTATATTGTACAGATCCAGTCTCCGCAGGTAGAGGGAGTGCTGGTGGTGGCACAGGGGGCGGGAACAGGCGTGATCGATTCGGAAATAATTGCAGCTGTCGAGGCATTATTTCCTATAGAGGCACATAAAATTAAAGTGATGAAAATGGGTAGTCCCGAATAGCAAAAATCTGTGAAGGAAAGGAAAAGGTGAAGCTATGAAAAAATTTGCGAGAAAAAATCAATGGATCATAACGGCCCTGGCGGTATTGATCGCTGTGGCAGGATATCTGAATTTTACCGGGGAGGAGATTAACAAAAACGGACTAAAAAACGTGATGTCCCTGAGTGGGAAACAGACGGCGGCACCGGAGGAGCAGGCACAGGCGGAAAATGAAGCGGCAGCGGATGGCAAAGAAGAAAAAAAGCAGACGAAGGAAAGCAAGGAAACCTCTGCACAGACAACGACAGATATTTCGGCGGAGGACAATGGAGAAGATTATACGGTAGCTGACAGCGGGGAACTGAAGTCTGCCTCCGAGGAAAATCCGGGGGAGGCCGTCATGGTCTCAAATTCGCTGGGAGCAGATTATTTTTCTTCGGCAAAATTGTCCAGAGAACAGAGCCGTGCCAAAAATAAAGAGACACTGATGACAATTATTAATAATGATAAGATCGCATCAAAGGATAAAAAAAGTGCCATAGACCAGGTGGCGCAGCTGACAAAGGATGCCCAGATGGAAAGTGCAGCGGAGCTGATGCTGGAAGCAAAAGGCTTTACCGATTCTGTGGTCAGCATTGAAAAGGGAAGTGCAGATGTGATCGTCAATGCCGGGGAACTGACGCAGCAGCAGCTGGCACAGATCACAGATATTGTCACCCGAAAAACAAATATATCCGCAGATCATATTGTGATCACACCGGTGGCGGTAAAATAAAGTTATGATTAAGTCTGCTTGCAAATATGAGGAGATTTGGTATAATAAACTAGAATAATTGGCAAAATTTTATAAAAGAAACAAAGGAGGTAGAGTGTCGTGGCAAAGGAGCAGACTTCGAGAGAATATATTACGAAGAAAAAAGAACTGGGCGAGGTAAAGATTGCATCTGATGTGGTCGCTGCAATTGCTGCATTAGCAGCAACTGAGATAGATGGTGTCTATTCTATGGCCGGGAATATCACCAATGAGCTGATCGGCAAACTGGGTATGAAGAATCTTTCCAAGGGAGTAAAGATCTTGATGGAGGGAGGCATTGTCCGTGTAGATATGATGGTTGTGGTAAACTATGGATACAGTATTCCTGAGGTATCCGGGCAGGTACAGGAGAGAGTCAGCCAGCAGATCGAAAATATGACAGGACTTTCTGTTTCAGAGGTCAATGTCCGCATTGCCGGTGTAAAACTGGAAGAAAATTAATTTAAAGGTATAGGTACAAAAACATGACAAGAAAAAAGGTCAGAGAACATTTATTTAAGCTGCTGTTTTTGCTGGATTTTTATCCGAAGACGGAGCTGGACGATCAGGTTTCCACATATTTAAGTGATATTGGAAATGATGCGGATGCAGCAGAGGAGTCGCAGGAACGTCTGGAGAAGGTTCGCGAGGAGCTGAAACAGAAATTTTATGCAGTCGCAGAGCATCTGGAGGAGATTGACCGCAAGATTGAGGAGAAGTCTAACGGCTGGTCTCTCAAACGTCTTGCAAAGGCAGACATTACAGCACTTCGCCTGGCGATTTATGAGATACAGTATGATGAGGATGTACCGGCAGGTGTGGCGGTCAATGAGGCTGTGGAGCTGGCAAAGCTTTACGGAACAGATAAATCTCCAGCCTTTGTAAATGGAGTGCTGGGTTCTGTTGTCAGGGACGGCGCGGAGGAATAAATATGAGCAGAGCAGTGACTGTGTCTCAGATCAACCGGTATATTGCGAATCTTTTCAAGCAGGATTATACTCTTTCCGGGATTCAGGTTAAGGGAGAGATATCCGGGTGCAAGTATCATTACTCCGGTCATATTTATTTTACCCTGAAGGATGCCGGGGCGGCGATTTCCTGCGTGATGTTTTCCTCGCAGCGTAAAGGCCTTGACTTTACACTGGAGGACGGACAGAGTGTGATCGTAACCGGCAGGATCAGTGTTTTTGAGAGAGATGGCAGATACCAGCTTTATGCCCAGAGCATTGTTCAGGATGGTGTGGGCAGATTATATGAAGAATACGAAAAATTAAAAAAGCGCCTCTTATCAGAGGGGCTTTTTGACGAACAAAGAAAAAAACAAATTCCCAGATTTGCATCTAAGATCGGTATCGTCACGGCAAAGACCGGAGCAGTCATACAGGATATCTGTAATGTTACTTACCGGCGCAACCCTTATGTGCAGCTTTATCTGTATCCGGCGAAGGTGCAGGGGGAGGGAGCAGCCGGGACTGTGATTGACGGGATCCGTTATTTTGAAAAAACAGATGTAGATACGATTATTATAGGGCGTGGCGGAGGATCGGTAGAGGATCTGTGGTGCTTTAATGATGAGAAACTTGCCAGGGTGATCGCAGCCTGCACCAAGCCGATCATTTCGGCGGTTGGTCATGAGACAGATACGACGATCTCTGATTATGCAGCAGATCTCAGGGCACCGACGCCGTCTGCTGCAGCAGAGCTGGCGGTATATGCGTGGCGGGAGTTTGAGATTGGACTCAGTGAATACCGTTATGATCTCCGGGAGTCCATAGAGCAGATCCTGCGGGTACGCAAACTGGAGCTGCAGAAATATATGGTTTTACTGCAGCATGTAAGTCCGGAGGATATGTTGCGGCAGAAAAGGCTGTATCTGGCAGATTGCCAGGAGAGGCTGCAGCGTATGATGGAGCGGCAGCTTACGGAGACAAAGCACAGGCTGGCATTATATGCGGAGGAGATGAAGGGACTTTCTCCTTTGCAGAAGCTGCAGAGCGGCTATACTTATACGGCCGATGAAAGTGGCAGTCACATCGATTCCGTCAGCCGGCTGACAAAGGGACAGCATCTGATGCTGACCTTTGCGGACGGCAAGGCGAAGGTAACAGTGGATGAGATAACAGGACAGAAAAACGGAGGCTGATTATGGCAAAGAAAGTATCTCTGGAGGAATCCTTTGAACAGCTTGAAACGATCATAGAGCAGATGAAAACGGGCGATATGACCCTGGAAGATTCTTTTAAAAAATACGAAGAGGGAATGAAGCTGATCAAAAACTGCAGCAATTCCATTGACCGCGTCGAGAAAAAGCTGATCGTGCTGGAAAATGGAGAAGAGTAACGCTGACATATGACAAATAAAGAAAGCGGCAGCTGACCGGGAGGCAGAACCGCAGGAAGGTATGGTTAAATTATGGACAAGACATTTAAGGAGTCGTTTCAGGAAAGACAGAGAGAGGTTGAGGAGATTTTGAAGGGGTATCTGCCGGAAAAGCAGGGACTGCAAAAGACGATCTTTGAAGCCATGGAGTATAGTCTGATGGCTGGCGGAAAGAGAATCCGTCCAATCCTGATGAGGGAAGCGTATCGTCTTTTCGGAGGCGTTGATGAAAAGGTGATCGAACCTTTTATGGCGGCAATGGAAATGGTTCATACATATTCTCTGGTTCATGATGATCTGCCGGCAATGGATAATGACGATTATCGCCGGGGACGTAAGACGACACATGTAGTATATGGCGAGGATATGGGAATTCTTGCGGGAGATGCATTATTAAACTATGCATTTGAGACAGCCTCACGCTGCTTTGACAAGACAGGGAATCTTTCCGCCGCAGCAAAGGCGTTTCAGATCTTCAGCCGTAAAGCCGGAGTGTACGGCATGGTAGGAGGTCAGGTCGTTGATGTGGAAAGGACAGGACAGCCTCTGGACAAGGAGGTGCTGGAATTTATTTATACCCTGAAAACAGGTGCACTGCTGGAAGGTGCTCTGATGGTAGGAGCGGCATTGGCCGGAGCCGATGATTCCGCACTGGATAAAATGGAACAGATCGGCCGCTGCGTTGGCATGGCATTTCAGATTCAGGATGACATTCTGGACTGCACCAGCACTACGCAGGAGCTTGGCAAGCCGGTACATAGTGATGAAAAAAATGAAAAGACAACATATGTATCACTTTACGGTATTGAGAAATCCCATCAGGCAGTGGAGGAGTATTCTCATCAGGCAGTGACACTTCTGGAGGAGCTTCCGGGTAAGAACCTGTTTTTGGAGGATCTGATCGAATACCTGATCAACCGTACAAAATAAATACATTGTTTAAGAGAAATGAGGGAACACCGTGGGAGAATTATTAGATAAGATAGAAAAACCAAACGATATCAAGGAAATGGAAAAGGACGAGCTTCGTCCTCTGGCAAAGGAGATCCGGCAATTTCTGGTACACAAGATCAGTCATACGGGAGGACACCTTGCTTCAAATCTTGGAGTGGTTGAGCTGACAATGGCACTTCATCTGTGCTGTAATCTTCCGGAAGACAAAATTGTCTGGGATGTGGGGCATCAGTCCTATACCCACAAGATTCTGACCGGCAGAAAAGATGGCTTTGAACATCTGCGTCAGTTTGGAGGCATGAGTGGATTTCCAAAGCAGTCAGAGAGCGACTGCGATGCCTTTGATACCGGACACAGCTCTACCTCCATCAGTGTTGCTTTGGGATTGGCGAAGGCAAGAGATCTCAAGAAGCAGGACCACAAAATCTTTGCGGTGATCGGAGACGGTGCATTATCCGGCGGTATGGCATATGAAGCGATGAACAATGCTGCCAGATTAAAATCTAATCTTGTGATCGTATTAAATGATAATCAGATGTCGATTTCTAAAAATGTAGGTGGTATGTCCAGTTATTTAGGTAAGATCCGCACCAACGGAAATTATACCGAGTTAAAGGAAGAAGTAGAAAATGCGCTGTCAAAGCTGCCACATCTGGGGGACAAGCTTACCAGCCGTATTCGTGGGATCAAGGACCTGATCAAAAGGATTTTTATTCCGGGAATGCTTTTTGAGGATATGGGACTGACTTATATCGGCCCGATTGATGGTCATAATATCCATCAGATGGTAACGGCATTCCAAAGTGCATCCAAAATGAAGGAAGCGGTGATCGTTCATGTATGTACCCATAAAGGAAAAGGATATCGTCCGGCAGAAAAGAATCCGTCGTATTTTCACGGCGTATCCCCGTTTAATATAAAGGATGGGAGCAGCCGGCACAATGGAGAGACAGCAAAGACATACACGGACATTTTCAGTGATACCATACTGGAGGCGGCAAAGGAGAGGGAAGATATTGTGGCAGTTTCTGCTGCAATGCCTTCCGGTACGGGACTGACAGCGATGGCGTCAAAATATCCCAAAAGATTTTTTGATGTGGGGATTGCGGAGGAGCATGCGGTTACCTTTGCGGCAGGGATGGCAGCCGGTGGCCTGAAGCCTGTTGTTGCCATATATTCTACTTTCCTGCAGAGGGCGTATGATCAGATACTTCATGATGTCTGCATTGGAAAGCTGCCGGTTGTGTTTGCCGTAGACCGTGCCGGGCTTGTGGGCAGTGACGGAGAGACTCATCAGGGTATTTTTGATATTGCCTATTTACGCAGTATGCCGAATATGACAGTGATGGCACCTAAAAACGCATGGGAGCTCCGGCAGATGATGCTGTTTGCATTGGAGCAGAATACACCAACAGCGATACGTTATTCCAGAGGAGCTGCATGGGAAGGGCTGCAGGATCATCAGCAGGAAATTACCATGGGAAAAGCCGAATGGATCTGTGAAGGGCAGGAGATCGCCCTTCTGGCGGTAGGCAATATGGTGGAGACTGCCATGTGGGTCAGGGAGCATCTGAAGGCAGAAGGACAGAAGGTTTCTGTAGTCAATATGCGTTTTGTCAAGCCGATTGACGAGGAGGTACTTCAGAAGATTAAAGAGAGACATTCCAAGGTAGTTACATTGGAGGAAGGTGTTTTTAACGGCGGATTTGGAGAAGCGGTGTCAGCATGGTATGAGGGTACACCGATGCGGGTATTAAATATTGCACTGCCGGATCAGTTTATTGAGCATGGAAGTGTGACAGAATTAAAGAAAAAATACGGGCTGGACCCGGAAAGCATTACACAGAAAATATTGTCCTGGGAAGATGAGGACAGGAAGGCTTAGGTGTCATTGTGAAAGAAAGATTGGATGTGCTTCTGGTCAAAAGAAATCTGGCAGCGTCCAGAGAAAAGGCCAAGGCAATAATCATGACAGGCAATGTGTTTGTCAACGGACAGCGGGAGGATAAGGCAGGGAGTACATTTAAGGAGGATGCTTTGATCGAGGTCAAGGGAAATCCAATGAAATATGTAAGCCGCGGTGGTTATAAGCTGGAAAAGGCGATTGATCTGTGGCAAGTGCCATTGCAGGATAAGATCTGCATGGATGTAGGATCATCCACAGGAGGTTTCACGGACTGTATGCTGCAAAATGGAGCACAGAAGGTATATGCCATAGATGTGGGAACCAATCAGCTGGCATGGAAGCTTCGTCAGGACGAGAGAGTGATCTCTATGGAAAAGACCAATATCCGTTATGTGACCAGAGAGGATATTGCAGATTTCATTGACTTTTTTTCGGTAGACGTGGCATTTATTTCACTGAAAAAGGTACTGGAGCCGGTGAAAGCACTTCTGACACAGGAGGGACAGGGGGTATGTCTGGTAAAGCCCCAGTTTGAGGCCGGCAGAGAAAAGGTTGGAAAGAAGGGGGTTGTACGGGATCCTAAGGTACATCGTGAGGTACTGGAGCAGATTATGCAGTATGTTCTTTCCATTGGTTTTGAAATTTTGGAGCTGAGTTTTTCTCCGATTAAAGGACCGGAGGGGAATATAGAGTATCTCTTATACATTCAGAATACCGACCGGATACCGGAGGAGGATTCACTGGAGGAGTCATTTCACGTTTCTTATGACAGCCTGATCCGGGAGACGGTGGCGGCCGCCCATGGAAAGCTGGATAAGGATGCGGAAGGAGAGCAGCAATGAAGCGTTTTTGTGTGATCACAAACAGGGACAAAGAGGACAGCAACCGCAAGGCAGTATATATACAGGAGTATCTGGAACAAAAGGGTGGAAAATGTCTGATCCTGGAAAACCGCCGGGTGATATCGGAGGGAGTTTTGCATTACACAGAGGCAGACAAGATTCCGGAGGAGACGGAATGTGTGCTTGTGCTGGGCGGTGACGGAACCATGATCCAGGCGGCGATCGACCTTGTTCACAGTAAGCTTCCGATTCTTGGCATTAACATGGGAACCGTAGGCTTTCTGACAGAGGTGGAACCACAAAATCTGGAGAGAGCTCTTGATCTGATGCTGCAGGACAAGTACACGATCGAAAACAGGATCATGCTGCGGGAAAGCAGTGTTACACCAACGGGAACCAGCTCAGGAAAAGCCTGTTATGCGTTAAATGACGTGGTGTTGAGTAAGAGGGGAGACTGCAGACTCATCACCATTAAGGTATACATTAATGACGAATTAGCCGATATCTATCGTGCAGATGGTTTGATCATATCCACGCCAACCGGTTCTACCGGATATAATCTGTCAGCGGGAGGACCGGTGATGGTGCCGGATACGGAGGCAACGGTGATCACTCCGATCTGTGCCCATTCCCTCAACAAAAGAAGTCTGGTGGTATCTGCCATGGACCGGATCGTGCTGGAGCTGGGGCAGACCAAGGATTTTCAGGAGGATGAGGCAGTGCTTGTAGTGGATGGAAGGACCGTCCGGGGATTATCCACCGGAGATCGCCTGGAGGTTCTTGTGCCGGAGGATCAGACAAGGATCGTCAAGCTTTCCGGGGTCAGCTTCTACAAGAAAATGAGAGATAAATTAAATGGTAACTGATCCTTTTGCAAAGCAGTCCGGAACGGAATTTAAATGATTCATGGACAGGAAACGTGAAAGGTGATAAAATATATAAGTTATGGGATATAATCCCGGCAAGAAAGATTAAAGGAGAGTTTTATTATGTCAGGACATTCAAAATTTGCCAACATCAAACACAAGAAGGAAAAGAACGACGCAGCGAGGGGGAAGGTATTTACCATTCTTGGACGTGAGATCGCCGTTGCTGTAAAGGAAGGCGGACCGGATCCGGCCAACAACAGCAGACTTCGTGATGTGATTGCCAAGGCAAAAGCAAATAATATGCCAAATGATACCATTGACAGAGGTATTAAAAAAGCGGCCGGAGATGCTGCTTCTGTAAATTATGAAGAGGTTACATACGAGGGATACGGACCAAGCGGTACCGCTATCATCGTAAAGGCGCTTACCGACAATAAGAACCGTACCGCCAGCAACGTAAGAAATGCTTTCACAAAAGGAAGCGGAAGTGTAGGAACACAGGGTTGTGTATCTTATATGTTCGACGAAAAGGGCCAGATCATTCTTTCCAAGGAAGAGCTGGAGGATGCAGATATTACTCTGAGTGCAGATGATCTGATGATGATTGCACTGGATGCAGGTGCAGAGGATTTCTCCGAGGAGGAGGACAGCTTTGAGATCATCACGCTTCCGGAGGATTTCAGCGCAGTGAGAGAAGCAATCGAGGCAGAAAAAATCCCGATGGCGAGTGCAGAGGTCACAATGTTGCCACAGACGTACGTTACACTCACAGATGAGAACGATATTAAACAGTTGCAGAGAACATTGGATCTTCTGGATGAGGATGATGATGTGCAGGATGTTTATCACAACTGGGATGAGTAATATCCCGGAGATTTCATGACAGAGAACGGGGGAAGAAGATGAAAAAACGATTCCGTACGATGAAAAAATGGACATGGCTGCTTGCAGTAATCGCTTTGTTTTTCGGCGTTTTTCTTGCCACAGCAGGTTATCAGATGAAGCATTCGATCAGGGCGGCCAGCTATGATGTGATCGATGATGAGGGTAATCCGGTAGAAGGAACCTATGTTTTGCGTCGGGCAACCGCTACTTTTGGTTTGTCTGATTATGCTTCCGGAGATAAGTGTGTATGGAGCAGTGCCAATACAGAGATCATGACCGTTGATCCGGCGACTGCCAATCAACGTCAGGTCAGCGTATCGGTACAAAAAATGGGTAAGGTAGGTCTGACTTGTACGATCACACATACGGATGGCAGTATGGAGACGCGTAATGTAGCCATTGATGTAGTATTTTCTATTAATGAGTTTTTATCATCGGATGCTCCTGCAAAGATGACCAAGATACATACAGAGGATGAAAGACGTTCGATTGTAATGGATTATGGCAAGACATTGTATCTTGGTAAAAATGCAAAGACAGATACCGGAAAGCTGAATCTGATCTTTGGTGACGCCACCAGCTCCAATGCAATCTGGTACAGCAATAATGAAGATGTGGTCCGTGTCAGCGGAACTGCGGCAGAGCCTTTGGTCATGGCTGTCGGTGCCGGTAAAACACAGTTATCCGTTACATACAATGACGGAAAAAATGAATATAACGATTCCATTGATGTGTATGTACGTCCGGAGATCCGAAAGGACAGTTCGACGGGCACCAGACTGGATAACAGCAGCACGATCGTTACGATGGAAAATAACGACAAGATCTGGATTCCGGCATTATTTTCTGCCAATCCGCTGGAGGGTGTTCTGGATAAGGTGACATGGGTTATTGCGAAACGAAGCGGTACTACCAGAACACTGGTCAGGGATTCTCTGGGCAGAACCGGCACAAACGGGGATGATGCAAATCTGATCTATGACAGTTCTACCAATACATTCCGGCTGGATGCAAAGGCAGGCCAGTACATCGTAATGTTTTATGTAAAAGGAACATATACCACCTTTGAGGATGCGCAGGATTCCAGTGTCTTTCTTGGTTGCAATCCGGCTTATTTCAATGCAGATGTCCGGGGAAAATTCGAGGATAAGGATGTTACCATCAATATCGGCGGTAGTTATGATCTGTCGGAAGCCTTTAATATCTCCAAGGAGGCATTGAAACAGAATTTTAGTTTATCTGTGGTAGATAACTCCGGTAACTGGGTCTCTACCGATTATGATAACTGGGCGATGACAGGTCAGAATAAAGGTATGGCAGAATTTAAGGTCAAATGTAACACCAGACCGTCAGAAACTCTGCCGGGAATCAGTCAGGGCCAGGAGGTTACGGTAAAGATCAATGTAACAGATACCTTCTCTCTGAACGTATCGAATGCGACTATGGCAGTGGGATCGAAATTGGAACTGACAGGTATTATCGGTTCCGGAGAGTATACGGATTCCAGCTCTTTCCGATGGGAAACCACAGATACGACAGAGACATATGTTTCCATGAGTTCTAACGCACAGTATGCGACCGTTACGGCCAAAAAGGAGACGGCGGCAGACAGTCCGGTAACGGTACGTCTTTATTGGACGGATGATCAGGCGGTTACCAGAGTTGCAAGCTGTAAGATTTATGTCACGACATCGGCAACGACGATTCCTCTTGACAGAACAGAGCTGGAGATGGAGATTGACAGCGTAGAGTATCTGGATTCCGGACTGAGTGGAGAACAGAATCTTACCTGGATCTCAGCAGATCCGGATATGGTTAAGGTGGATCCACAGCAGGGCAATACAAAAGCAAAGCTGACTGCCGGCAAAAAGACAGGATCTACGACAGTAACGGTATTGAATAAGGACAATAACGTGTATGCAACCTGCCGTGTTACCGTAACGGCGGCGATCAGTGAATTAAGCATTGAGCAGGGAGAGAATATTGACACCTTCCTGTCCGCAGGTTTTATATTCCTGAAGGCAAAATATGCGCCTTCCAATGCGACCAATACAGAGCTCAAGTGGACCACAAGTGATCCGTCCGTAGCAACCGTTGATCAGAACGGTGTTGTAACACTTCTGAAGGAGGATACCGTATGGATTTCGGTAGAGCCGGTATTTAATCCGTACAATCTTGTGGCAAGATGTTGTATCAATATTAAAAAGAATCCGGTGACCGATATTATCACGGATGTGGAAGAGATCAATATGATCGCCGGTGACCAGTATACGGTACAGACGACAATCGTGCCTAGCGATGCCACAGATACTACATTGCTGTGGAATACAGACAGTGAAAAAATCGCAAGAGTACAGGGTGGAACGATTACAGCAGTTGCTCCCGGTGATGCAAATATCACAGTTGCCAATGGTACGGTATTTAAGATCATTAAGGTGCATGTCAGAAACAGACTGCTTTCCGCATCCTTTACACAGAATGAATATGAGGTAAAGGAGGGCGATACCGTTTCTTTGAAAAATGCCCTGATCTTCAATCCAGCTGACCATGTCAATACGAATGTATCATGGACATCGACCAATCCAAATGTGGTGAAGGTAGACGATGATGGTAATATCACCGGATTAAAGGCGGGAGATGTGGCGTGGATCACCTGTGTGCCGGAGGATTTAGGTATTTCCGGTGCCATTTCGTGTATGGTAAGAGTTATCAGTCAGGATGTTCCGGCCAAGAATATCACGCTGGATCCGTCAGAGGCAACGATGCATGTGGGAGATACCCTTCAGATTAAGGGTGTTTTCGATCCGGTGACGGCAACGTACCAGAATCTCAACTGGTCTTCAACCGATGAAAAGGTTGCAAAGGTAGATGAGAACGGTCTTGTTACTGCAGTAGCAGAGGGTACGGTTTCGATCGGAGCAGTTTATCGCGATCCGATCACGGGAACGGTATGGAGTCCGATCTATTGTAAGATCAAGGTGGAACCGGCAGTGGTCAGTGCGGTGGACTATGAATTGACACCGGCACATAAGGAGCTGTATGTGGGAGACAACTATACAGTGAAGCCGGTATTTAAGCCGGAGGATGCCACCAACCAGACTGTACATTTTTACAGTTCTGATGAAACGGTAGCAACGATAGATGAAGATGGTGTCGTTCAGGGTATCAGCGAGGGATCTGCAGTGATCATCGGACGATCTGAGGATGGAGATATTGTCAAAACCTGTACGGTTACGGTGGTGCCGCCGCCGGTGCCGGTGGAGGATTTCACGGTAGATCCGACGGAGCAGGAGGTAAGAGTAGGTTCCAACTTCTACATTACTCCGGTATTTACTCCGGAAAATGCAAGCAATCAAAAGGTTAATTATAAGAGTGTGGATGAAAAGATTGCGTCTGTAGATGAAAATGGTCTTGTGACAGGTGTGGCAGTTGGTGAGACAACCATTATCTGCCAGTCGGTGGAAGGAAACATTATTGCTACCTGTAAGGTGACTGTATTAAAAGCGTATGTTAATGTGATCAATTTCAATATTACGCCGACAGCACAGGAGATAGAGACGGGTTCAACATTCCAGATCACACCGGTTTTTACCCCGGCGGATGCAACCAATCAGAAAGTAACCTATCAGTCTTCGGATCCATCTATTGCGACGGTAGATGAAAAAGGACTCGTCACAGCAGTCAAGAAGGGTTCGGTAACGATCATTTGTCAGTCTGATGAGGGCAAGATTGTTGTATATTGTAATGTGACGGTTATTGAAGGCGTTACATTGACATTGAAGCCTTCTTCCAGGGAGATCGCTGTAGGCAAGAGCTTCAAGATATCCAAGGTGATCGTACCGGAGGAAGCAGATGGAACAGCTACCTGGCAGAGTTCGAATGCGGCTGTTGCCAAGGTTGACCAGAATGGTAAGGTAACAGGACTTCGAAAGGGAACCTGTACGATTTCATGTACACTGACCAAATACAATGTAACAGCGACCTGTGAGGTTACGGTAGCAACATTGAAAACGACGGTAAAGCTCGGAAAGACAGGCATCCGTATGGGGGTAGGCTCTACATACCGTATGAAGGTGACTGTATGGTCTAACAATACAAAGACACCGGCGGTACGCTGGCTCACCTCTAGAAAGAAGGTTGCAACGGTTAACCAGAAGGGTAAGATTACAGCAAAGAAGGTTGGAATGACAACCATCACAGCGGTATCCAGAGATCGTTTGAAGGTAAAAGCGAACTGTAAAGTACGCGTTATCCAAAGGGCAAAATCTATTCAGATCGTGCCAGATTACGCAGTATGTTATATTGGAGGAACCAGAAAGCTTCATGTGACAATGAAACCAAGGAATACGACATTGCATAATGTTAAATGGAGTTCGGCGGATACCAGCATCGCAATAGTAGAAAATGACGGAATGGTGCGTGGTATTGCAGAAGGTGAAACGAAGATCACGGCCGTGACCAAAGACGGAGGCAAGAAAAAAGCGGTCTGTGTTGTTAAGGTAACCGAAAAGGTTCCGGCAATGGGTATTGTGGTTGCGCAGTCTGAGCTTACCATGAAGCAGGGAGATTCCACCAAGCTGTCTTACTCTGTATTGCCAAATAATACGTCGGATAATATCACCTTTGCATCCGATAACCGAAGAGTGGCGAAGGTATCCGGTGCAGGTGTTGTAACGGCGACGGGAACCGGAAATTGTACAATTACTATTCTGGCAGACGGCGGTGTTACCTCGACTGTAGCAGTCAATGTTGTGGCATTGAACCGCAGCAGTCTGACAATGCGCCAGTATGATACAGAAACCCTGATAGTAGAGGGAACCACGGCAACGGCAACCTGGTACTCGTCAAATCCGAGAGTAGCAACCGTTGTCGACGGTAAGGTTGTGGGACGAAGCGTTGGAACAACGTACATCTACGCAACGGTGAACGGCTGCAAGATGGCATGCCGTGTAAATATTACGAGCTTAAATTAGTAAAATTGCACAAAAAGAACGTCTGTTCGAGAAAAGTCTTGAACAGGCGTTTTCTTTATGCTATACTTTCCACAGGGAAAGCGGAGAACTGCGAGAAAGGAGCAAGCCGTGTTAGTTAATTTACATGTAAAAAATTTAGCGATCATCGACGAGGTGGAGGTGGACTTTTCGGATTGTTTAAATGTATTGACCGGGGAGACAGGAGCCGGAAAGTCAATTATTATCGGATCGATCAATCTGGCTCTTGGACAGAAGAGTACTAAGGATGTGATACGCAAGGGCGCAGAGTATGCTCTGGTGGAGCTTACGTTCCGGGCAGATACGCAGCGGCAGAGGGAGCTGGTTCGTGAGATGGGGATTTCCATGGAGGAGGACGAGATTCTTATTTCACGGAAGATTATGGCTGGACGCAGTGTTAACCGCATCAACGGGGAGAGCGTGACGCTTTCCATGATCCGTCGTATTGCGGATATTATGATCGACATTCATGGACAGAATGAGCAGCAGTCACTTCTGCATAGTGCGAAGCATATGGAGATTGTGGACCGTTATGCCAGAGAGGAGCTTGGAGACAGGCTGACCCGGATGGAGGAAGGTTACCGGGTGTATCAGGAGCTGCAGCAGGAGTTGTCCGGTCAGGAGATACCGGAGGAGGAGCGTCTTCGGGAGATTTCTTTTATGAAATATGAGCTGGAGGAGATTGAGCAGGCGGCATTGGTTTCCGGAGAGGAGGAGTGTCTGGATGAGCAGTACAGAGAGCTGTCCAATGCTACTTCTATTGCTGCCGGTCTGGGAGAGATCTATTCCCTGACAGGAGAGGGAGATGCGACGGTGGCAGAGCAGTTGGGGCAGAGTGTTCGGATTCTGCACAAGCTGTCGGAGTTTAGTCCCCAGATGGAAGAGTTTTGCGGCCAGTTATCGGAGATTGATTCTCTGCTGACAGATTTTAACCGGGACATTTCCGATTACATGAGTGATTTTGAGACAGGAGGAGAGCAGCTTGCCGAGGTGGAGGGCAGGTTAGACCTTGTACGCACCATTAAGGCGAAGTATGGAGCGACTACGGCACAGGTACAGGCATATGCCGAGAAGCTTCAGGAAAAGCTGGCACGTTATGAGGAGTATGAGGAGTACCGTGAGAGTCTGAGACAGCGTCTGGATGAGCAGGAGCAGACTTTAAAGACATTGGCAGAGGAGATCACCCGGATCCGCAGAAAAGTCAGCCGGCGTCTGGAAAAGGAGATCGTCAAAGCACTGAAAGAGTTGAATTTTCTGCAGGTACAGTTTGAAATTGCAGTACGTCCACTGGGTCATATGAACCGGTATGGGCAGGATGAGGTAGAGTTTATGCTCTCGACCAATCCGGGTATGGATATGAAGCCGATTGGAGAGGCTGCCTCCGGTGGAGAGCTGTCGCGAATTATGCTTGCAGTCAAAGCGGTACTGGCACAGCACGACGAGATTCCGACACTGATCTTTGATGAGATTGATGTGGGTATCAGTGGCCGGACGGCTCAGATGGTAGCGGAGAAGATGTCTTATATTGGAAATACACATCAGGTAATCTGTATTTCCCATCTGGCACAGATTGCAGCTATGGCAGATGCCCATTATCTGATTGAAAAGAGCAGTCACAAGGATCATACCTCAACGGATATCCGTATGCTTGATACAGAGGAGTCTGTCAATGAGCTGGCAAGGATCTTAGGAGGTGTAGAGATCACGGATTCGGTTCGGGAGAGTGCGGCGGAGATGAAGCAGATGGCGGAGCAGGTCAAAAGCGGTTTAAGGGCATAAAGCACTTTTTCGGATTGCAATTTCGGATCACAATAAAATTTGTACACACAGATATAATTTTACGGGAAATGATCGTTATTTTATGATGGTATCGTATAGAAAAGGGCGTTTTGTATCATAATGATACAAGCGTTCTTTTTTTGTGCAGGAAGGTGTTCACAGTGTAGTGGAAGATAAGGGCAAAACGCTGGTTTTGCCTTTTTGGAGGAAGGAGTGGCAGGATGTATACCGGACATGAAAGACAGAGTTATCGTATGACGCAGAGACAGAGGTGGATGTATCGGTCCTGTCTGCTTGGAGTTTTGTTCGCCGTGATAGCATTTACAGCAGTGTATTGGTATTTTAATATCAAAAGCCGGATTCCCAATGAACTTGTCCTTTTTCAGGATCGGATCGAAAACATTGATTTTGGCATTCCATTTACTCAGGTAAGAGTGGATCAGGCAGAAGCAGAGGTGGCACAGGTAAGTATTGACCATTCCCGGAAGGTTGGTAAACAGATTCAGTTCAGCATGGCAGGTCCTCTGGCTGTTTCGGCACAGAAATGTGGAAGCATGCAGGGAGAGGTACGTCTGTTTGGAGTTATACCATGTAAAAAGATTACCATTGATATCCGTAAAGAGGCAAAGGTTATGCCGGTGGGAAACGCAGTGGGATTATATATTCATTCCGATGGTCTGATGGTGTTAGGAACAGGAAAGATACCGGTTTCTAAAGGAAATGAAAAAATGCCATCCTATAATAAACTCCAGACAGGGGATTATATATATGAGGTAAACGGTCAGCCGGTGGTAACGATTCAGGATGTCAGTAAGGCGATTCAGATGAATGGAGCGGGAAAAGTGATTCTGGGTGTCAAAAGGGATTCTGCAAAAATAAAGATTAAAATATCACCTGTACAGGCACAAAACGGAACATATCAGATCGGTGCCTGGCTCCGGGAGGATACGGAAGGGATCGGAACCCTTACTTTTGTGACGGAGGAAAATGAATTCGCAGCATTAGGACATGGGATTACGGATGCCGATACAGAATTGCTGATCCGTCTGCAAAATGGGGGATTATATCCGGCAGGAATTGACCATGTAGTCAAGGGGAAAAACGGAACACCAGGACAGCTGGCGGGTTTTGTTCAGCTTGGTACGGAAAATAAACTGGGGGATATCCGGAACAATACGTCTCTTGGAATTACCGGTGTCATTTCCAATGAGCAGTATCAGTTTCGGGAGGACAAGTCATGTGCCGTGGGGTGTAAGCAGGATGTAAAAAAGGGAAAAGCGTCAATTTTATGTCAATTAGGAGATAAGGTGCAGGAATATGAAGTAGAGATTGAAAAGATCAATCTATCCTCGGAGGATAACAAGGGGATGGAGATTCATGTAACGGACCCGGAATTGTTAAAAAAAGCGGGGGGAATTGTGCAGGGGATGAGTGGAGCTCCGCTGCTGCAGGACGGAAAATGTATTGGAGCGGTAACTCATGTATTCGTGCGGGATGTCACCAGAGGATACGCCACATTTTTGGAAAATATGCTTTGATGTTTTATTCATATCCGGATTTCTATATTCCGTGCATTGACAAAGGGGAGCTGGTGCTATAAGATTTGTTCATATGCTAAAAGAAAGAGGATAATAGAATGGATTATTTATTGTTAGTTGTAGGATTTGTTTTACTGCTGAAGGGAGCAGATTTTTTTGTGGAGGGCAGTTCCAGCATTGCAAAGCGCCTTCGTGTGCCGTCTCTGATCATTGGGTTGACCATTGTGGCAATGGGAACCAGCCTGCCGGAGTGCGCGGTCAGTATCAGTGCGGCAATTGCAGGAAATACCGGTGTTGCGGTAGGAAATGCCGTAGGCTCCAATATTTTTAACCTGATGGTGGTTTGTGGCGTCTGCGCTCTTTTTTGTCCATTGACCGTCAGCCACGGAACTTTGACAGGAGAGTTTCCGTTTTCTGTCATCGTGGCAGTAGTATTGATGGTTCTTGGCTGGCTCGGTATGACGCTGGGACATATTGATGGATTTATTCTGCTGGTTATGTTTGCGGGATTTTTGTTCTGGATGATCCGCTCGGCTCAGAAAGCAAGAAATGAGAGTGAAGCGGAGGATGAATATGAGATTCGTCCAATCTGGCAGTGTATTGTATACATTGTCGGTGGAGCGGCTGCTATTGCAGCAGGCGGACAGATTGTAGTAAATGCTGCTTCTGCGATTGCAACTTCCTTTGGAATGAGTCAGAATCTGATCGGTCTGACCATTGTGGCCTTTGGAACAAGTCTGCCGGAGCTTGCAACCTCTGTCGTGGCTGCCAGAAAGCATGAGGTTGATATGGCACTTGGTAATGTCATTGGCTCCAATATCTTTAATATATTATTTGTACTTGGTGTGGCAGCCGCCATTCATCCGATGGTATTCCAGATGGAAAATATCATTGATATCATTGTGCTGGTGGTAATGAGCATTATCGTGCTCTGTTTTGCATGGACGAAGCAGAAGCTGGTGCGCTGGGAGGGCTTTACCATGCTTGTCATGTATGCTGCTTATGTGGTGTATATCTGCCTGCGTTAATTGCAACGTAAGGATGAAGAAAGGCAGAGGATACTTATATGGCTTATTTTCCGTTTTTTGTTGAATTGGAAGGAAAGGAATGTCTCGTGGTCGGAGGAGGCGATGTGGCATTTCGCAAGATTCGTGAATTACTTCCCTTTGGTGTGAATATAACTGTGGTTTCCCTGGAAATATGTGAATCAATCTGTAATCTTGCCGGAGAATATCCGGGACAGATGAAACTACTGTACCGTGAATATAAAAAAGCAGATTTGGAGCAGAAGTTTTTTGTGATCGCAGCCACCGATGATGAACAGTGTAACCGGGAAATTTCCGAATACTGCCGGCAGGAGAAAATTTTGGTGAATGTAGTGGATGATAAGGAAAAATGCAGTTTTTATTTTCCGTCACTGGTAAAACAGAAGGATATTGTCGCCGGATTTTCCAGCGGAGGCAATAGTCCGGCACTGATCAAGGAGCTGCGTCGGGAGCTGCAGGGACAGATCCCGGAGTATTTTGGTCAGTTGAATGAAAGACTGGGACAGATCCGGCCGCAGGTAAAGAAAGCATTTTCTACAGAGCAGCAAAGAAAGCAGTATTACAATCAGGTGATACATAAAAGCAGAGAGGAGTCCAGAGCACTTTCCGTACAGGAAATGGAAGAATTAATTCACAAAAGTTTTACACAATCTTGACGTAAATACGATAGTAGATTTTACGTTCTCATTTTATCATTAAGTCATCGTCGAAAGACGGTGGCTTTATATTTTGTGCACTGCCGGGTATGAAGCAGAATAAAGCGGGCTTTTGGACAGGAAACGATCCGGGAGTGAAGCTTTGAGAGAAAAGAGATCAATAAATATATTATAAAAGAAAAGATGCAGTGCAGAAATGAGGACGAATATGAGAAAGAGTAAATTATTGGCAGTGGCAATGAGTGTAATGTGTGCAGCAGCATTGATGACAGGCTGTGGCAGCAATGGAAATGCAGGCTCCGATACAGGATCTTTTTCCGGCGGAAGCGCAAGCCAGCCGATCAGTGTCGTATCCCGTGAGGATGGCTCCGGTACAAGAGGTGCTTTTGTAGAGCTTACAGGTGTAGAAGAGAAGGATGCCGATGGCAATAAGGTTGATAACACCACATCCAATGCAATTATTTCTAATAGTACAGAGATTATGATGACAACCGTTTCCGGCGATGAGTATGCAATCGGATATTCTTCTACCGGTTCACTGAATGATACGGTAAAGGCACTGAATGTAGAGGGCGTAGAGCCGACAGCAGCCAATATCAAGGATGGAAAGTACAGTCTTTCCCGTCCTTTTAACATTGCCACAAAGGGAACGCCCGGAAAGCTGGCTCAGGACTTTATTGACTATATTATGAGCAAGGATGGTCAGAAGGTTGTGGAGGACAACGGATATATCGCATCTGTAGATAATGCAAAGGCATTTAAGACGGCCGGAGAGTCCGGAAAGCTTGTAGTAGCAGGTTCCTCTTCTGTAACACCTGTAATGGAGAAGCTGGCTGAGGCATACAAAAAAGTCAATACAAAGGCGGAGATCGAGATTCAGGAAAGTGATTCTACAACGGGTATGACAGCAGCCGCAGACGGAACATGTGATATCGGAATGGCATCCAGAGAGCTGGAAGACAGCGAGAAGGATAAAGGACTGACCTCTCAGGCAATCGCACTGGATGGAATCGCCGTGATCGTTAATACACAGAATGACCGTACTGATATCTCAACCGATATGGTAAAGAAGATCTTTACCGGTGAGGTGACAGATTGGAATGATGTGACAGAGTAAGGTCGGAACATTGATAAAACATAATCTGTAATACAGAGCAGCTGGTACGGCAGGAACGGAAAAAAAGCAGAAACCGTGGGTTGTACCAGTTGTTTCAATAGAAATAAGGCTGTGTGAAAGGATATGGCAAAATGAAAAAAGTAAAGGTAAGTAATATCAAAGAGAAGGCGATGGAGATTGTCTTTCTGGTCAGTGCATGCATTTCCATTCTGTCGGTTGCCCTGATCTGTGTATTCCTGTTTACAAATGGTGTACCGGGAATCGCCAAGATTGGTTTGAAGGAATTCCTTCTGGGAACCGAATGGAAACCGGGAAGCCAGTTGTTTGGAATCATGTCTACGATCATAGGAAGTATCTATGTTACAGCGGGAGCAATCATTGTGGGAGTGCCGATCGGACTGCTGATGGCAGTCTTTATGGCAAAGTTTTGTCCCAAAAGGCTGTATAAGATATTGAAACCGGGAGTGGAGCTGCTGGCAGGTATTCCGTCTGTAGTATATGGTTTCTTTGGCTTGATGGTACTGGTTCCATTTGTCCGTAACACTTTCCGGCCAATCCTGATGCAGTATGGAATGACAACCACAGGACAGAGTATTCTGACGGCGTCAGTGCTGCTGGGTATGATGATCCTGCCAACCATTATCAATGTATCGGAGTCGGCAATCCGTGCGGTACCGGATTCTTATTATCAGGGAGCACTGGCACTGGGGGCAACCCATGAGCGAAGCGTATTCATGACAGTGGTTCCGGCAGCAAAGTCCGGTATTATGGCAGCAGTGATCCTTGGTGTTGGCCGTGCCATTGGCGAGACTATGGCAGTGATCATGGTAGCAGGTAATCAGCCGAGAGTGCCGGGTTCCATCTTTGACGGAGTTCGTACCATGACTGCCAATATCGTAATTGATATGGGTTATGCCACAGATCTTCACCGGGAAGCGTTGATCGCAACCGGTGTGGTACTCTTTGTCTTTATCCTGATCATCAACCTTTTATTTTCCCTTCTCAAGAAAAGAGAAGCCCATGCATAAAGTTTGCTTTATATAAACACCTAACAACATAATAATCTTGAAACTTTCATAACGAAGATATGCGAAACGGTTATAAACTGCTTCGCATATTTTTTTTGTCTAAAATTATGATTTTGCCTTTGAGACCAATGAGGACAGGGGCTGTATTCTGCTGTCTTTTTGCGTTATCGGGGAAAAAATGATACAATAACATTTAATATTGCCAAAAGGAGAAAGTTATGCATCATTTTACCGGATATGAATTATTGTGGCTGTTTTTTATCTATTCCTTTGGGGGATGGGTACTGGAAACAGTGATCGCAACATTAAAGCAGCGGAAATTTGCCAACCGTGGTCTCGTAAACGGACCTTTTTGTGTTATTTATGGATTGACGGTGATATGTATGGCCATCGGTCTGCAGGAGTTGACCGGTTTCTGGCTGTTTGCTTTTGCTGTGATCTATGCTACGATTGCAGAGTGGATCAGCGGTCATTTGATCGAGAAGGCGTTTGGAGAACGCTGGTGGGATTATTCAGGCAGGAGATGGAATCTGGACGGTTACATTTGTCTGACGGCATCTCTGGTCTGGGGAGCTATGGGATATGTGGCAGTCCACTGGGGCAACTACCTGCTTCTGACCCTGATCTCTCTGCTTCCGGGCTTATTGATGAAGATTGTGCTGTTAGCCCTTGCGGGAGTCCTGTTTGTGGATGTTATGGGATCCTTTCTATTGTTGACCGGAAAAAGCCGTTACCCGGAGAGGTGGGAGGCGGCAGAGCAGAGTCTGGACAAGGTAGGTGCCAGACTTAGTGCTTCCATTGCCGGTTTTGTGGAACGGCGTATCCATAAGGCATATCCTAAAGCAAAAAAAGCGGCAAAGACTCCGGAGAGCGTGGGACAGGCTTCACAAGTACGTTTTGCGGCCGGCTGTGGCTTTTATAAGGTGGTCAGCCTGTTTATGATCGGTGCATTTCTGGGAGATATCACTGAGACGATCTTTTGCCGGGTGCGGGCCGGTGTCTGGATGAGCCGCAGCAGTGTGGTCTGGGGACCATTCAGTATTGTCTGGGGGCTGGCGATCGCTCTGGTGTCGTGGATGCTTTACCAGTACCGGAATCGCAGCGACCGTTTTTTGTTTCTGGTGGGAACATTTCTGGGAGGTGCTTACGAATATCTCTGCAGCGTGTTTACTGAACTGGTTTTTGGAAAGGTCTTCTGGGACTACAGCAGGATTCCGTTTAATCTGGGAGGCAGGATCAATCTGTTGTACTGCTTTTTCTGGGGTATTGCGGCAGTGGTCTGGTTTAAGGCATTTCTGCCAAAGGTAGAAAAGGCGATTGAGATGATCCCGGTGCAGGCAGGAAAGCTTTTGGTGTGGCTGATGGTGGTATTTATGAGCTGTAATATTGCCGTGTCCTGCATGGCACTGATCCGGTATGATGAGAGAAGCCGGGGAATCAAGGCAGAAGCATCATGGCAGCAATGGTCCGATACCCATTATGACGACGCAAAGCTGATGAAGATCTATCCCAATGCGGTAGAACCAAAGTAAATCAAAGAGAGGAGTTATCACATAAATGAAAAAAGTAATATCCATTCTGACGTGTCTGTGTCTGCTTATGACCACAGGCTGCAGCAGACAGGAAACGATCCGTTTTGGTGCGGCAGGTGTGGGAGGTATGTATTATCCTTTTGCAAACGCCTTTACTGAGCTTGCGTCAAAGGATGAAACGGGAATTAACTGGAAGGTCAAAAGTACCGCAGGGTCTGCAGCGAATCTGCGTCTGCTTTCCGACAATTATATTGAGCTTGGCATTGCCCAGGCGGATCTGATCGAGGATGCCTATTACGGAAAGGGGAGCTTTCATTCCGGAAAATACCGTGGTTACAAAGCGGTGGCAAGTCTTTATCCGGAGGCATGTCAGATCGTCGTCAGGAAAGATTCCGACATTACCTCGTTAGATGATCTGGAGGGAAAAAATGTCAGTGTCGGTGAGGAGGAATCCGGCACAGAGCGGAATGCCACACAGATTCTGGAAATGTGCGGTTTACCGGACAATCTGGTAAATACGAAAAATCTTGATTATACAGATGCAGCAGATCAATTGGCGGAAAAGAAGATTGATGCCTTTTTCTGTACCGCCGGTATTTGCACTACAGTGATAGAAGAATTAACAAAGGAATGTGATATCCGGCTTTTGGAAATTCCGGAAAGCTGTCGTCAGAAGCTGAAAAAGGCATATTCCTTTTATGATGACTATGTAATTCCGGCAGGCACATATTCCGGACAGACGGAGGATATTCAGACCATTAGTGTCCAGTCGGTGCTTCTTGCCAGCAGCACCCTGTCGGAAAAAACAGTGCAGAAGCTGACGGCATCATTGTTTAAGCATATTAAGGATATACAGTATTCTATATCTATTAATTTGCAGTTGACACCACAGGAGGCAGTGAAGGGGATAACAATTCCGTTTCATCCGGGAGCAGAGACATATTACAAACTGGAAGGTGTGGAGCTGCCCGAAGTGGAATCATAAAGGCCGTACACCTGCACCAAAAGCAGGATGGCTGAAAACAAAAAGGCGGAGAAAGACCGCTTTGCAGTTTTGGCGTAAAGCTCAGACTGCGCAGACGTTTGGAAAGGTTTGGTTATTTATATGAAGATTCAGTTAGACATGTATCAGACATTGGCAGCAGCTGTACTTGTTCTGATGCTGGGAGCATATTTAAAAAGTAAGATTCATTTTCTGGAGCAGTTTTGTATTCCGGCTCCTGTGGTAGGAGGTCTCTTATTTGCGATTTTTACATGTATCTGTTATGTGACAGGGATTGCGGAGTTTTCCTTTGATGATATTCTCCGAGAGGTTTGTATGGTATTCTTTTTTACCTCTGTGGGATTTCAGGCAAACCTGAAAGTTCTGAAAAGCGGTGGTAAATCTCTGGTAGTATTTCTGGGGCTTGTGATCCTTCTGATCATATCACAGAATCTGGTAGCCGTAGGAATGTCAAAGGTGCTGGGGCTTAGCCCTCTGATCGGTATGTGTACCGGATCGATCCCGATGGTGGGAGGTCATGGCACGGCAGGAGCCTTTGGTCCTGTTCTGGAGGATTTTAATATTGACGGGGCAACGACAATCTGTACAGCGGCCGCAACATTCGGTCTGATCTGTGGAAGTCTGATCGGTGGACCACTGGGAAAACGTCTGATTGAAAAGAAAAATCTTCTGGAAACAGCAATTCCGGAGGATGACAGCCTTCTGGTGGAGGAGGAGGAAAAGCATGAGCGTCATACCAATATGTATCCGGCGGCAGTGTTTCAGCTGATCCTTGCCATTGGTCTGGGAACGATCTTTTCGTATTTTCTGACGAAGACAGGAATGACCTTCCCGATTTATATCGGAGCCATGATCGCTGCAGCACTGTTCCGCAATATTGGTGAGTATACCGGCAAATTTACGATCCATATGGGAGAGATCAATGATCTGGGTGGTATTTCCCTTTCCCTGTTCCTTGGTATTGCGATGATTACCTTGAAGCTATGGCAGCTTGCAGATCTGGCACTTCCATTGTTTATTCTGCTTGCAGTTCAGGTGCTGCTGATTGCCCTGTTTACTTATTTCATCGAGTTTAATATTATGGGCAGGGATTATGATGCGGCTGTGCTGGTGGCAGGAACATGCGGTTTTGGTATGGGAGCCACACCAAATGCTATGGCAAACATGCAGGCAATCTGTGAGAAGTATACCACATCCGTGAAAGCCTATCTGCTGATTCCGTTGGTGGGAAGTTTATTTGCGGATTTTATAAACAGTCTCGTAATTACATTTTTTATTAATTTTATATAATGATATAAGGGTCATTTAATGGAGGAATGAGAAAATGTTTGGAAAAAAGAAAAATACGGATGGAAAGAAAAATTATGATCTGACTTATGAAAATCTGGCAATTCCGGAAATTCATACCCACGAGGCAGAGGAGCCGGTGGGTCAAGAACAAAAGGAAACGGATCAGAAACCGGAGGTAGTTTATGACAGCGTGGCAATTCCGGAAGTACATATCCGAAAGAAAAAGTGAAAAAAATGGAAAGAATCCGAAACCAAGAGTGTGATAGAATATGTAAATGAAAGACGCAAAATATATATTGGATAGTATTGACATATTTTAATTAGAAAAATTGTGCAATATTTCTATAAAATATATTTTTTGTAAATGGTAATATGGTGGAGTAGATGATATAGGACCGTCTAAAGGCCGATAAATACGGCACTTGGACGGTCTTTGTTATTGTAAGTGAAAGAAAATGGTGTCAGAGGAAAGGCGGAAAAAAGAGAAAAAGTGAAAAAAACGGAAAGGTTTCAAGGAAGTGCCTGTGATAATATTTTATATGTAACGAAAGTTATGGGTCTGAAATATATGGAAGATCATAATACAGTTGTTTTTTTGGACGTATTTTATGAGAGTAAGAAAGGAGGGAGCAGTACCGGAGATGAACTGGCAGAATGAGTGTGAATGGAAGCTTAATGATCTGCAGAACAGGGTGAGGGAGGAAATGGAAGAAATTTCAACAAACCTTGGTGGCAACATGGAAAAAGCATATCGGGAAGTACGAAAAAAACAATTGAAAATGATAAAAGAAATCAAAGATGATATTCGAACCGTTTATCAGTAATGAAGAGACACGAAAGGAGATAAGAATTATGGGAGCAATAGGCGAAGTAGTTATGACACTGGGAGAAGTAAATGACATTGTCAGAAGTGGACAGGAAGTTACAGATACTGTAGATGAGATTATGAAGGACGTAGAAGTTATTTTAAGAGCATTAAATGCGGCATCAGAGGGCGAAATGGCTGAAAAGCTGGATAATCTTGTGACAAAGCTGGGAGAAGTAGTGAAAGCCCTGATCGAGGTTGCATTGGGATTTTTCGAGATTTTAAAACAGACCAAAGAAGAAATTGAAAACAGAGACCGGGAAGGTGCAAATACTCTGAGTTTAGATTAATTAAGATAAAAATATTGAAGGGAGATATTGAATTATGGCAAGTACACTTAGAATTAAGGTATCTGAGGAGAAATATAGAGAGACGATTAATAAGTTAGGAGAGAAGATCAGCGAATTACAGGAGTGTCTCAGCCGACTGCAGAATTTAAAGAATAAATTATCCTCTGCATATACAGGTCCTGCAGCTGAAAAGGCATTAGAGGCTTTGCAGCAGAATGAACAAAATGTAAAGACAACATTGGAAAAGGTTCAGAAGCAGAAAGAAAAAATACAGCAGTATATTGACAGCATGGGAAGCTGGAATGAAGATGCTTCTAAGAAATATGAAGAGGCAACTGCAAAAGCAAAAAATATTTTCAACTAATTCAGGAGTAACAAATTATGGCAGAAGACATAATTATTTATCGGGATACCTGGATGCAGAAGGTTATTGAGGAGTTGGATATGGAATATTACGAGATCAAAAAGCTGCGTCAACAGGTCAAAAAAGAATACATATCTGCAGCCGGTGTGCCGAAAATGCGAATGGAAGAGCTCCTAAAACGGTTGAGGAAGCTGGAAGATAGCCTGCAAAAAACAAAAGAGGCAATGGAACAATCCAGACAGAACTGGCAGAGCACAGACCGGAAAATACAGAAAAAGTATGAAGAGGCGTTGGCGGAAGCAGCCGGTATTAATGGAATTTAATGGGTGTGGGAAGAAAATGAAGGGGAGAGAATAACAGCCGGAGATTTGATTATAAATTCTCTGTCTGTATTCTCTGCCCTTTTGTGGAAAAGAGGCAAAACACAAGGAGATAAAAAATGTCCGATTTAGAGAATCGTCAATACGATACCTATGATGGAAAATCAAGGGTAATGGATGAGGCAATAGAAATAGCAAATGTAATGAAAGAAAAAAATGTGGAGACACAGGGAATGAGAGTATCTTTGATCGAGAAGGAGGGAAGGATACATTCTTTATGGCTGCCAAATAAGCCGGAAGGCAGATTTAAATTTACGGGAATTGCGGAGAATGAAATCAGCAGTGATCTATATATAGAAGCCAGAAATGGTTTTTGGTTTTTATGCAGTGTTGGCAGTGCAGGTCTGATGGCAGCAGATGGACAGAGAAGATCCGATGTTCTTATCCAGGACAGGAGTTTTATCTATGCGGAGAATGATGTGAGTATGTGCATCGTTTTTGCAGAAGATATCACAAAAGCAAACACGGTTTTCCATAATTATATGATGATGAAGCACGAAGAGATTCATATTGGACGGGCGTTGGAAAACGATATTATCTTTTATAATAAGCTGGCATCAAAGCATCATGCTGTATTATTCTGGGAAAATGAAAAGCTTTTTATACAGGATGAAAACAGTACAAATGGAGTTTTTGTCAATGGAACCCGCATTGATAAAGCTGCGTTAAAAGCAGGAGATATTATTTATATTTTTGGATTACGGATTATTGTAGGAATAAATTATCTTAGTATCAATTCGGACATGAAGGATGTAAAGATCAATTCGGAAAAACTGATTTCTGCACAGCATATTAATTTTTCGGATGAGGGCAGAGATATGATTATGGAGTATCATCCGGAATTTTTTAACCGTTATCCCCGTCATCGAATGGCGATAGCACAACAGGATATTATGCTGGAGGCCCCGCCTCTTTCTTTGAATGGAAATAATATTCCTCTTTTACTTCGAATGGGCGGTTCGATGGTAATGAGTGGAGCTTCTATGCTGGCAGGTAATATGGTTTCCATGTTCAGTTCTGTTTTATTTCCGGTATTAACACAGAAGTACACGGATAAGCAGCGCAAGGAATATGAGGAGCGCAGAGAACAAAAATATACGGAATATCTCGTGAATAAAAAACAGGAGATTAAAAGTGAGATTTTGCAGGAGCAGGAGGCATTAGAAAACAATTATCCGAATTTGTCAGATACACTGGAGTTTGCGGAAAAGGGAAAAAGACTTTGGGAACGCCGTAGTGTTGATGATGATTTTATGACGATCCGTATGGGTTATGGGGATTATCCGATGTTAGCAAATCTGGATTACCCGAAGCATGGCTTTGAAATTGATACCGATGCCATGGTAAAGAAAATGTATGAATTGGCAGATGCACCGAGAATGCTGACCAATGTGCCGGTTATGGTATCGTTTTGTGAAAACTATGTCAGTGGTGTGTTGGGAAAACGAAAAACTGCTTTGGAGTTTGTGCGGAATTTCATTATGCAGATTGTTATGATGCATAGCTACGATGAATTGAAAATCGTATTGATCGGCAATGAGAAGGAAGTGGGTGCGTTACAGTTTGTGCGGTATCTGCCGCATTTCTGGAATGATCAGAAGGATTTTCGTTATCTGGCATGCGATATGAATGACGCATATCAGGTAGCAGAATATCTGAAAAAGGAAATCGGGGAAAAGAAGGAACGGGATGTGGACTTGAAGGACGTTCTGAAGGAAAGAGCATATTATATGATCATTGCTTTGGACAAAAAGCTGTTTGACAGTATGGAATTCCTGAAGGAAGTAATGAAAGAGGAAAAGAACCGCGGCGTTTCTGTGATGACGGTATTTGATGAGCTTCCGAAGGAGTGTTCTTTAATCTTTGATCTGAAGGAAAATGGAGAACATTCCATTATTAATCTGCGGGAAGTGGACAAAAACAATATTACATTTAAGCTGGATCAGTATCAGGATATTTTGGGCAGAAAAAGCATGGAAAAGCTGGCTAATACAAATTTGCGTATGGTGTCTCAGGCATATGCCCTGCCTAAAATGATTACCTTTCTGGAAATGTTTGATGTAGGAAGAATTGAGCATCTGGTTTCAGCAAATCGCTGGAAAGAAAATAATCCGGTGAAATCTCTGGCAACACCGGTTGGAATCAGTACAGATGGCAGCTTATTCTGTCTGGATCTTCATGAAAAATATCAGGGACCACATGGATTAGTGGCCGGTATGACAGGATCCGGAAAGAGTGAATTTATTATTACATACATTTTATCAATGGCAGTGAATTTTCACCCGGATGAAGTTGCGTTTATTCTGATTGATTACAAGGGCGGCGGTCTGACCGGTGCTTTTGAGGATGAAAAAAGAGGGATCCATCTGCCACATCTGGTAGGAACTATCACTAATCTGGATGGAGCATCTATTCAACGGTCACTTGTCTCTATTCAGAGTGAATTGAAGCGTCGTCAGAGGATTTTTAATGAAGTAAAAAGTGCCACAAATGAAGGCACAATGGATATTTATACATATCAGAAGCTTTACAGGGAGCAGAAAGTGAAAGAACCTTTGCCGCATTTGTTTATTATATCCGATGAGTTTGCAGAGCTGAAAAAACAGGAGCCCGAATTTATGGACCAGTTGATCAGTGCAGCCCGCATTGGGCGAAGCCTTGGTGTGCATTTGATCCTGGCAACGCAGAAGCCATCCGGTGTTGTGGATGATCAGATCTGGAGTAATACGAAATTCCGTGTGTGTCTCCGTGTACAGGATCGTTCCGACAGCTTTGAAATGCTGAAACGTCCGGAGGCGGCAGAATTAAAGGACACCGGACGTTTTTATCTGCAGGTGGGTTACAATGAATATTTTGCGCTGGGTCAGTCAGCATGGTGTGGGGCAGATTACGAGCCGCAGGATGAAGTCGTGGTTCAGAAAGATGAAGAACTGCTTCTTTTGGATTCGGTAGGACAGTCCATTGTGAAGAAAAAACCGGCGGTGAAAAAGAACATTTCCGGTGAAAAGCAGATTGTAACAGTGGTAAATGCTATTTCAGAGCTTGCAAGGAAGGAACAGATCGAGCCGAGACAGCTGTGGAAGGATGCGCTGGGTGCCCATATCAGTCTCAAGGATATACAGGAGCAGTATGAGATGGGAGACAGGAAAGGAAAGCTGCAGGCCGTTACGGGAGTGGTAGATGCTCCGGGCAGACAGTCACAGTTTCCGTTGCAGATTGATCTGATGAATACGGGAAATCTTATGCTGGTGGGTGAAACAGGAAGTGGAAAAACTAATTTTATCCAGACTATGCTGTTTGATCTGGTAGCAAATAATTCACCGGAGGAACTGAATTTTTATATTCTTGATTTTTCCAGCCGAAATCTGTCAATCTATCGTGAGGTTCCTCACTGTGGAGAAGTTTTGACGGACGAGAGCGAAGAAAAAATTGTACAGGTTTTTGATATTATTGAAAATATTATTCGGGATCGACGGGATAAATTTGCAAAAGTCAATGTCAGCACGATTCAGGCCTATCGTAAGATTGAAAAAATACCGGTGGTACTTCTTGTGATTGATAATATTTTAGGATTTGATGAGTTTCGGGATAAAAGTGAATATATTTCGAAGATCAGCGATTTTATGAGCAATGGAGTCAGCTATGGTGTACGTGTGATCTTTACGATCAACCAGATTAACGATTGTCCGTCAAAGCCGAGACGATTATCCAATTCAAAATACGTGCTGCGAGCGAGAGACCGTTATGTATATTCTGATATTCTGGACTGCCGTTGCCGTTATGAGCCGGCGGATATTTTAGGAAGAGGTATTTGTGTATTGGATGGGGAGTGCTATGAGTTCCAGGCAGCACTTCCGTTTGATGATGTCAATGAGGTGGATCGTATGGAGCGCATTAAGGGGGCTTTGAAGGGCATTGCACAGAGAGATGCGTCCTTCGGTGCAGCCAAGGGGCTGGAGGTCATTGATGAAGAACAGGAATACGAGGAATTCTGTACTTCCTTTGAACATGAGAGAATACCGTTAGGATATTCTCTGGACAACAAAAAAGTGGCAATTCCGTTGCAGCAGATGTATTCGTGTTCGTTGTATTTCGGAAATACCCGGAGAACGAGGCAGATCTTTAACAACTTTATTTATGCCATGAAACGGGAGAAAGCAGAAATTATACTGATCCCGCAAAAGGAAAATAGTGTCTGGAGTGGCAGGGAGGACATTCGGGAGACGGTTGATGATATTTACGACCTGAAAGAGGATGGAGTGAAACAGCTTATGGATCGGCTGCAGCAGCTTGTGATGTCCAATAAACAGTACAGAAACGAATATTGTGAAAAGGAAAAGATTACAGACTGGGCACAGCAGGAAAATGTAAACCGGTGGAGAAAATATGTGCGGCAGCAGACAAAACCGGTTGTGGTTTTCATAGAGTCTTACATGGATTTTGCGTTAAATGTTGATGTGGAAAATGCTGCTTTTCTGGCACAGTATTTTGAAATGTGCGTTGGTTTTAATGTGTATTTTATTGCAGGCTTTTACAGTGATGATGAGGAAAAGAGAAATCAAAAGATGTTTCCGAATGGTAAAGCTGATGAAGAGGAGCAGGATGAGGAGAAGGAACGTCAAAGGGCAGAAATAAGGCAGGCCTTGGCCGGATTGCAGGAAAGCTACAATAAAGATAAATTTACGCTGTTATTTGGTGGAAATTATAAGAGCCAGAATCTGGTTCCTTTATCGGCCGGTTATGACAAAGAGACGCAAAATGATCCGAAGGACGATAATAAAATGCTGATGTACTACAGAAATACATTGTATTCTATGGTGATGCCACTGGGAGAACTGGCGGCTGCTCCTTGTGACGCGGATGAGAAGCCGATTATCTAGTCTATTGTGCAATGGAGGAAAGGCAAGGGTTTAACTATGGATAAATTATTGGTAAATATTTATATTCCGGCATTGGAAAAAAATTACGATATGTTTATTCCGAATTTTTTACCTATCGGAACTGTGATAGAGCTGATCGGACAAATGATAGAAGAGGTTTCAGATCATAAATACATTTCTTCGGGACAGGAATTTTTATGTTCCGTTGATAAAAATATATTGTTGAAACAAAATATGACATTGCAGGAATATGGTGTACGAAATGGTGAACATATGCTGTTTTGTTAGATTTTTGGAAAGGATAGACGGTTATGGACAAGATACAGGAACAATGGCCGGAGTGGCAGGCAGAGGAGCTTTTGGGAAAGGGAACCTTCGGCGAAGTATATAAGGCAAAAAAAGAGGTATATGGGAACGTATCCTATGCGGCGATCAAGGTGATCGAGATTCCTAAAGATCCGTCAGAGGTACGGGATCTTCAGCAATCGGATATGGATGAGAATTCGATACAAACTTTTTATGAGGATATGATTCATAATCTGATGTCGGAGATTCAGATTATGGAATCCATGAAATCCGCTAATGTTATTGTGGGAATCGAAGATTATAAAGTAGTCCGGAAAGAGCCGATCAAATGGGAAATTTTTATTCGCATGGAGCTTTTGACCGATTTGCAAAGCTATCTGGAAAAACATCCTATGACCGGTCGGGAAGTGGTAAAACTGGGCCTGGATATCTGTGAAGCGTTAAAGAACTGTGCCATTGCCGGAGTGGTTCACAGGGATGTAAAAACGGATAATATTTTTGTCAATTCCTTTGGGTCTTTTAAGCTGGGGGACTTTGGCATTGCAAAACAGCTTGGAAGCAGCCTTTCTGCAATGTCCCAGAAAGGAACCAATATGTATATGGCGCCGGAAGTATACCGGGGAGAGCCATATGATGCCAGAGTGGATATTTATTCGTTGGGAATATTGCTGTACCGGATGTTTAACCGCTGTCGCTTTCCGTTTATGCCTTTGTGGCCGGAGCCCATCCGATATACCGACGATCAGAAAGCAACATTTCAGCGGTTGTCGGGTAAAAAGATCCCACCAATTCAGAATATACCGGAGGGGTTATCGGATATTGTGCTCAAAGCATGTGCATACGATAAAGAGATGCGTTATCAGACAGCAAGAGAGTTGCAAAAGGATCTGGAAAAATATGTGGATTCTCCGGAACTGGAAGATATTGTGACGAAGGGGAAAAAAGACAAGGCGGCGGAAATAGAAGAGCCGCCGGAGAAAAAGCCGGCAGAGGATTACAGGGATGTTGTACCCCCTGAAATACCGAAAGAAGACCGGGCAGAAAGCCGGAAGGAAATCCAGCCACGGCAGGAAACGGTAGAAGAAGAGGAACAAAATACTCCTGAGATGGCGCAGGTGAGAATTTGTCCGAGATGTGGAGGCAAAGGAGTGATTCAGGTAAGAGGCAAAACAGAGTCAGGAATGACTTATATGCCGCAGACCTGCCCGGAATGTCAGGGGACGGGAAAGGTCAATGCCTCCTCTATGTCGTTAAGTGAATTTGCAGATGAAAAAACATATGCGGCCTTTGGCTTTGCCTCACGGTTTTCTGAGAAAAAAAAGCAGATTGCAGAACCAAATAAGCAGGAAAAGAAAGAATCGGAGAAAGAGAAGAAGCTGGAAGGAAAAGAGTTGTCATCCGGAGAGGGGTCTGCCTCAAAACTCCATAAACAATCTCCGATTGACTGGAAAGACGAGCCGATTTTTGTGGATGAAGAACGAAGAAAAGTTAATATTAAAAAAATTGCCGGAGACATATCGGGAGAGGATTCCGGATCATTCTCAGGCAGGGAACAGCAAGAAAAGTCTGGGGCGTGGCAACAGTTTATGATGCATTTTCGCAAATAAAAGGAACAGGATACATTTAGGAGGAAAACATAAAGTGATGACAGAGGGGAGGCGGCATATGCGGCTATGGGAAAATATGAAAGGCTTTTTTCATAAAAATAATGTTGAGAAAATCACCTTTTATGCAGAAACGGCAGCTGTAACGAATGTGGGACTGCGGCGAAGTGAAAATGAAGACAATTATTATTTTCATGGAGCCTGTCTGCCATTGTCTCACAATGAGAAAAGCGAGGTGGTTTCGTGGAAGTTCGAAATGGACAAGACACAGGTGCTTGCTGTTTTTGATGGTATGGGAGGAGAAAGTGCCGGAGATCTGGCATCTTATACCAGTGCGAAGACGTTTGAAGTGTATGTACGGCAGTGGAGGGAATCAGACCAAATGCCCTCTGAGAATGATGTCGGGGAAATGCTGAATCACGTTAGTCAGACAGTATATGAGAAAGCCAGAGAAAACCAGTATCGATTGATTGGCTCTACCGCAACAGTTTTGTTTTTGCGAAGAGACGAGGCATTGATTGCTGATCTGGGAGACAGTCCGATGTATTTGCAGAGGGATGGGGAACTGGATCGAATCTCAGTACCCCATACTGATGAAGAACTGCTCAGGCAGCAGGGGATTCAGAGGAAACCGGGATTGACACAGTTTCTTGGTATAGACACGGAGGAAATGCGTCTGGAACCGTATGTACAACAGATGGAGCTTCGGGACGAAGATCAGTTTTTACTTTGCAGCGATGGCTTGACAGATATGGTGCCGGAGGTGGAAATTCACGAAGTCTTATCGGGAAAGAAATCTGTCCGTGAAAAAGTACAGATACTGATGGAAAGAACACTTCAATATGGAGGAAGGGATAATGTGACGATTATTCTTTGCAAAATAAATAAAAATGATAACACGAAGGGAGAAAAAAAATGAATAACAAATGGAGAAAATTAATATCGCTTGTATTGGCGTTTGCAGTGACAATGACGGGAATTGTAAATAATACGGTGGCAGTGAAAGCGGATAATATGAGTGAAATGGTAACGATCACATTCACGACCGGAAACGGGAATAATGAGTCTGGATATCTTTCGGTATCCGGAAGTGGAGAGTATACATATGAGGTACCGGACACGTCTGGAATTATCAGTACATCCAGCTTTAAAAATCTGATGTTTTTAAATACAAATACCTCGTCTCAATTAAAAATCACGGTGAAAAGTATTGTGATCAATGGAACAGCTTTCAACACAAACCAGGCACTCGATATCACCTCTGATACAGCAAATGGAATGCCAAACATATGGAGTATCGATAAGGGGGTGATCTATAGTAATGGTACAAAGGATATTTATCATACCAGCTCTATAAATAATGGAGATATTGTCTATCGTGAAGATGGAGTTGTAAAGAAGATCACATCGGTAAAATATGTTTTTACAATTGAAGCACCGGCAAAGACTCTTCCATTATCGGAGGAGGAGGGATATAAAGCATTTTTGATGTTTACAGACAGTGAATGGAAGTGGTCCAACATGTCCCTGAATACTGCAAATGGAGGAACAGGAGCAGGAACGGATGCTACGATCACGGGAAACGGTACTTATACAGTTTCGATTGATAAGACAGCTTTTCCAAACGAAAGCGCAGCGAAAGGTATTTCTGTGTTTTGTGTGGATATGGTAGGAATGGCGAAGGCAAAAAACTTTAATGCCGCCAATGTTGTTGTAAAGGATGTCATTATCAAATGTGATGGAAAGAAGATTGCTTCGGATGCATCCCATATGTTTGTTGGAGATATTGAGGCAAACGGTAATCTTCGAATTGAGCTGTGCAATATGTATGGATATAGATATGGCGCATTTCAAACCATTAATTCTCCGGGATTTGATGCAACCAATTTTACATTTTCGGAGTCGCTTTCTGTAACATTCACATTGGAAGGGATTACCGAGGGATCGACACCGGAGTATTCTTTTGTAGATGAAAATAACACAGTATTGATCCACACAGCATCCGGTATTACAGAGGCAGATGATGCGGCAACGGAAACGGTAATACCGGACTCCCAGAAGATCAGCGGATGTAAAGCAAGAATGAAATATAGAAAAAAGGGTGTTCGGTATGAAAGATATGTGGAGCTTACATGGAAACAGGGAAAAGACGTTGCAGGTTTTGAGGTATATCGTTCCGATGGAACTTCGACAAAACCGGTCAGAATTGCTACGGTAACAAATGGAGATACCGGGGTCTTTAAGGATGAAAATATTGAACCGAACACAAGATACAGATATATAGTATGGCCTATGGTGTTAACTCCGGGTTTGGAGTTGCAGAGAGCTCAAATGAATGAAAGTGAAAAAAATGGATATATCACATCTATCAAAGTAGGAAAAACATTGAAAAAACCGTCAGTATCTTTAAAAACATCCCGGAATAATCTTATCTTAACATTTAAGGGGGCAGAGGGACGGAAATATCAGACACAGTATCGTTGGGCAGGAAAGAAAAAGTGGAAAATGCAGACGAAGCTTCAGGGAGCTGTTCAGCGTAAAATTGTGAGAAGTACCAGAAGTAAAGGATATTATCTGCGGGTGAGAACATATTCTGTTGTGAATGGAAAGAAATATTACAGTCCATGGTCTTCCGCAATGCTGGTAAAATAGCACAGAAAAAGTAGGTGAATCAATGATTTTATATGCACAGGTGTCTTGTCAGGGGAACCGGGAATACAATGAGGACCGGGTGAAAATATGCCGGAAATCTGGAGGGTATACTTTTGGGCTTGCCGATGGTCTGGGAGGTCATGGCCACGGGGATATGGCAGCAGAACTGGCGGTGGGTGCAATCGCATCTGACCGGAAAGAAAAAGAGATAAGGGAAGTGCTGGAGGATTATTTTGATCAGGCACAAAAAAATGTTCTGGAGAAAAAAAATCAGGACAGGCAATACCTTAATATGATGACAACGATGGTGGCAATGGAGGTCTGCCACCATCAGATTGGCTGGGGGCACATAGGAGATTCCAGACTGTACTATTTTCAGGACAGAAAATATGTATCCCATACATTGGATCACAGTGTGCCGCAAATATTGGCATCAAGAGGAGAAATAAAGGAGTCCGATATCAGGCACCATCCGGATCGGAACCGCTTACTTCGTTCGCTTGGTTCAGAATGGGATCAAAAGCCGCAGTGTGTTGACCGGGTGATAGAACAAACCGGAAGACAGCAGTTTTTATTGTGCTCCGATGGCTTCTGGGAATATATTGAGGAACGGGAAATGGAACAGATATTGCAGAACTCTCTGACTCCCGGCCAGTGGTTAAAAAAAATGAAAAAAGTTATTTTGAAAAATGGTCATGGATATAATATGGATAATTATTCGGCAGTGGCAGTCTGGTCAAAATCGAAGTGACAGAAATTACGATAAACATGGGTTTGGAGGATCTTTCGATGAAAAGGATAAATAAATTAATATTGTTTTGCGTGTTAATTATCGGTTCACTGATCAATGTGAAATCAGCAAAAGCGTATACGTTTAACATCAGCACGATACCGTGCACGAACAATCAGGGGTGCAATGCGACAGGATGCGGATATTATGGACAAACGACATATTTCAATTTGTGGGATGCTTCGGTGAGTAACACAATGAAGTCGGTAACATTATCAATATATAAAGACGGCAATTATGATATTGGAAATTCCAGCAGTGCAAATAATTACATGAATTATACAAACATGGGATTTACATTTTATAATACCGGAAAATATACCTATCACTTTGATGGAACCTGCAAGGATGGCAGTTCTTTTTATGGCGATGGAGAATTTTATATTTATGATATCGCAGCATCCATTTCTTCCAGTCCATCAGCAAGATCTGTTAAGCTGGGGACATCGTCTACCTTTTCTGTATCCGTAAGTAAAGGAAGTCATCTGTCCTATCAATGGGGCTACAATTATGATGGTTCAACTTCAACCTGGCATTTAATTGATGGAGCAACAAGTAGCAGTTATACCATTTCCGCATCGGACATGACAGCCTCCTGCAACGGAAGATACTATTTCTGTCGCGTATCCAATTATGGTAATGATAATGTTTTTTCTACACCGGCGAAGTTAACGGTATATTCTACGATATCATACAATTCTAACGGAGGAATGGGAGCTCCTTCCTCAGTGAATAAAAATTGTGATACAAGTGTGACGATCAGTTCACAAAAGCCAACAAGAGAAGGGTATGAATTTTTGGGGTGGTCAACAAGTAGTGTAGCAACTTCCGCCAATTCGTCATATGCGCCGGGAAGTATTTACAGTGCAAATGAAAATATAACATTGTATGCCGTCTGGAAACAAAAAACATATGCAATTATTTATTATGCGAATGGAGGTAAAAATGCACCGGACAGTCAGATTAAAAATCATGGAACCTCCATTTATCTGAGTAACTCTAAACCAACAAGAGAAGGGTATGAATTTTTAGGCTGGTCAACAAGTAGTACTGCAAGTTCCACCAATTCGTCATATGCACCGGGGAGTACATATAATACAAATGCAAATTTGTCACTTTATGCAGTATGGAAGCAGGTGAATAATGCAACCCCGTCACCGGTGGTAACATCTGCTCCGCCTAAAACGGCAGCTCCAACAGCAACGGTGACTATAACACCAATTCCCACGGCACGAGTGACCATAGCACCAACTCCGACAGCCTGGGTAACAGTAGCGCCAGTACCAACAGTACCGGTGATAACAGCACCGGTTACTACCAGTATTCCTTCTAAGACGGCTTTTGCGCAACAGACTTCAAAACCGTCTCCTCAAAATACAAGTACTTCACTGCCGGTTAAATCTTCAAACACAGCAAGGCTTACGGTTAGTGGATTGAGGGCCGTCTCTTCCTATGTGAAGCAGTCGGGCTTTTGTTACCGGAAAGTGGTGAATCTTAGTTGGAATAAGTCACCAAAAGCAGATGGATTTTATGTTTATCGGAAAGAAGGTGCATCTTCCGAAAAGAAGATCGCAGATGTGCCTATGGGGGATGCAATCAATTATACTGACCGAAGTGTAAAAACAGGAGAAACATACACATATCGTATTTTACCTTATACGGAAACAGATGATGGAGAGAGGACGGCAGGCAATTTTAGCAGTAAACAAACGCTTCGGATTGGTGATTCATTGAAATTGCCCAAGGCTTCTGCTTCGACCAAAGGAAAACATATGACATTAAGCTTTCAGCAGGCTGAGGGAAAATATTATGAAACACAATATAGTTGGAACGGAAAAAAGTGGAAAAATCAAAGCAGAATGAAAGGAAAACTGCAAAAAAAGATTGTAAAAAAAATAAAAGCTAAGGGCTTTTTTCTGAGAGTCCGCAGCTATGATATTGTGAATGGCAAAAAGATATACAGTAAATGGTCAGCCGGTCTGAAAGTGAAATAAACAGAAATGCCGGATAAGAAGCGGCTTGAACGTAAACATAAGAGTAGAAAGGCAGAATAAAAATGGAGAAATTTAATCGTTGTTGGGCTTGTATGGAGCCCTTGGAGGAGGGGCAGAAAATATGTCCCAAATGCCAATATCAAAATGAATTATATTATGCCAATCCAAGATGCCTGAAACCGGGAACATTATTAAATAACCGGTTTTATGTTGGAATTGTATTAGGGGAAGGTGGATTTGGTGTTACCTATATTGGATGGGATACAATTCTTGATATGACAGTGGCAATTAAGGAGTACTTTCCGGCAAATGTGGCAAGCCGTGACTGCACTGCATCGCTGACCAATGATATCAATATTTTTGGAGGAAGATCTGAGCAGGAATACAAACTGGGGTTGGAACGTTATATTCGTGAGGCAAGGACATTGTCTAAATTTCATGATTTACATGGAATTGTAGATATTCGCGATTTCTTTCATGAAAATAATACGGCATACCTTGTGATGGAATATTTAAAGGGACCGACGCTAGAGGAACATATCAAACAATATGGACGTATGAAGCCGGAATATGTTTTTCAGATTATGAAGCCGGTTATGCGTTCATTGGAAAAGATTCATCAGGCGGGCATGGTACACCGCGATATCAGTCCGGATAATATTATGCTTTCGGATGGATGTATTAAACTGATTGATTTTGGTGCGGCCAGATTAGCCAATAATGATAATAATAAAAGTCTGACGGTTGTGTTGAAAAGAGGCTTTGCTCCGGAGGAGCAGTATCGTTCCAATGGAAAGCAGGGGCCATGGACGGATGTGTATGCGATCTGTGCAACGATTTATTATATGTTGACAGGAAAAAAGCCACCGGAATCTATTGAGAGGACTTATGAAGATACACTACAAAGCTTTGATGAATTAGAGATTCCTGTTGATAAAGAGAAAAGTGATGCTTTGATGAAGGGATTGGCACCAATTTATCAAAATCGTTATCAGAGCATTCGGGATTTGTGCAACGATCTGTACAGTGATTCGGAAATCCCACCATCACAGCAGTTTCGGAAGGATCAAGAACTGCTGGAGATCGTGGAGCAGGAGGAGTTAGAGGAAGAAAGCAAAAAGGAAGTACAGAAAGCAATAGAGGATTCGATTCGTATCCGGGAGGAGAAGAAGAACGAAAAGGAAATACCGGAGCTGATGGAATATGACCAAAGTGAATCTATTGCCATATGGAAGAATACAAAGGAACCCGACAATTTTGCATCGGCAAAGGAAGAACAGGTAAAGCCGCCTGTGGATATCAAACCGGAAGAACCGCCAAAGTCGGAAGAGGATTCTAAACCGGCGGAATTGCCAAAGCCAGAAGCAGATGTCAAACCGGAAGAACCGCCAAAGCCAGAAGCAGATGTCGAACCGGCGCAACTGCCAAAGCCAGAAGCAGACGTCAAACCGGAAAAACTGCCAAAGCCAGAAGCAGATGTCAAACCGGAAGAACCGCCAAAGCCAGAAGCAGATGTCGAACCGGCAGAATCCTCAAAGTATGTAGCAGTTTCAAAAGATATAGATCCATTGAAACCGGTGAATCCCAAAAAAGAGACAGATTCTCGGAAATCGGGATACTCTGGTGCCAAAGAAAATGACCGATCCCCGCGTAAAATTGTAATTACCATTGCCGCAATTCTTGGAGTGGTCATCATTGTAGTGGCGGGTCGTATGATTTATAAGGGCACGAGCCCGTCAAAGCCTGTACAAAATGAAACAAAAAAGGAGTCCTCTGTAGATCCATCCACCTCTGCAGATGCATTGTCAGAGACGGATAATACGGTACAGACGACAGAACCGGTTGAAGAGATAACGATGGTAGATGTAAAGAAGAAAACCCTCCAGGCAGCGAAAGCTGCAATTAACAGTCTGGAAGATCAGCAGCTTCAAGTGACTGCTTCACAGGAATATAGCGATAAGATAAAGAAAGGATGTGTCATTCGCCAAAGTATTTCTGCCGGAGAAAAATTTGAAAAAGGAACGAAAAGTGAGATTAAATTGGTTATCAGCAAGGGAAGCAAGCCGGTGGTAGTTCCTTCCGTCCTGAACATAGATAAGGAAAAAGCCATCAAGAAACTGCACAGGAAGGGACTGAAATATAAGATTTTGTCTTATCAGTATAGCAGCAGCTATAAGAAGGGCGCTGTGATGCAGCAGAAGATTGCTGCCGGAAAAACAGTGAAAAAAGGAAAAATGGTGGGACTGGTGATCAGCGATGGTGCCAAACCTGTGGCACAGACTTCGACATCTGCACAGTCCCAGACAAGGACGCAGACGAAATCCCCGACATCCTCTACAAGCAGATCAACGGGATCAAGTAAAAAGAAAAAAGATTACTCGAATCCAATTGTAAATGGAGGAAGAGCGAATCCGATTGAGTAAATGAGGATGAGTGAAAAAAACGGAAAGAGTTGCAGGAAAGGGATGTGATACAATAATAATCACATAGTAAAAAGAAAGGATGATGTATATGAAAAAGAAAACAGGACGCAGGATTCTGTCAGTATTTTTGGCAGTTTCCCTAATGATTACCAGTGTAATCTGTGGAACCTTTGCAGATTATTCTGCGACAGCACAAGCTGCAACACGGGATGAAGCCGTGGCGTGGGCAAATGCTCAGATTGGAAAGGGACTGGATTACGATGGAGCTTATGGAAATCAATGTGTAGATTTGATCAAGTATTATTATGATTATTTCGGTGTTGCAGGTTATGCTAAAGGAAATGCCAACGCATATATTACCAATGCGCTGCCGCCGGGATGGACCAGAGTATACGGAGATTATCAGCCGGGAGATATCGCCGTTTGGAAGGTGAACCACAGTTGCGGCACCTGCAATACGTCAGCATATGGTCATGTAGGAATTATTATATCAGCAGACAGTGTGGGATTTAATGCGGTTAATCAGAATTTCAACAATCAATCCTACTGTACACGAAACTGGTTTAATATTTCGGCATTAGCATGTGCTATTCGTCCGAGTTATACGAGTAATGTACCGGCACAGCCGGCAGTTCCTAATATTACCTTTGCCGACTTTAATCAAAATGGAGTCTGGGACACGAATGCGGAAATGTATGTTAAAGTAATGAATCCGGATAAACATACGGTTTCAACGGTAGGATGTTATCTTTATAATGCTAATGGAGACCTGATTAAGAATTATTCCGAAAATTGTGGTTTGTCTACGAGCTATGTGAACTATAATTGTAATCTGAATAATGATATGCAGATTACATTAACTCCGGGTACAACCTATTATTTTGAAATGTATGCCATTGTGGACGGACATGAATTTAAGGATTCCAGAAGGAGTTTCACTACTACAGGGCAGGCACCGGTGAAGGTAACACCAACTCCGATAGTAACACCAACTCCGACAGTTACGCCAACTCCGACAGTTACGCCAACTCCGACAGTAACACCGACTCCGGTGGTAACACCAACTCCGACAGTTACGCCGACTCCGGTAGTAACACCAACTCCGACAGTAACACCAACTTCCCAGGGGAAGGTGACGCTGCCTCCACAGACTCAGGCTCCGGATAATCCTGGTAGTCAGCTTCCGGGTGATACACAGACAGACGGCAAATGGAATACCATTTATTTTGGAAGATATTGGCAAGATGATACTAATGGTGATGGAACTGCAGATAAAAAGGATGAAATGCAGCCAATTCAGTGGAGAATTCTGCGGCAGGATGGTAATTATGCATTGCTGTTAGCAGATAAGATTCTGGAATCGGGAAAGTATTACAAAGGTGAGGAGAGTTCCTGGGAAACTTCAGATTTAAGAAACTGGCTGAATTCTAATTTTTATGCGACGGCATTTAATGACAAGGAACAAAAAGCAATTCAGATACAGATATTGCAGAATGGAGATGGAAAAGATCCAATATTGTTGACAACGAATACAACAATGGACAAGGTATTTGTTCCATCCCATGATGATATGCTGCGTTCAGAATATGGATTTGGTAATGCTGCTTATAATGAGGCAGACAATGCCAGAATTGCTTCGAATACAAAATATACCGCAGGAAAACCGGGAATGTATTCCGGTACAGAATGCGCTGACGCATACTGGCTTCGTAATTCTTCTAATTCATTAAGCTCTGCGCAGGCTGTGATGACACAGGGAATATTAAGTCCTAGTATTTCGGTACAGACCATTTCAGGTGTAAGGCCTATGATTTATGTGGATTTATCGGATCAGTCTTTATGGAAGTCTGGTGCGCAGGTTCGGTCAGGTAAAATGGGAGAAGCCGGAAGTATTAATGGAATCACGAGTACCAGTGATGGGAATTTCACATTAAGCGACAATTATTATCCGTTTGGAAAGGTGTCAACAGGAGATAATAATGTTACTCCAAAACCGGACCAGCCGGCAACAGATACACCGGCACCGAAACAGCCGGGTGGTTCTCCAACGCCGTCCGCATCAGATGAAACGAAAACAAGTGCCACTCCATTACCGTCTGCGTCAGCCAAGGCGGCAAAAACGGAATACAGAGTCAACATAGATGATGATGACGATATAAGTGCACCGGCAAAACCGGGTAAAGTGAAAATAAAAAAAGTTTCTGCATTGAAAAATGGAAAAGTGAAACTTACATGGAAAAAGCCGGCAAGGGCTAAATGGTATATTATCCAGTATTCTACAAAGAGAAACTTTGCAGGGGCAAAGGTAGGAATGGTATATGGAAAGAAAACAACGCTTCGCCTTAAGAAGAACAGAACCTATTATATCCGTATCAGAGCATATGCCTATGGAAATAGTGCTAACAATAATCAGGCGGTCAATGGAAAATGGAGTCAGGTGAAAAAAGTAAAGACAAAAGGATAGGAAATGGGAGCAAAGTGGGCTCAATAACCACTTCACAGATATTTTACACAGATTTGACGTAAACAGGATAGCAGATTTTACTTCATAAATTTAAGATTAAGTCATCGTGAATAAAGCGATGGCTTTTTCTTATGTTATGGGAAATATTTTCGTTCCCTTGAATTGGCCATTTGCGAATTACAGAAAGGAAATGTAGGAAAATGAAGGTGAAATTAAAAACATATCTCCATCATCCAGGTTCTCTGGTGGTGCTGCTGCTGACAATCCTGTCGGCGGTGATCACGGTATTGGCACTGGGATCGCTGATTGTTTACATTCTGGTAAAGGGAGTGCCTCATCTGACACCGGAGCTGTTTGCCTGGACGTATAATTCAGACAATGTGTCTATGCTGCCGGCGTTGATCAACACATTGCTGTTGACGATCCTTGCAATTGTGGTGGCAGGACCGCTTGGAATCTTTGCAGCGATCTATATGGTGGAATATGCAAAGAAGGGAAATAAAATTGTCGGACTTGTCCGGGTGACGGCAGAGACGTTGTCAGGTATTCCGTCAATCGTATATGGATTGTTCGGAATGCTGTTCTTCTGTACAGCACTTCATATGGGATATTCACTGATATCCGGTGCGCTGACGGTGGCGATCATGGTATTGCCGACGATTATGAGAACCAGTGAGGAAGCACTTCTGGCAGTGCCGAAAAGCTACCGGGAAGGAAGTTTCGGACTGGGAGCCGGAAAGCTTCGGACGGTATTCCGGACGGTACTTCCATCGGCAGTACCGGGAATTCTTTCCGGTGTGATCCTTTCCATTGGGCGTATCGTGGGAGAGACTGCCGCATTGATCTTTACGGCAGGTACAGTGGCAGCAGTTCCTAAGGTAACTGCCGGAATCAAGGGCTTCTTCGGTTCATCGGTAAGAACCCTTTCCGTACATATGTACAACTTATCAAAGGAAGGTCTTCATACGGATCAGGCGTTTGCTACAGCAGTTGTATTGCTGGTATTTGTGATTGTCATCAATTTTATCTCTAACATTTTGGCCAACAAGCTGAAATCAAAGGTTTAATGAATGTGATCGACAGCATATTCTCTGCGTAAGCAGTTTTGATATAAAAAGAAAATCAGATTTATTTAGAAAAGAGGAAAAGTTATGGATTCAGTATATTCAAATGTTGTGGTTGAGGCATCGGAGCATCCGGTATCTGCGGCAACAAAGTTTCATGTTGAGAAGTTAAATCTTCATTATGGCAGCTTTCACGCATTGAAGGATATCAATATTGATATTCCTCAGAATCGTATTACCGCATTTATCGGACCGTCCGGCTGTGGTAAGAGTACCTTTTTGAAATCCTTAAACCGGATGAATGATCTGGTGGAAGGATGCCGGATCGAGGGAACGGTTATGCTGGGAAATGAAAATATTTATGGGGATATGGATGTGAATCATCTCCGGAAGAGAGTTGGAATGGTATTTCAGAATCCCAATCCATTTCCAATGAGCATTTATGACAATATTGCATATGGACCGAGAACCCACGGAATCCATTCAAGACAGAAGTTGGATGCTATTGTGGAGAAGTCCCTGCGTCAGGCGGCAATCTGGGATGAGTTAAAGGATCGTCTTAAAAAGTCGGCACTTGGCCTGTCCGGCGGACAGCAGCAACGTCTCTGCATTGCAAGAGCATTGGCAGTGGAACCGGAGGTTATTTTGATGGATGAGCCGACATCGGCACTGGATCCAATCTCTACCGCTCATATTGAGGAACTCGCACTGGAGCTGCAGAAGGATTACACTATTATTATGGTAACCCATAATATGCAGCAGGCAACTCGTATCTCCAGCAAGACGGCATTTTTTCTGCTGGGTGAGATGGTGGAATATAACGATACCGAGAAGCTGTTTTCTATGCCGGAGGATAAGCGGACAGAGGATTATATCACAGGACGTTTCGGATGATGGAGATTGTGGCGTATATGCCATAAAGATTTTAAAATAGCAGGTTATTGTTAATAAAGCAGTTCAAAAAAGAGGTGGCAGAGAAATGAGAACACATTTTGATAAACAGTTAAATAAATTAAATGATGAGCTGATCGAGATGGGAAGCATGATCGAAAAGGCGATTGAGCATACCATCAAGGCTCTGGTAACACAGGACATTGATCTGGCAAAATATGTCATTGATTCCGATGAGCAGATCAACCGTCAGGAAAGAGATATTGAGAGTCTTTGCCTGAAGCTTCTGTTGCAGCAGCAGCCGGTGGCAAGAGATCTCCGTCAGATTTCTTCCGCACTTAAAATGATCACGGATATGGAGCGGATCGGAGATCACGCATCCGATATTTCGGAGATCATCGTAACGCTTTTGAAGAGAGAGGAATCGTATATTAAGCATCTGGATCATATTCAGAGCATGGCAAAGGAGACTTCTGTAATGCTGGTGGGCAGTGTGGATGCATTTGTAAACCGCAATCAGCTTCAGGCAGCGGCCGTGATTGAGAAGGATGATGTGGTAGACGATCTGTTTCGCAAGGTTCAGTCGGAGCTTGTGCAGCTGATCCATGAAGATCCAAACTGTGGGGAGCAGGCGACGGATCTGTTGATGATCGCCAAATATTTTGAGAGGATCGGGGATCACGCAACCAATATTTCGGAATGGGTGATCTTTTCTCTGACAGGAGAGCACGTACATGGCAAGCTGATCCCGGAGGAGCAGACACAGTAGAAAAGGAGGTACTTATGATGAAAGCATATGAATGGATGTTAGATTATACAGATTGGCAGATAAAAACAGTGGGTGGCGTGTGGCTGCTGATGCATATTACACGCTGGCTCGCAATGGGATGTGTATTTGGTCTCCTTTTTTGCCTGACCACGGGAAGCAGTGATTATCAGAATACCGTGGGCGCTGCCGGTGCAGTCTTTGCGCTGCTGCCGGGAGCTGCTTTTGGTATGGCTGTATTGCTGGGAAATGAAAAGACAATAAAATAGTACTTTAGTGTGTAAATGAAACGCATAATTTTGTGGATATAGCAAAGTTTGCGGGCTTAGAAAGGAATACAGATTTCTATGAAAAAATTATCCAACGTCATACACAGAACATAATGTGGTGCATATCGGCTGGCCCGAAACAGATATTATGATCCTGCCGGGAGTGGAGATCACAACCTGTTTGGGACATTTTAACATTTTTGGCTGTACCGGTGCGCCGTCCCAGCTTTTGGATATTATGAAAGAAGCCAGGGAGGAGGATATCTGGAAAAAAATGAAATATAGCATCCGGGAATGTGAAAAAAATGGCTGGCTGTGGAGCATCAATCATCCGTTTTTACATATCTGGAAGTGGCTGTATTATGATCTTCCGTTAAAACATCTTCATCTGATGGAGATTGTGAATAATCCGACTTGCGGATATGCGCCTGAAGCAAATGACGAGGCAGTTTCGTTCCTGGATTATCTGTGGAAGCATGGATATGTTGTGTTTGGTCTGGGTGGAAGTGATTCCCACAATCTGGAAAGCGAGCGTTATGAGGGCGCGACAGAACCATCGATTCCCGGAGGGGCTGAAGGGTATGGCAGATATTTTAATTCCCTCTGTTGATGTGCTGGATCAGATTATGAAGTCATTGCCAGAGACGAGATCGCTGTGATCGTAAACGCAGACAATCCATTAAACGATATCACGATGGATCAGCTCGAAGCCATCTACACCGGCAAAACCACCGAATGGAAAGCCATTTACCGCTAAAGAATGAACCCGAAAACACCCATAATATTTCTTATGTCTTTAAAGTAGTGTAGTGATTTTTCTTCGAAATCCGTAAGTGACAAGACAATTTTTCGATCATTGTCCACGGATATTCAATTATTTCAAGGAAAAATCAGATCCACAGTTGTCAAATATAAGAAATATTATGGGTGTCCTCCTAAGTAAAAACGTGGTGAAAAGGAAGTAAAATTTTTTACTTACATTTTACATAACCCCCATATAAGCTTTACAAGTGCTTGTTATGATGATTAAGAAGTAAAAAAGAAGAGTTGATAAAAGCACGTAAAGAAGATGGAGGAAAATTTATGAATAGTTCGGTTCAGATCGCATTTGGACTATTGGGAGGGTTGGCATTATTCCTGTTTGGAATGAACATGATGAGCGAGTGTCTGCAGAAGGCAGCAGGCGAGAAAATGAAATCAATTCTGGCACTTTTGACAAAAAATCCGATACTTGGAGTTTTGGCAGGCGCATTGACCACAGCGGTTTTACAGAGCAGCAGTGCGACAACTGTTATGACGATTGGATTCGTCAGCGCAGGTCTGATGAATCTGCCACAGGCAATTTCTATTATATTAGGTGCTAATATCGGCACCACCATGACAGCACAGATCATTGCATTTAAGATCAGTGATTATATTTATGTGCTGATTTTTGCCGGATTTATTGTTTCTTTCTTATGTAAATCCGAGAAGGTGAAAAACATCGGACAGACCGTTTTTGCATTTGGTGTTCTTTTCTTAGGGATTGAGACTATGGGAGATGTAATGAAGCCGCTGGCCGGAAGTCCGGTCTTTACGGCAATGATCGCAAAGGTGGCTGATATCCCGATCCTGGGCGTCTGTGTGGGAACATTAATGACACTTGTTGTACAGAGCAGTTCTGCGACCATTGCGGTTTTACAGAATTTTGCAGAGCAGGCAGGACCAAACGGAGCAAGTATCCTTGGCCTGGCAGGAGCGATTCCGATCCTGTTAGGTGACAATATTGGTACAACGATCACGGCATTACTGGCAAGTCTCGGACAGAGCAGGGATGCCAAGCGTACAGCTCTGGCACATTGTATGTTTAATATCAGCGGAAGCATGATCTTTATCTGGTTTATCCATCCGTATGCAAAGCTGATACAGTATATTTCCCCGAAGGGACCGGAGGTGGAGGTGATCTCCAGGCAGATTGCCAATGCCCATACAGGGTTTAACCTGATCATGACTATTTTATGGCTGCCACTGATCTGGCTTCTGGTAAAGATCGTAATGTTTATTATACCGGGAGATCAGAAAGAGAAAGAGGCATCACAGCCAATGTATCTTGATAATAATCTGATCAACCAGCCGACAGCAGCACTTCGTCTTGTTTCCCAGGAAGTGATCCGGCTGAGTGGCATTGTGAAAGAAATTATCACGGGGATAGCGGAGGTATCTTCTCTTAAAGACAGAGAATATAAGGAGAAGCTGCAGCAGAAGATTCAGACGGTTCAGAGTCTGGATGACAGAATCACGGAGTATCTGGCCAATCTGTTTTCTGCAGGTGTGTTGACGGAGGAGCAGGCAACCCAGACTGCAGGGATTATGTATGTACTCAGTGACGTAAACCGGATCTCGCTGCTTTGCGGTGATATTTTATCGGTCTTTTCGGAAGAAGCACAGAAAACGAAAAAGTCCGTACTTTCCAAGGATGCGGCAAGGGATCTGGAAAAGAGCCTGAAGCTGATCGGAGATATGTATGACGCTTCTTTGAAGGTTATGGAGACCGGAGATAAGGATAAGGCGGCAAAGATCATTAAGAAGAGAGACAAGGTGCTGGAGCTGGATCTAAAGCTTCGCAAAGATCATATGAAGCGTGTCAGCACCGGTAAATGTAAGGCTGCATTGACGTCTTCATTCAATAAGATTCTTCACAGCATTGACCGTATAGGAAACAGCTGTGTGAATATTGCAGATGCTGTCATGGAATCGGTGGATTTCGGGTATTTTAATTGATGTGGTTGTATGGTACAATTACTCCAAAATCAGGAAGGCGGGATAATTATGGCTTTGATTTATATTGTAGAGGATGACAAAAATATCAGTGAGATTGAGAGCTTTTCATTAAAAAATGCGGGTCACGAGACCAAAGAATTTGCTGATGGAAAGTCTTTTTCCAGAGAGCTTATGGAAAAAAAGCCGGATCTGATCCTGTTAGATGTTATGCTGCCGGATGAGGATGGTCTGACGATTTTAAAAAAGCTTCGGGAGAGACGGGAGACACGGAAAATACCTGTCATTATGGTGACGGCAAAAACCACGGAGCTTGATAAGGTCAAGGGGCTGGACAATGGAGCTGATGATTATATGACAAAGCCGTTTGGTGTGATGGAGCTTGTTTCCCGTGTGAAGGCACTGCTTCGCCGTGTGGGAGATCAGGATTCGGAGAAAATTATGCGGATCGGGGATCTGGTGATTGATGATGAAAAGAGAAAGGTATTTGTGGAAGACAAGCCGGTAGAGCTGACCTATAAGGAGTATGAGCTGCTTCATTATCTTGCCCAGAATCAGGAGATCGTACTTCCGAGAGACAGCATTATGGAGCATATCTGGCATGCAAACTGTGAGATTGAGTCCCGTACACTGGATGTGCATATTAAAACACTGCGTCATAAGCTGGGAGATGCCGGAAAGTATATTAAGACAGTCCGTAATGTGGGATATTGCATGAATCTGGTTTAACAAATGGAGGAGGGCTGAGGATGAAACGGCGGATCAATTTTATGTGTATCATATTAACAGTTATCACCATATTGGAGACAGTGGCACTTTCTGCCACTGTCTTTTATGGGATTTTGACCAAGGAAGTGATCGAGGATCTGAAAAACTCTGCCGATGTGATGATCGAGTCAGATGCATGGAATATTGTCTCGGATCCGGATCATGCAGATATGAGAGAAATTCCCAAAAGGATCCGGATCACGCTGGTGGGACCGGATGGCCAGGCAATCTGTGACAATTATGCAGATGTTAAGGATATGGGAAATCATAAAAACCGTCCGGAGATCAAGGCTGCATTTGCAGATGGGGAGGGAAAGGCTGTCCGTAATTCCCAGACTATGGGGAAAAGCGCATTTTATTATGCTGTCCGTCTGGACAATGGAGATGTACTTCGTATTTCCAAGGAAGTAAGCAGTATGACAGGCATTCTGATCAGTACGGTGCCAAGACTTGTGGCTCTCAGTATCCTTTTGTTTGCAGCATGCGTTTGGTTGTCCCATGCATTGACAAAGAGTATCGTAAAGCCTATCGAGGAGCTGGCACAGAATCTGGATGGGCCGGCCATGTATCATGTATATGAGGAGCTGGAGCCATATGTCACAACCATACGAACCCAGCATGAGGACATTATCCGAAATGCCAATATGCGTCAGGAATTTACTGCCAATGTTTCCCATGAGCTGAAAACACCGTTGACGTCGATCTCCGGTTATTCGGAACTTATTGAAAACGGTATTGCCACCGGGGATGATGTACAACGCTTTGCAAAAGAGATTCACAAAAGTTCTAATCGTCTGCTGGCACTGATCAATGATATTATTCGTCTGTCTGAGCTGGATGTGACCACGGAGGATATCATGGAGGAACTGGATATCAGCGAGATGGCAGCCAATAGCGTAGAAATGCTTCAGATGGCAGCCGAGAAACATCAGGTCCGCATTTCCTTCTCCGGGGAAAAACAGATGGTTATGGCAAACCGGCAGATGATGGATGAGTTGATCTACAATCTCTGTGACAATGCGATCCGTTATAACAATCCGGGAGGCAGAGTGGATGTTTCGGTGTACCGTGAGGTTGACCGGACTGTGCTGGAGGTTAAGGATAACGGCATTGGTATTTCGGAGAAGGATCAGGAGAGGATATTTGAACGATTTTACCGGGTGGACAAGAGCCGTTCCAAGTCTACGGGAGGTACCGGTCTGGGGCTCGCGATCGTGAAGCATATCATCGCACTGCATGATAATGTGCGTCTGGAGCTTCGCAGTAAGCTGGGCGAGGGAACCACAGTGTATGTTTATTTCTGTGAGACAAATGTAGAATGATGAGATATAAGGATTTCTTTTTTGATTTTGTTGTTTTAACAACGGAAATTTCCTTCGATTTTGCGTAAGATAGTGTCAGTTCAAAAAATATTATTTCGGGATCAGACGTAGCGGGCAGCAGTTTGGCCAGTGTCAATTTCGAAATGATTTGTCTGCAAAAGAAATGGAGGATTTTAAGATGATACGTCAGGTCATAAAGATTGATGAAGAGAAATGTAACGGTTGTGGTTTATGTGTCAACGCCTGTCATGAAGGGGCGATCGGTCTGGTTCATGGAAAGGCAAAACTGATGCGGGATGATTATTGTGACGGGCTTGGGGACTGCCTGCCATCCTGCCCGACAGGAGCCATCTCCTTTGAACAGAGAGAGGCAGCGGATTATGATGAGGCGGCAGTGATGAAAGCAAAAGCGGAGAAGGCTGCCAAAGAGAGGCAGATGCAGGAAAAGGCAATGGCAGGAGGATGTCCGGGCAGCCGGATGATGCAGTTTCAGCGTCCGGCTGCTCCTGCAGCAGTGACAGAGGGCAGTGGGCAGGCAGTCAGCGAGCTTCGCCAGTGGCCGGTTCAGATCAAGCTGGCTCCGGTCAATGCACCTTATTTTCAGGGGGCAGATCTTCTGATCGCAGCCGACTGTACGGCATATGCCTATGCGTCTTTCCATCAGGATTTTATCCGGGGAAAAGTAACATTGGTGGGATGTCCGAAGTTAGATGATGTGGATTACAGCGAAAAGCTCACGGAGATCCTTCGTCAAAACGATATCCAAAATGTGCTGATCGTACGGATGGAGGTTCCATGCTGTGGCGGCTTGGAGCATGCAGTAAAGACGGCATTGCAAAACAGCGGCAAGATGATTCCATGGCAGGTAAAGGTAATCTCTACGGATGGAAGGCTTCTTTAAATAAATACCGGATCGATCTGTGAACAGGAATGGATCAAAACGGTCCGGCAAAGAGTGGGCGCAGGATTGGAGAAGAAAACGGCGGAAATTTGTATTTCCGCCGTTTTTTCGTCGAAATATGCAGTTGCGTTTAGCTTGCGGATACTCTTTGCAATGACCTAAAATAGTGGGAAAGGAGACCGAAAACAGCGGAAATGGAAACAGGTCAGATCACGGAAAATGTGTTGAAGATGCGTTGTACCGGAAATGGGACAGCACAAGGAAAAGGGGAAAGGATATGGAAGCAATCAAGGTTTTAGTTGTAGATGATAACAAGCGGATCGTGACGATACTGAAGGAGGCACTGGAGCGGGAAAGTGATATGGAGGTAGTGGGAACGGCTTCGGATGGAGAGGAGGCACTTCATAAGATATCGACACTGAGACCGGATGTGGTGCTGCTGGACCTGATCATGCCTAAGGTGGACGGTCTGGGAGTGATGGAGCGGATGAAAAAGGGAGCTCCTACTATGTCGCCGGAATTTGTAGTGGTATCAGCAGTGAGCCAGGAGCGGGTGACGGAAAATGCGTTTCGGCTGGGAGCGGCTTATTATATTCTCAAGCCTTTTGATACGCGGGTAGTGGTATCGAGAGTGCGTGCAGTGGGACAAAATGAAAAAAACATGGCGGACGGGGAACAGCGGGTCATTAATACGGTTTTTGAGAATAAACACAGACGCATGGCAGATACACTGGAGTCGGATGTTACGGACGTGATCCACGAGATCGGTGTTCCGGCACACATTAAAGGATATCAGTATCTTCGGGATGCAATTATTATGTCCGTCAATGATAACGAAATGCTGGGAGCCATCACAAAGGTGCTGTATCCTACGATCGCACGGAATTATAAAACCACCTCCAGCCGGGTGGAACGCGCGATCCGGCATGCGATCGAGGTTGCGTGGAGCCGTGGCAGAATGGAGACCATTGAGGAGTTATTTGGCTATACGGTCAATTCCGGTAAAGGAAAGCCAACCAACTCGGAGTTTATTGCACTGATCGCAGATAAGATCCGGTTAGAATATAAGCTTCGTGCCTGAGAGGGATTCTTATATGACGGACGCAAAATACGCAACTTTTCATAAAAAACACTTTTCACAAGCTGCGAAATAAGGTATAATTAATACAATAGGTGCGCGGACACAGAGAAAGATCCGTGGCATACATTGGAGTTTACAAACTGAATGGAGGGTGTATATGAAAAACATATTATTCGTGGCTTCCGAGTGTGTTCCATTTGTGAAAACCGGAGGACTGGCAGACGTTGTGGGGTCGCTGCCAAAGTACTTTAACAAGAAAGAGTATGATGTGCGTGTTATGATTCCGAAGTACGCATGTATTCCACAGGAGTGGAAGGACAAAATGCAGTACAAGACGCATTTTTATATGGATCTGGCCTGGAGAAGCCAGTATGTTGGTATTTTAGAGATGGAGTATGAGGGAGTTCATTTCTATTTTATTGACAATGAGTTCTATTTTGCAGGTTTCCACCCATATGGCAATATTTATGAGGATATTGAGAAGTTTGCATTTTTCTGTAAGGCAGCATTATCAGCAATGCCTTCTTTGGATTTCAGACCGGATATCATTCACTGTCATGACTGGCAGACAGGTCTGATCCCAGTATATATCAAGGATAGTTTTAACGATAATTCATTCTACCATGGTATCAAGACTATTATGACCATACATAATCTGAAGTTTCAGGGTATCTGGGATAAGCAGAAGGTGATCGACATCACAGGATTGAATGAGTACTATTTCACCAGTGATAAGCTGGAGGCATATGGAGATGCCAATTATCTCAAGGGTGGTATCGTATATGCTGACATGGTAACGACAGTCAGTGATTCTTACGCAGAGGAGATCAAGATGCCATTTTACGGTGAGCATCTGGACGGTCTGATGCGTGCCCGCAGCAACTGCCTGCGTGGTATTGTAAACGGTCTTGATTATGATGAGTACAATCCGGAGACAGATCCTCTGATCTACGCAAATTACAATGCAAAGACATTCCGTAAGGAGAAGATCAAAAATAAGAGAGGTCTTCAGAAGGAGCTGGGGCTTGATCAGAATGACAAGACATTTATGATCGGTATTGTTTCCAGACTGACAGATCAGAAGGGCTTTGACCTGATCGATTATGTGATTGAGGAGATTTGTGCCGAGGATACACAGCTTGTAGTTCTCGGTACCGGTGAGGAGCGTTATGAAAATCTGTTCCGTCACTTCGAGTGGAAATATCATGGAAGAGTTTCTGCGAATATTTTCTACTCCAATGAGCGTTCCCACAAGATTTATGCGGCGTGTGATGCATTTCTGATGCCATCTCTCTTTGAGCCGTGTGGATTGAGTCAGTTGATGAGTCTTCGTTATGGTACGGTGCCGATTGTCCGCGAGACCGGCGGCTTGAAGGATACGGTGGAGCCGTACAATGAATATGAGGGAAAAGGAACAGGATTCTCTTTTGCAAATTACAATGCACATGAGATGCTGGCAACTATCCGTTATGCAAAGGATGTATATTATAATCGCAAGAGAGAGTGGAATAAGATCATTGACCGTGGCATGGCAATGGATTTCTCTTGGAATCATTCTGCCAAGAAGTACGAAGATATGTACAACGAATTAATATAGTATTAAGAGAGGAAACATTGTGCGGTTAGATAAATATTTGGCACAGATGTCCATGGGAACACGGTCTGAGGTGAAGAAATTCATCAAATCAGGCCGTGTTTTTGTCAATGGAGCTCCGGCATCGGGACCGGAGCAGAAGGTGACAGAAGAGGACAATGTGGAGTTGGACGGAGAGAAGGTCTCTTATGAAAAATATGTATATTATATGTTGAATAAACCACAGGGCGTTGTATCGGCCACAAAGGACAACACCTGCCGGACGGTACTGTCCCTGATCACGGACAGCAGCAAAAAGGATATCTTTCCGGTCGGCAGACTGGACAAGGATACGGAAGGACTGCTTTTGATCACTAATGACGGAGCATTATCCCATGAGCTGCTGGCACCGGGAAAGCATGTGTGGAAGACATATTTTGTCCGTGTTATGGGTACATTAGGGGATAATGAGGTGGAATGTCTGGAAAAGGGCGTGGATATCGGAGAGGACAAGCTGACGCGGCCGGCAAAGGTGCGCTGTCTGGATAAAAAGGAGCTTGATATGGTCCCGGAGGATCCAGGCTATCCGGGAGAGGACGAGTCTTGTCTGGAGCTTTCCATCTGTGAAGGAAAATTTCACCAGGTTAAAAGAATGCTGGCAGCCGTGGGCCATCCGGTGCTTTATCTGAAACGTCTGAGCCTGGGAGGGATTGTGCTTGATCCGGGTCTGGCACCGGGCGAATACCGCAGGCTCACGCAGGAGGAGATCGCAGCGTTGAAATGCAGATCAAAGGATATTGCCGGAAAATGTGAGTGAAAGGCATGGCGATTGATACATTCATAGAGGAGTGGATGCATATGAATCAAAAAAGATGTACGAAAAAATGGACAGCAGCAAAGAGAAGACGACAGAGTATGACAGTTTCTGAAAGCCGGTATCGTGCAGATAAAACAGAGCGGCCGGGGGGGATTCGTCGCAAATATTTTGTAATCGCCTCGGCACAGGATGGGATGCCGTTAGAGGGAATGATGGTGATTCCATCCCGTCCCAGAGCTGTATTGCAGATAGCCCATGGCATGTGTGAGCATAAGGAGAGATACCTGCCGTTTATGAGATATATGGCAGAGAGAGGATATCTTTGTGTGATCCATGATCACCGGGGGCATGGTGCGAGCCGCAGGGAAGCAGTTTCGACCGATGCGGATAAAGTATTAGGAAAGAAGCAGGATATTCCGGCAGGGCTTGGATATTTTGGCAAGGACGGAGGCAGATTTCTGGTAAGAGATCTGCACCAGATCACGCGGATCATCAAGAAGCAATACCCGGGTCTGCCATATTTTATGATGGGACACAGCATGGGATCACTGGCGGTACGCTGTTATCTGAAAAAGTATGACCGGGAGTTAGATGGGCTGATCGTCTGTGGCTGTCCGGGCAAAAATCCAATGGCACCTCTTGGTTCTGCATTGATACAGATGCTTCAGAAAATGAAGGATCCCCACAGCAGGAGTATATTGGCAGACGGGATCTTTGCCAATATGTTTGATCGTCCGTTCCGGGCAGAAAAGCTGATCCACGCCTGGATCTGTTCCGATCACACGGTGGTGGAGAAGTACAATAAAGATCCCCTTTGCAACTTTACCTTTACGCTGAATGGGTACGAATCCCTGTTATGGCTGATGCGGAGCACCTATGATAGAAAGGGATGGGAGGTACGAAATCCAAATCTGCCGATCCTTTTTGTATCGGGAGAGGATGATCCATGTCTCGGAGGCCGCAAAAAACTTTTGCAGGCAGTACGGCATTTGAAGAGGCGTGGCTATGATCGTGTTTCTTTCCGTCTGTATCCGGGCATGCGTCATGAGATCTTGAATGAAAAGGGACGTTTCCGGGTGTATCACGATATTGCGTATTTTTCCCGGGTGAAAAAAGAGGATATGTGACGGTTTGTGTTATGGTTTGGCTTGTAACCTGAAGAAAATATCGTTATAATGAAAGCAAAAGTGTATGGTGGTTGCACAGTCCTAAAATGAAAGCAGGTGATTGTATGAGAAAGACAATCAGTATAGGAATACAGGGATTTTCTGCTTTGAGAGAGCAAGATTGTTTTTTGTAGATAAGACAAATTTTATAAAGGAATGGTGGGAAAACCGGGATGTTGTAACATTGATCACACGTCCGAGGCGTTTTGGTAAGACGTTAAATATGAGTATGCTGGACTGCTTCTTTTCTAATAAATATGCGAACCGGGCAGATCTGTTTGAAGGACTTTCTATCTGGCAGGACGAGGAGTATCGGAAACTGTAGGGAACATATCCGGTGATCTTTTTGAGTTTTGCTGCTGTGAAAGCCGGCAATCTGAAGGATGCCAAAACCCAGATCAAGCAGGAGATTGCAAGGCTGTATGAAGAAAACAGATATTTGTTAATTTCGTTGCTCGCAATATCATGATCTAAATTTTGAGAATGACGAGCTTTTTCTAAAATTTGCAGGTATGTCCGTTCTTGACCCAGACGATGATCGACATCTTGTTTGCGGATTTTATGTATGAAAAGTGTAATGCCTTCATATCTCGCATCAGTCGGTACCCGAAGCCGTCCGAGCATTTGTAAAAATTACTCGGAGTTATAAGATCTGATGAAGATTTGATTGACATTGGGATCTTTAATGGACACACCTACATCCAAAACTGCAGTGGCAATCAAGACGTCAGAATCGAAACGGCTTTTTTCGGATATCGTTCGAATCGTTTTTGCTTGCTCCTCAAGCTCCTTGTTATCGGCGGTTAAAAAAATGGCTCTCACTTTTTTCGCTTGAAGCTTCTGTAAGATTTTTTCCCCAGTTTCTTTTGAACTTACGAAAATCAGACTTTTTTTCTTTTTTTCTTTCTTGTTTTTCTCACATAAAGTTACAATTTCAGCATTCTTTGTGACGTATTTGACGCACAGAGAGGAATAATCAGGTTCTGCATGATAACGTATCGCTGATTTGGAACCGGATATATTAATCTGCATGCTATTAGGATGAATGACCCTGTCGACGGATAGTTCCAAGTGATCTTTCATATAATGAAAAATTGAATCAATCGTTGCACTCAATAATATTTTCGGACTTTTTTGTTGTGTGATCCAATCGTAGGAAAGTGCAACTTCATCAATTGCATATGTGGAATCCGTCAGAAAAAAATGCGCCTCATCGCAGACAATCACATCAAAATGTGGTAGGAGCTGGTGGACGCATAATTTTGCCAGACGATGATATGTCCAAACGGTTATGGAGTCTAAAGTTTCATCTGAACGGGAATAATCGCTAAGGGCGGCATCCAGAATCTCCTCTCTGAGTTGCGATTCCAGAATAGTATGTGAAACGAGGTATAAAATTTGTCCGCCCATTTTCTGGATATATGGTAAAACTGTGCGCAAGATGTAAAATCCTCCTTTTGTGCTAGGTTAACAGTTATGAATAATTATATAAAAAAAGTCGTATTCAGAATCCATGAAAGAAGCATTAGATTTTGAATGAAAAGTCTTAAAATGGTATTGCTTTTGCAAAATGATCACAAAAACAAGAAAAGAATGGTGAGCTGAAAGATGTTTGTAATTTTTTGATTTGACTTGTATCCTATATGGAATACCGCTATAATAGACGCAAGAGAAAACGTGCGTAAATTTAGGATAATGTATAGAGAGCAGGTGAGTGTATGAAAAAAACAATCAGTATAGGAATACAGGGATTTTCAGACCTGAGAGAAAGAAACTGCTATTTTGTCGATAAAACCCATTTTATTAAAGAATGGTGGGAATCCCAGGACATGGTAACATTGATCACCCGTCCCCGCCGCTTTGGTAAGACCTTAAATATGAGCATGCTGGAGTGTTTCTTCTCGAATAAATATGCCAACCGGGCAGATCTGTTTGCCGGACTGTCTATCTGGAAGGAAGAGAAGTATCGACAGCTGCAGGGAACATATCCGGTGCTCTTTCTGAGCTTTGCTTCGGTGAAAGCAGGGAATCTGGAAGAGGCCAAGGCACAGGTTAAAGGGGAAATAGCAAGAGTTTACAGAGAAAACAAATACCTGATTGATACGGATATTTTTGATAATAGGGAACGGGAGCGCTATGATAATGTTGTAGTCAGTATGGATGATGTAACGGCACAGGATTCGCTGAGAAATCTGGCAGAGTGGATGGAAAAATACTATGGTAAAAAGGTAATTATATTTTTGGATGAATATGATACTCCGATGCAGGAAGCTTACATTCAGGGATACTGGGATGAATTTACGAGTTTTGTGAGAAGTCTGTTTAATGCAACATTCAAGACGAATCCTTATCTGGAGCGTGCCATTATGACAGGCATTACCAGAGTGTCTAAGGAGTCTATTTTTTCAGATCTGAATAACCTGCGTGTTGTAACAACGACCTCGGATCTGTATGCAGACTGTTTCGGTTTTACAGAGGAGGAAGTCTTTGCGGCATTGGATGAATATGAGATGTCTGACAAAAAGGATGAGGTAAAGCAGTGGTATGATGGTTTTACTTTCGGAGAGTATCGGGATATTTATAATCCGTGGTCTATTACCAATTATCTGAAAGAGAAAAAGCTGCGTGCTTACTGGGCTGCGACCAGTTCTAACGGACTTGTGAGCCGGCTGATCCGGACGGCATCTGTGGATGTGAAGGAGAAGATGGAGGATCTGCTGAAAGGACAGGAGATCGTGGTGAATTTTGACGAGCAGATTGTTTATAATCAGCTTGATCAGGATGAAAATGCAATCTGGAGTCTTCTGCTTGCAAGTGGATATTTAAAAGCCGATCAGGTGGAGTATCGTGGAATGTTAAATAAACCGTGGTACCATCTCACGATTACCAATCTGGAAACAGAAAGCATGTTTGAAAATATGTTTGCAGGGTGGTTTAAGAATCAGGATGCCAATTATAATGATTTTGTAAAAGCTATGTTAAAGGGCAGTCTAAAGGAAATGAATATTTATATGAATGATGTGGCACTTACGACATTTAGCAGCTTTGATACCGGGAGAAGACCTTCCAGGAAAACTCAGCCGGAGCGGTTTTATCATGGATTTGTTTTAGGACTGCTTGCGGATCTGCGGGAAAGATATCAGATTCGTTCGAACCGCGAAAGCGGATACGGACGATACGATGTCATGCTTATGCCGTTAAATCAGCAGGATAAAGCAATCGTGATTGAATTTAAGGTGCATGAACCGGACGAAGAGTCATCCCTGCAGGACACCGTACAGTCTGCATTAGATCAGATCAAGGAGAAAAACTATGATGCCGAGTTGCTGGCACAGGGCATTTCTGCAGACCGGATCTGTCATTACGGCTTTGCGTTTGAAGGGAAAAAGGTGTTGATCGGGGAGGTAAATAATATTTGAATAGGAATACAGCTACCATGATCAGAATGGTTGCTGTTCGCAGAACGGCATATATATTAGTGATTCTACAGATTTTCTGCATATAAATTGATTGAAAAGTTGAAAGTTATAGTCATATATTATAAATGTGATAGGGGGCGCCCAGCAACGGTTTGTGTCCGTAACACACAAAATTTCAAGGATAGATCATCGTGGTCTGTCCTTATTTTTATGCTCACAAGAGCGGAAAGGAGAGTGGCAGTTATGTCAGCAGAAGTAGAAACCATGATGTTTACAGGGAGGGAAAGACCGTGGCATGGTCTTGGGACACAGGTAGAGGAGGCACCGGATTCCAAAGAGGCGTTGATCGCTGCGGGACTGGACTGGGACGTGGTACAGAGACCGGTCTTTACGCAGGACGGTGTCAAGGTGCCGGGATATTTTGCCAACGTCCGCCAGCAGGATGGAAGTATCCTCGGTGTGGTCACAAGCCGGTACAAGGTAGTGCAGAACCGGGATGCCTTTGCCTTTACGGATGAACTGCTGGGAGAAGGAGTACGGTATGAAACAGCAGGCAGTCTGATGGGCGGGAGAAAGACGTGGATCCTTGCCAAGCTGCCGACCCGGTACATCATTCAGGGGGAACAGATTTTGCCGTATCTAGTATTCAGTAATACTCACGATGGTTCCGGAGCGATCAAGATTGCAATGACACCGATTCGGGTGGTCTGCAATAATACATTGAATCTGGCACTGAATACGGCAGACCGGTGCTGGAGTATCCACCATACCGGTGACATTGCAGCAAAGCTGGAGGATGCCAGAGAGACCCTGTTTATGGCGGAGGATTACATGAACGAGCTGGGGAAAGGTTTTGAAGATCTGTCCCGGAAACGTCTGACGGATGCCGCGGTAGAGGAATATATTCAGGAGCTGCTCCCGATCGCGGATGATGCCTCGGAGACGACGGAGAAAAATATCCTGCGGCTTCGAAAGGATATGGCGGCAAGATATTATGACGCTCCGGATCTGCAGGGGGTAAGGAAGAACGGCTACCGTTTTATCAATGCGGTGTCGGACTTTGCAACACATGCAGCACCGATCCGCCGGACGAAGAATTATCAGGAGACACTCTTTAACAAGACAATGGAGGGAAATCCCCTGACAGACAAGGCGTATCGTCTGGTGATGGCGGCGTAGCAGTTGAGAGTTCCAAGATGTCTGTATCAGAAACGTATCACAAACAGAAGGTACAGAATGTATTGCAAACACAGAAGGCATCCGGCTTTTGTACCGGGTGCCTTGATTATTTTAACAGGAAAAATTGATCACAGAAAAGGAGATTAACATGGCAAGAACAATAACCTATGAGGAGTTTAAGGAAGAGATGTGGAAGAAATTGAGAGGACTTTTTAGAGAGGATCATGAGATCCGTATACAGAAAGTCCGGAAGGTGAATCTGGGCGAGATTGAGGCGTTCAATATCTATAAAAAGAACGGAAAAGATCAGCATTCGCCGAATTTTTACTGCCAGGAACTGTATGAGCGGTACCAGAGAGGATTAGCACTTTCCGTTCTGGTACAGGACATCAAGGAAAAATATCAAATGATGCAGGAAAAGGTGAGCATTGGTCTCATCGGGGATGTCACCCGGTTCGAGGAAGTAAAAAACAAGATCATCTTTACCGTGATAAGCGGGGAGAAGAACAAGGAGCTTCTGGAAGAGATACCGCACCGGGCGTTTCTTGACCTTGCTGTGATCTACCGTATCGTGGTGAAGGAGGAGTGGAACGCCTGCTCCAGTATGAGAGTGACGGAAGGTCTTCTGGAGCAGTGGGGCATTACCGAGGAGGAATTGTTTGAAACGGCGATGGAGAACATGAAGTACCTCATGCCGGTGCAGATGCTTTCCTATACGGAGATGATACGTTCTCTGACAGGGAAAGGAGAGATCCTGCCGGAGGAGATCATAGAAGAATGTGACGGTGCACCGGAAGAGCCAATGTATGTGGTGACAAACTACAGGCGGATCAACGGGTTTGGCAGCATTCTCTATCCGGAGGTGTTAGAGGAGCTTTGCCAGAAACTGCAGTGCGACCACTTGTATATCCTGCCAAGCTCCATCCACGAAGCAATCGTGATGGCACAGAGAGGGGAGAATCATGCAAAGGAACTGAAGGAAATGGTAAAGGCGGTCAACAGGGAGTGTGTATCTGCGGAAGAATATCTTTCGGATTCGGTATATCAGTACCACAGAGCTACCGGAAAGATCAGCATTGCCGCATGACAGGGATAAAGGGAAGAACAGCATTGCTGCGTGACAGCGGAAAGGAAAGGTGACAGGGATGTGTAAGATCTTAGCAAAGACAAAGAATATGACGAGGGGGGAATGGCTCAAACTCCGTAAACAGGGGATCGGCGGATCCGATGCAGGAGCCGTGTGCGGGTTAAATCCTTACGTCAGCCCAATGGATGTCTATATGGACAAGACAACAGAGGAGATCCCGGAGCAGGACAAAGATAACGAATCCATGCGGTTAGGGCGGGATCTGGAACAGTATGTCGCAGAGCGGTTCTGTGAGGAGACAGGATTTAAGGTACGCCGCAGCAACCAGATGTACATTTATCCGGAGTATCCGTTTATGCTGGCGGATGTGGATCGGCTGATCGTAGGGAAAGAAAACGGTCTGATCGGACTGGAGTGCAAGACGGCATCACCGTATTCTGCAGACAAGTGGAAGGACGGGAAGGTGCCGGCACACTATCTGGCGCAGTGCTATCATTACATGGCAGTCCTGAATGCGGACGCCTGGTACATTGCCGTGGTCATTTACGGCAGAGAGTTTAAGTTTGTCCGGATCGAGAGGGACGAGGAAGTGATACGGAACCTGATCCGGTTGGAAAAGAACTTCTGGGAGGAGCATGTAAAAGCAGAGATCATGCCGGAGCCGGATGGTTCTGCCACAGCCAACGAATTTATCAACAGCTATTTCAAAGACAGCCGGGAAGATATGTCGGTGCCGCTGCTTGGGTTTGATGAAAAGCTGCAGCGCAGACAGGAGATCGACCGGCTCATGGACAAGCTGAAAACGGAAAAGCTGCAGATCGAACAGGAGGTCAAACTGTATATGAAGGAGGCAGAGGTGGCAGAGAATGACCATTTCCTTGTCAGTTGGAAGAAAAGTATCAGCAACCGGCTGGACACAAAACGGCTGAAACAGGAAATGCCGGAGGTATACCGGAAGTTCTGCAGTCAGACAGCGAGCAGACGATTTCTGGTAAGGACTGCGGCATAAGGCAGAAAGGAAAAGAGGATAGTGTGAAAAATACTGCCGATACATTATTTTTCACACGGCTATTTGTGCCGCAGGCGTCACAAAGTAGCCCTGATCGCAGATTCAAATTTGATATTTGAATCGCGATTCCTTCGACGACAAGCGTCTGCGGAATGGAGATTAATATGAATTTTAAAGAAGAACTGGCAGCGAAAGCAGAAAACACTGGGGCTGCAAAGAAGAATGACGGGATCAAACTGACAACAAACATGTCCATCGTGGACATGATCAAGACACTGGAACCGGAGATCCGGAAAGCGCTGCCTTCGGTGCTGACACCGGAGCGGTTTATCCGGATGGCGCTGACGGCGGTCAACAATACTCCTGCACTGGCACAGTGTACACCCATGTCCTTTATTGCGGCACTGATGAATGCCGCACAGCTTGGGCTGGAGCCGAATACGCCGCTGGGACAGGCATATCTGATCCCGTATAAAAATAAGAAAAAGGATGTCATCGAGTGCCAGTTTCAGATCGGCTATAAAGGCATGATCGATCTGGTATACCGCAATGACAACGTGCAGACCATACAGGCACATATCGTCCGGGCAAATGACCTCTTCGAGTATGAACTGGGGCTGGAAAGCAGATTGCGCCACATCCCGGCAATGGAAGGTCGGGGCGAGATGATGTATGTCTATGCGTTATTTAAGCTCACCAACGGCGGCTACGGCTTTGAGGTGCTGAACAAAGAGTCCGTTGTCGCTCATGCGGAACGGTATTCCCCGTCCTTCGAGGGATTTTCTCCGTGGAAGACCGATTTCGAATCTATGGCAAAGAAAACAGCGATCAAAAAGGTGTTAAAGTTCGCTCCCCTGAAAACGGAATGCTTACGGGCAATCGCCAGTGACGAGACCATCAAGTCCGTGCTGGCAGAGGATATGACCGAGATTGAGGGAGAATATATCGAGGAGGATGAGCATGCGTAGAAGAGAATGCGGCGTTTTGGAAAAGAAACTTCTCCGGAAGGTACAGAGGGAGCATTCACTGTTCAAGTACCAGATGCTCTCCGGCACCAACCGGGAGATATACGAAAACTGCAACAAGATCTCTTTCTATGAGAATATGAATGAATATTTCCTTTACAAGGAGGAGATCAGCAAAGAGATCATAGAAACCGGGCTGCAGGCGGAAAATCTGCTGGATGAACTGTACCAGCTTTATCTGAAATATGAGTGGCTGCAGATCACGTCCTAGGAGAAGATCGAGGAGATCCTGCGAGTGTATGCCGGGGAGAGGAAAACGATAATTTAGCAGTGTAGATTATAAGATAAAAAAGGCGTTCAAATTACAATGGAACGGTTGTAAAATATAGTCACATTAATAAAGAAAGGGGAGGTGCAGGATGCAGGGAGCACTTTTAAAGGATGTATCTGCTCAGGAGTTAGCAGGCATTTACACGGAAGTGGCAGAGGAAATAGGAATAGATAACGCTTATACGTTGTTTAAGCATTTTCGCGGACAGCAGCTTACATTTCCTCTGAAATTTTATTCCAGTGACTATATCGCACGAAGAATCTGTACGGAACACGGGGAGGGGGAGAGTACAAGGAAGTTGGCAACGAAATATGGATATTCGGAGAGCCGGGTGCGGCAGATATTGGCGCAAGAGAAATGATTATTTGTAGGGAGGAGATGTTAATTATGAGTACTTTTGATGATGCAATAGATTATGTAAACAGAAAAACGCAAGATTCTTTGGATAGAATTGAAAAAAATTATGTTCAAAAATTAAAAAAAGCTTCTGATGCTGTTGTAATGCGAAAATTACGGCAAGCGGAAGAAGAAGGACATTATTTATATGATGTCACATATCAGGAAGCAAAAAAACGAGGTTTGGTATAAAACATTACTATTTGGTAAGAAAGGACGAGGAATAAATTATGGGATTTTGGGAATCAGCAGCTAGAGCAGGTAGTTATATTGCGAATGACATGGCAAAGACAGCTCACAGAAGTTCAAAGAATACAGAGAAATTTACTGCAGAACAGAGAGAGGCTTATAGTAGAATGGAAGCTGGATTGAGGACTGCAAGTGAGAAAGCTGATGCATATGCAAACAGGAAAAGGGATGATTATAACTGGTAAAGGGGAGTGCGTTTATGGCATTTAATAAAGACACACAAATAAAAAGGTTTGAATCAACAGCAGATACTTATGAGAGAAAAGGTAATCGGGAATGGGCATATGCTAAGAATGGAAAAGGTGATGAGCATTATGCCAAAGCACGGGATGCGTATGACAGAGCAGAGAGAAACCGAGATAAGGCGGATCGCTTAAGAAATGGATAATCAGTTTTAGCTGGTTGAGAACAGGAAGTGATAAATTACGCTGAATGTAAATGTAACTCAGACAAAAAAGTGTGCGTTATGTACACATTGGTATGATCCGACCAATGCACATATTAAGCCAGAAGCAGTGCGAATTGATATATGGTCAATTGATGGAGATGCGTCTTGCTATTGTGATATAAAAAAGCATGATATGAAAGGGCGAATGTTTTGCTCGGATTTTGAATTGAAAAAATTATAAGCTGAAAAAGATCGTTATAACAGAAAAGTTATAGCGGTCTTTTTTTGGTGGAAAGAGAAAATTCGCTGAAAAGGAAAGGTGATTACAATGACACAAGGGGAGAAAAAACAGGGACGCAGTTTTGGGTATGCAAGAGTAAGCTCCACCGGACAGAACCTTGACCGGCAGCTTGCGGAGCTTAGAAAGTATGTTCCGGAGGAGAATATCGTTACCGATAAGATGTCCGGTAAGGATCTGGAACGACCGGGATATCAGGCACTGAAAGGGTCACTGGGACTGCGTAGAGGGGACACATTATACATAAAAAGCCTTGACCGGTTATCGAGATCCAAAGCAGATATCAAGGCAGAACTGGAATGGTTCCAAAAGCAGGGGATCCGGCTGATGGTATTAGATCTACCTACAACGATGATCGAAGTCCCGGAGGGACAGGAGTGGATCATTGATATGGTGACCAATATACTGGTGGAAGTATTAGCGTCTATTGCAGAGCAGGAGAGACAAACCATACGGAGACGGCAGCGGGAAGGAATCGATGCTGCAAAGAAGAGGGGAAAGAAATTTGGACGTCCCAGAAAGGAAGTGAAGGACTGGGATAATGTGTATTATCAGTGGAGCCAAAAGAAGATTACAGCGCAGAAAGCTGCATCAATTTTGAAAATTTCCCGCACACAGTTTTATAAACTGGTGCAGGAAGAGCAAGAGGAGGGGAGTGATTCGAAGAGATGATGGAGAATAGCGAGGATATGTGTCAGGGGAAAATGATATGTGAAGAAAATTGATACGGGTATGCCAGTGGGGGCATACCTGCTATATGGTAAGCATGTGGCAGTTTATTTTTTGAAGAGATTTGGTGCAGCCTCATTTTATTTTAAATGATGCCAATAGGTATTTTATATGATACAATGGAAGAATAAGCAACTGGGGTATTATCAAGAACAGATGGGAGGGAGTACCTATGGGATTGTTAGATCAATTATCAGATCAACAGCGTGAAGCTGTTCAGACAATAGATGATGATCTGGAGATTATTGCGTGTGCTGGTGCAGGAAAAACGGGTGTCGTCACTAGAAGAATCATCAATATATTGAAATCCAAGTCCGAGATACTTCCAGAAAATATTGTTGCATTTACCTTCACTCGAAAAGCGGCAGAGGAGTTGAAAGGAAGAATATACGACTTGGGCAAGCGTGAATTAGGTGATACGATAGGATTCGCACATATGTATATCGGTACAATTCACGGGTTTTGTATCAAGATGTTACAGGAATATATACCAGAATTTCAGAAGTACGATGTATTGGATGAAATACATACCAAATTGTTTGTGGAGCGTTATTATGATGAATGCGGAATGAAAGATTTGGATTTGTGTAAATACAAAGAGACAAATTTATTTGTCAGTGTAATGAGTATTCTGAATGAAAACTGGTTTGAACAGGATAAGTGGGATGAACGCACTCGTACAGCCTACAAAAAATATAAGGAAAAACTATATGCAGAAAAGAAGTTCGATTATTCTCTGATTCTTCAGGAAATGATCTGCCAGTTAGAGAATAATATTGAATTTGCACAAATTATTGCAGACAAAGTAAAATATCTGACAGTGGACGAATATCAGGATATCAATCCAATACAGGAGCGTTTGATTCGTCGACTGAAAGAACTAGGGGCAAACCTGTGTGTAGTAGGTGATGATGATCAGACAATATATCAGTTCCGTGGAAGTGATGCTCAAAATATCCTTACATATAAGGAGAGATATGGTGTTCAGAAATATATCGTATTGGACAAAAATTACCGCAGTACAGATGGCATTGTAGATGTTGCGAAAAGAGTGATCGTTCACAATGATCATAGATTGTCAAAGACGATGAAATCGGGATGTCAAACACCTTACGATATCGGAGACGTTGCCTTTGAAGAGCGAGAGGATACGGATTTAGAGTATGAGTTTATTGCACATCGGATGGAAAAACTGCATGAAATAGGAATTCCTTATTCTGAAATGGCAGTGTTAGTTCGAAAGAAAAAGATTAGCGGTCAGATAGCAGCCAAATTGGAAGAACATCACATCCCTTATATCGTGGAGGGAATGAATGAACTGTTTGACACGAAAGAGTGTCAGGCGGCAAAGGGGATTTATGATTATCTTAATGGAGACATAACGGCAACAGAGCTGTATCATAAATGGATGGAAATTGATTATCCATTTGACAAAAAGGAGCTGGCAGATTGCTTACAGATTTTGATGGTGATTGACGTGAAGGAAAAAAAGCTGTATTCCGATTTCAATCTTCAGCAAATCTATCATGACTTTCTAGGGAAACTGTCTCTTGTTGAAGATGGACGGATTGAGACGGAAGTAATCTTATATAACTTAGGGAAGTTCAGTCAGGTGATTGCGGATTATGAGGTGATCAATTATACCTTGAAACCACAATCGAAACTAAATAATTTTTGCTCTTTTTTAAAGTATACAGCAACCGGTTATTATCCGGAAGGATACCAGAGCAATACATATACAAAACCGGATGCAGTAGGAATTATGACGGTTCACCAATCAAAAGGCTTGGAATTTGCGGCTGTATTTATTCCGGGGTTGAATAAGAACTTTTTTCCGGCACAGAAAGTGGGTGGAAAAGGCATTTGGCATGTTATTGATCGGGAATGGATTTCAGATTCGGAGCGATTTGATGGAGGAATAGAGGAAGAACGAAAGCTTTTTTATGTTGCAGTGACAAGAGCTAAGAAATACCTTTATTTAACGAGGACAACCAAGTCGCGGAACAAACATATTTCGGAATTTATGCTGGAGGCAAAAGAATCATCATATTTAGTAAAATATGATGGGAATATTCAATATAAATCAGATCATCTTCCAGTATTAAAGAAAGAGAGCATGCCGCTTACGCTGAATTTTTCTTTACTGGAAGATTATTTTGAATGTCCATACCGGTTTAAGCTGTCAATGTTTTATGGATTCGTACAGCCTTTGATTCCGGCATTGGGGTATGGTAATGTAATGCATGCGATAGTGAGACGTATTCATCTTGCTGCGATGGAAGGAAAAGCAATCACAGAGGAATATGTGGATTCAGTTATTGAACAATCCTTTTATCTGCCATATGCAACACCAAAACTGCAGCAAAATATGTATGGAAGTGTGAAACGTGGCATACATGAATATGTCCATAAGAATCAATCGGATTTTGAGAATATTCGCATGGCTGAGACAGAGATAGAAATTGATATGGGGGATGGGATTCGTGTCAATGGTCGTATTGATCTGGTAAAACAGGTGGTTCAGGATGGATTGGAAAAGACGGAAATTATTGATTTTAAGACGGCCAATAAACAGGTTAAGGAAGAAATCAATACACAGCAGTTAAAAATTTATGCACTGGGTTATCGAGAATTAACCGGTAAGACAGCAGATTACATGGAAATATATCATTTGGATTCTCAAAACAGTGCAAGTGATATCATAACGCCAGATGTAATCACTGCTGTGACAGAAGACATAAAGCATGCAGCGGATCATATAAGAAACAATCATTTACCTAGAAAATGTTCAAAGGAAAAATGCGGCAGGTGTCATTTGAACTATTTGTGCTTAGGTAAAAAGGAACAAAAGGAGTATGTGAATGAGTAAATTACTTGCGGAAGAATACAAAAGATTTGAGGATATAAGAAAGGTGCGCAATGATGGTTCGCAGTGGACATAAGATTGGTGACGATTTTCCCGAGGCCAGGAAAATCGCGAAATCCAGGGCGACGAACAAGCCGATTAAAGATAGGGAAAAATAATGTTGGATGAATAAATGGAAACAAAGGAATTAGTTGGAAAAGGAGGAGCTTATGGAGAAAAATAAGGACAAGAAACCTATATTGGCGATATGCTATGATTTTGATAAAACATTATCACCCGATGATATGCAAGCCCAGGGTTATATTCAGTCTATTGATTATGAAGTGCCAGAATTTTGGAAGGAATCCAATCAATTAGCGGCAGACAATGATATGGATCAAAATCTGGCATATATGTATATGATGTCTCAAAAGTCACAGGGCAAGGTGCTGTTTACTAGAAAAACTTTGGAAGCGGATGGGGCTAAAGTGCAGTTGTTTCCAGGCGTTGATACTTGGTTTGATAGAATTAATGAATATGGTGAAAGGAAGGGGGTAATGGTCGAGCATTATATTATTTCTTCTGGATTAAAGGAAATGATAGAAGGAACGGCTGTTGCAAATAAATTTAAGAAGATATATGCAAGTTCGTTTTACTTTAATGAATATGGGGTTGCTGTTTGGCCGGCACAGGTGGTAAATTATACGAACAAAACACAGTTTTTATTTCGTATCGAAAAGGGTGTTCTTGATGTGAATGATCAAAAAGTGAATGCATATTTTGAACCGGATGAGTATCGTGTGCCGTTCCGGAACATGGTATATATTGGGGATAGCGACACGGATATTCCATGTATGAAACTGGTGAATTTACATGGCGGTCATTCTATCGGTGTATACAATCCAAAAACAAAGGATAAAACAAAAGTGTATAAAATGCTAGAGGAGAATCGAATTAAATATTTTGTTCCAGCAGATTATACAGCAGATTCACCGTTGGAAATTTTGCTAAAAGAAATTATTGATCGAACCAAAACGAATGAGGTGCTAGAAAACTTCCATTATGAATGCAAGAAAGAGCGGAAGGTAGCAACAAAGGATCAGAGTAAAGAGGATCAGGAAAAACAGGATTTGATCAATGCATTGGAAGATAGTGAAAGTTTTAAAAATACGCATGCAGTTATTGCTGCATTGAGTGAATTTACTGGTTGGAGTGAGAAACAGAAAAGGAAACTTTTAAATATTGCATTAGATAATACACAAGTTGAGTATATCTTGAAAGATGAGGATGTATACAACTTTTATAAGAAAATCTGTGATGGGGAGAATTGCGCTGAAGCGGAAGAAGTTCTCAAGATCATGGAGAAAAAATAGTACAGGAAAATAGGAGAAATACAATGGCAAACTTATCACAGATAAAAAGAGAAAAGATGCTCCGATTTTTGGAAACATTAAAGGAGCAGCATAGCGATGATGAATCTCTTATCGCACTTAATCAGATTGAGAAGGAATTGACTTCAAAAAAATATGGTCTTGTATGGGAAGAGCATGAGGAAGAAGTGGATGTAAAAATGCAGACACACATTCCGGTATTTACAGAGGATGAAGGCAGAGAAATTGTTGGAAATCCAGAGAGCGAAGATTATAACTTCCTTTTAGAGGGAGATAATTTGCACTCTTTGAAACTGTTGGAGAAAACACATAAGGGAAAGATAGATGTGATTTATATTGATCCGCCGTACAATACTAGAAATAAAGATTTTAAATATGATGATAATTATGTTGAAAAAGAAGATGCTTTTAGACATTCAAAATGGCTTTCGTTTATCTCAAAAAAATTAGTGATAGCAAGAAAAATACTAAAAACCTCGGGAGTCATCTTTATTTCTATAGATGATTATGAGTATGCAGAATTGCAACTGCTTTGTGATGAAATTTTTGGCAATATAAATTATATCACAACTTTTGTATGGAAGGTGACAGGACATACAGATAATCAAGATGATATAACCAAGAATCATGAATATATATTATGCTACGCAAAAAATAAATTTTTCACCAAAATAAACAGTATTGTTGATCCGAATATAGGAGAGGAATCAAAAGTTAATCGTAATTTTGCGGAAAATTCAATAACCAAAAATGGATATAAAAATCCACCATCTATTATTGAATTACCGATTGGATTTCCGTGTGAAGCTGAATGCTTACATAGAGATAAAATGGAAGCATTTGATTCGTTTTATAAAGAAGCTACAGAAAATAAATATATTTCCAGAGAAATGTCGAAGAAATATAAGGCAGTATATCCAATCCCAATTGACGATATGGATGTGGAAGACTATAAGTTGACACATCCATGTAGAGTATATTCAGGTTGGATGAATAATGGAAAACTGAAGAAATTTATATCAAATAAATTTCAACCGATTGAGGATAAAGGAACGCAGGTTAAATTTTATCTGTCAAAAAATGGAGTAATCTATTATCGAAGAGATAATCGTGCATCTCACTATGTTCAAACAGTTTTAGAGAACATGGGAACTACGGAAACAAATAAATATATGTTGGAAAATATGGGATTTTCCTTTGATTATCCAAAACCGATAGAGCTAATCAAGTATCTACTGAGCTTGTATGCGCCTAAGGATGCATTGATATTAGATTTCTTTGCTGGGTCGGGGACTACGGGACATGCAGTTATGGCTCACAATTTGGATACGGGGGATTGTTGGAAATACATACTATGTACCAATAATGAGAATAGTATCTGCGAAGAAATAACTTATCCGCGAATCAAGACGGTTATCACTGGCAAGCGCATTGATGGAACGGAATACTCAGAGGGGATTCCGGCAAACTTGAAATATTACAGGACGGATTTTGTGGCTAAGGATAGTGAAGACTTATACGATGATCTTCTTAACCATATTATCGAGATGATTCAGTTGAAATATGGTGTAAAGGTGGATAATAAAAAATATGTGATCATTATGGATGATGATGAAATGGATGCTTTTGAGGAGGATTTTGAGCAGTATTCTGATTTGAAAGCTGTATTCCTAAATCAGGATGTGTTGCTGTCCACATCACAAGAGCAATTACTGGCAGAGATAAATACATTTATCATTCCAGATTGCTATTTTGATTTTGAATTAAGGGAGGCTGGTGAGTTATGGTAAATGGAATTAAGGAATATGAATTCCAAAATGAATGTGTGGAATTTTTGATTGATAAGACAGCAGCTTACAATAGCAAACAGATTATTACCGTGAAAGCACCAACAGGTGCCGGAAAAACAGTTATTTTGATTAAATATATTGATGAATACCTGAAAAATACGGATGGAAAAACGGCATTTGTGTGGTTATGCCCAGGAAAAGGAAATTTGGAAGAACAGAGCAAAGATAGTATGGAGGCTTTGACACCACAGAGAGATACTAGAAATTTAATGTATTCTATGCTGTCTGGGTTTGCGGGAGAGAGTGTAACTTTTATTAACTGGGAACTTGTAACGAAAAAGGGAAATACAGCATTAAAAGACAGCGAAAGAGCAAATCTGTTTGAGAAAATTGCGGATGCGCATAAGGATGGAATAGAGTTTATTGTTATTATTGATGAGGAACACATGAACAATACAAAGAAGGCAGACGATGTTATTAGTGCATTTGCTGCAAAGCATATTATTCGTGTGTCGGCAACGGCCAACAAAGTAAGCCATCAGGAATATTATGAGATACCGGAAGATCAAGTCATCAATGCAGGTTTGATTACTCGTGCAATCTATGTCAATGAGGGCGTCGATGAAAGAAAAGAAATCATCAATGATTATGATTACTTGTTAGATCTTGCAGATGATAAACGCAAAGAAATCATCGAAGGCTATCAGTCTCTGAAATTGCCAATCCGTCCATTAGTATTGATACAGTTCCCGGTTGGTCAGCCGGAGACGATTGCAGCAGTCGAGGAAAAGCTTGCAAGCATGGGATATACCTATGAAAATGGAATGGTTAATATTTGGATGAGCGATAATAAGGTAATCGGGGATGATTTGACACAGCTTGATGGCTCACCAGCATTTTTACTTATGAAACAGGCAATTTCAACTGGTTGGGACTGCCCACGCGCTAAAATTCTTGTGAAATTGCGTGAAGGTGGCAGTGAAGATTTTCAGATACAAACGATTGGACGTATTAGGCGTATGCCAGAGCGAAAGCATTACGGTTTGGCAACGCTGGATTACTGCTATATATACACCTTGGATACACAATATAAGGCAGGATTGTTGTCCTCTATGGATAAGGCATATCAAGTGAGAAGATTATTTTTGAAGGATGAGGCGAAGGGTTTTTCTTTGGTGAAGGAATTGCGTAACTTAGACTTTGATGGTCTGGGAGAACGTGAGACCTTGGTTAAGGTACATGACTTCTTCAAAGAAAAATATCATTTGGGCACAGATAAGCAGGTGAATAGAGAAAATCTGGAGACCGGAGGATATAATTTTAGCCATGAAATAGACAGCAAAATACTACAGGGATTATTCCGAACAACAGATGAAATGTCGGAGGATGCCGCAAAAAAACGTATTAGTATCCGAACCACCGTTAATACCCATACACATGGTATCTATTTGCTGCACTCTGTGGATGAGATCAAGAAAGTAACAGGTATGCAGTCTCAAAAAGTCAAGAACATCCTGCGTCGCATGTTTAGCAAGGGAAAGAAAACCCGGTACAAGTTTATTGCACTCGATAATAATGACTTTTATGCATTTATTATCAACAATGTAAAGCAATTAAAGATGGATTTTAAGAGCGTTACAGCGCAGATGGGTGGAAAGCAGCTTTCTTTTAATCTGGAACCGAAAACAGCGGAGTTTACAATACCAGAGATGGAAGTGTATAAGTATAGTGAAGTAAAAAAACAGCAGTTGTTCCGATTAAATGCTTACAAGCAATATACCAATGAATTTTGTACGGATGAGACACGCAGTTTGCCAGAACGATTGTTTGAACGATATTGCGAAAATAACGATAAAGTCGAATGGTTTTATAAAAATGGAGATACCGGACAACAGTATTTTTCTGTTGTATATACGGATTCTCTCTTGAAACAATGGCTTTTTTATCCGGATTACATCGTACATATGAAGGACGGAAGTAACTGGATCATTGAGACAAAAGGCGGAGAGCAAAGCGGACACAGCAAGAACATTGATATTCAGGTAGGCAATAAATTCAATGCGTTTAAGAACTATGCAGAGAAATATCATCTTAATTGGGGCTTTGTTCGCGATAGCAGTGAAGATCTGTATATCAATAATACAGAGTATGTGGATGATATGAGTGACGATAGCTGGAGAAGTATTGAGGAGGCGTTTTGACGCATTAAAGTGTCGAATATCGTCGAGAAAAATATGTTGTTATATGTAAGAATGTGTAAGATAATGAATAATACAAATTAGAATGGGAGGGGAAAGTATGATGTATCAAAATCCTATTTGTAACATTATTGATCAAAATGCGGTTAGAATGCAGTTACAAACGCAAAATCAACGGGAGCAAGCAGAGCAATATCACAATTTACAACTCAAAAAGACAGGTGATTGTGCAAGAAAACTTGGGGAATTTCTGCGAAGCATGGATGAAGTTGACCCGCAGTACCAGCAATTAGCATTTGAACAATGCTGTATGGTAGCGGGAAAATATATTCATGACAAAGGTGGTATGTAGAGAATGGCGTGCAGAGATTATGTTTTAATTGAAATGTAGTAGATTAGATGTTATAAGGTGGGGTGGTGTAAGTTCGAAGACGAATGATGGATCACATATAATAAAGTATATGACAACATAAGGAGGAGAAAAATGGCTGTAACAAAATACGAATCTTACTATGCAAAAATATGTGAAAATATTAAGGGGATTAGAGAATACAATGAATACAACACGGATTCCTTAGCCTTTGCACATTGGTATTTGAAGAATTACCATAAATTACAGGAACAAGATATAGCGGAAGCATTAATTGATGGGGCTGGGGATTTGGGGATCGACTCTGTTATTATTGATGAAGAGAACCAGGTACTAACTGTAATGCAATATAAATTTCCTGCTAAAAAAGAAAATATAAAAAATGAAATTGACCAAGGGGAAGTTTTAAAAACGTGGAATGGATTTATGACGTTAATATCTAATGAGAGATGTTATGAGGGAAGTAATGTAAAATTTGCGGAATTTAAGTCTCGATTAGAAAATAGTATTATAACACATTTTAGAATTTGTTTTGTCAGTTATAATAGGGGGATAGTCGCAAATAGAAGTATTGTTGAAAGCAATGCAGAAGCTTTTAGACAAGATACAGGTAGCGAATTGGAAATTGTATATCATGACAGAGATGCTATTGTTAATATTTATGAAAAATTAAATAGAAAAAATAGCATTTCAGTATCTTTAAAATATAAGCAGATGCAGCCAGCATATAATGTTCAGACTCGAAAAATAGATTCATATGTTGGATTTGTAAATGGAAAAGAGCTTGTTCAAGGTATTTCAAATAATATTGCAACTATTTTTGACGAGAATATTCGTTTATATGAATATGGATCTTCGGTGAATAATGGTATTAATAGAACAGCGACATCAACGGATCAAGCAGATATGTTTTATTTTTACAATAACGGAATTGTTTTTATTTGTGATCAAGCACAGAATAGCCCTGCTTCAAATGAAATATTTTTAACTGGAGCATCAGTTGTAAATGGATGCCAAACATTAAATACTCTTTATAATGCAGTTCAAAATGGAAAATTGAATGATTCTGTATATATTCTTGTAAGAGTGATTTCGATAGCTGATTATAGTGAGCGTATGCGAATAACAGAATTTTTAAATTCACAAACTCCAATACGTGACAGTTATTTCATTGCTAATCATACTATTGTTAGAGACCTTCAAGAAAAACTATTGGAAAAAGGCTATTTTTTAGAGAGACAAGTCAATGAATATGAATACATGAAAGAACATGGAATTGATATTCAAGGAAAGACTATTATGGAATTAGAAAGCGTAATTCAGTATTATGTGGGATATTGGATTAATAGGAATGCAAGTTTAGCAAAGCGTGGGAAAAATGCCTTATTTGATAAAAACAAAATTGAAGAGTTATTAGTTGGGTTGACAGCTGATAAGGTTATAGAAGCATATAATGTATATAACGCAATATCAGAAGTTTTGACAATGTATAGAAAAACTAGAAGGAATAGTAGTAAAGATGAGTTTGCCCAATATATAGGAGTTACACAGACATGGATGAATGAGAATATTAATGGCTTTCGGTTTATGAATACTGGTGATATTATTTTATTAAATGCATATAAAAATCTTAAGGATCAATATGAAAAAAAGGGAATTGTGGGACTGAAACAAAAAGATATAATTATAGATTCTATTTTTATAGTACGAGATGTTATAAATAAAGAGAAGGAAAATAATGTTTCATTATTGACAAAAAATTCGGGCATATTTAGCAAAGTTCAAGTTGAAATAGGAAATTTAGAGAAAAGAGTGGAACACAAGGGTGTTTGATGATATCGCATGATGAACAAGATAATTCGAATCTTTGTGTTACTGATCCTATGAGTCGTCTCTGTGTTGCTCTGAGTGGGCGCTGATTTGTTAAATTTATTGTCATCGAACTTTTAAGGATTGCCGCCTGTAAGCAGGCGGATGATTTTAAATTGAACGCATCCAACAGGTCCGGCAGGTCGGTTGTGGGATCTATCGAGATAATGCCCTCCCTTTTGGCATTTTGAAGATTTGTCTGAGCAGAGCTTTATTTTTCTTTATGCTGCTTTTAGAAAGAAAATCCGCCCATCCATCTACATATTGCTGGATTTGTTTATTGGTTACGTTGAGACTATGAGAAAAAGTCTGTAAATAAGATTCTTCTATGATAATGAAAGGCAAAAAATTCTTTGTCAGAGCTTTTTGCCCTTTAGTTATATATAACAGTTGAAAAATGACATGTCAAGAGCAGGCGGAGTTTCCGCCTGTCTTGGTTTACAATGTAATGTACTATTTCAGCAAATGTACTATTCCGGTAATCGTCCTTCATACATAATACTCAATTCGCCGTAGACCTGCCCCCAATTCCGGATTCTTGTTGTCCACTTTTTCGTTGCTTCAAACGTAGCCAGATACAGGGCTTTCAGCAGGGCTGTATCGCTCGGAAATACGCTTCTCTGACGGTTCAGTTTGCGGTAGGTGGAATTCAGGGATTCAATCGCGTTGGTCGTATAAATGACCTTTCTGACGGTTGTTGAGAACTTGAAAATCGGGGATATGGCATCCCAGTTTTCTTTCCAGCGTTTCATAGAATTCGGATATTTCGGCGTCCATTTTTCTGTTACATGATCTAATGCAGCCAGTGCTTTCTTCTCATCAGCAGCCTGATAGATGGTTTTTAGATCCGTTGCAAAAGATTTTCTATCTTTATCTGGAACATATTTCAGGGTGTTTCTTACCTGATGCACGATACAGCGCTGATACTCTGTTTTAGGGAAAGCTGTAGCGATTGCTTCCTTGATGCCGGTCAGTCCATCGGCGCATATGATCAAAACATCTTTTACCCCTCGATTTTTCAGTTCATTCATGACAGAAAGCCAATATTTCGCGCTTTCGTTATCTCCAATATTGATCGTCAGGACTTCCTTTTTTCCTTCGGTATTAATCCCAAGAATGACATATGCAGCAAGTTTACGGATCACGCCGTTATCCCGCACAGAATAATGTATCGCATCAATATACAGGATTGGATACACCTCATCCAGTGGCCGGTTCTGCCAGTCCTCAATCTGCGGAAGGATCTTATCTGTCACATCTGAAATAAAACTTTCTGATGTCTCAAATCCATAGATATCCTCAATGGTTTCTGAGATCTGGCGTGTAGTCATGCCTTTTGCATACATTGAGATGATCTTTTGGTCAATATCAGAAATATCCTTCTGACGCTTCTTTACCACCTGTGGTTCAAAAGTCGATTTACGATCCTGCGGCACCTCGATCTTCATGGAACCATATCGGCTGTTGACCTGCTTAGTCTTATAACCATTCCGGTAATCGTCATTGTCTGACCGCTCTGATTTTTCGTAACCGAGATGGTCATCCATTTCAGCCTCCATCATTTCCTTTATCGTGCCACCTAAAAGGTCTTTTAGAGCATCCTGGATGTCTTCTGCAGACTGGATATCATACTCTTCAAGAAGCTGATGAATAATGTTTCTCTTTCCCTCTGTCATTTGTACTCGATGTACAGGTTTCTTTTGTCTTGCCATAATAAAAGGCCCTCCTAATGATATTTATTTTATCATAGAAGAACCTTCTAATCATTATTTTACAGAAAAAGTATCACACTCTCGTTACGTTTAATATCTGTGCTGAACCTAAATCACTGGATGCATCATTGTTTTTGCCTAGAATATCAGTGACAAAGTATTCATATCCATCATAAGTTGATGATTTGATATGTTTTTTTTGCTGTCAAGCCATTCTAGTGCTACTTGTTTGACAGTTGTCTTTTTGTCTGTCAGGTTGGTTTTTTGACCATTCTTCCATTTTAGGTATTTGCTTTACATGCCTTTTCTGTCTTGTCGGTAAAGCTTTGCCCATCAATACGAAATCGTTTGTAGGTGATTCCTTTTGCTGAGATGCTATCCCAGCAGCCTTCTCCATGTCTTCTTTTACTCATAGGTATCATCCTCCTTAAAAATGTGATTGCTATGCAAATCACTGCACTGAGAATGATCTTTGATTTTCCAAAAAGTTTTCCAAATTAAAATGGAAAACGGAATGCCTTTTCGGCTGTTTTGGGCTTCAATCGACAAATCAGGAAGTTGCCCGGAAACGACAAAAGCCCTAGAAACTCCAGGTTTCTAAGACTTTTATATCAAAGCTGAAAATCGGACTCGAACCGACGACCCCTTCATTACGAGTGAAGTGCTCTACCAACTGAGCTATTTCAGCACTGGACATTATTCTATCGTATTTAAGACAAAAAATCAAGTCCTTTTTTCTTGAGTAGAAATGGTCTATAGTAATAAGGTATGGTTATTGGAAAGGATCACGCAGAAATCTGCGGAATGGAGACGATAATGAAGAATAAGATCGAATTTTATGGCACCTTGGGAAGTGCTTGTGAGAGTGAGAAAACATTGGAAGAAATGTTTCGTACCGGTATGACGGGAGTGCGGGTGAATCTGTCGCATCAGGATCTGGATGATCGAGAGGAATGGCTGGAGAATATGCGCCGTGCTGCAAAACGGTGTGACATAAAACCGGAGCTTTTAGTAGATCTGCAGGGACCGGAGCTTCGAATTGGTAAGCTGAAGAAGCCTATTATCCTGGAGGAGGGCAAAAAGGTTATTCTTGGAAAGGGTGGTATTAAGCTTTCCAAGCAGATCAGAACATCATTGGAAAAGGGACAGGAAATTCTGGTGGATGATGGCAAGCTTCTGTTGAAGGTCAAAAAGGCAAAAGAAAATTATGCAGAATGTATTGTTGTGCGCGGCGGTGTTCTGAAATCCAAGAAAAGTATCACAATTCCCGGATTGGAGTTGGAGCTGCCGACTTTGACAAAGGCAGATATGGCCAATATTCATAATGCTCAGGAAGCAGGAGTGACCGGTGTAATGCTTCCGTTTGTGCGTGGAGCACAGGATGTAATTAATTTGAGAAAGACGCTGCAGGCAGAAGGTGTGGGAGATATCCGGATCTTTGCCAAGATTGAAAATCTGGCGGGCTACGAGGCGGTTGATGAGATCATTCCGGAGAGTGATATGATCGTGATCGCCAGAGGAGATCTTGGAATGGCAGTTCCCCTTTGGGAGCTTCCGGCGATCCAGAAGGATATCAGTGAACGATGCAAAAAAGCAGGCAAACCGTTTATGGTAGTGACACAGCTTCTTCATTCTATGGAGGAGGCAATGGTGCCAACCAGAGCGGAGGTATCGGATATTTATAATGCAGTGTTGGATGGTGCAGATGCATTGATGCTCACAGGAGAAACAGCGGCAGGAAATTATCCGGGCATTGCAATGGGCTATCTGGTACAGACGGCGAATCAGGCATTACAGAAGCGCAAATAAAATTTGGTGACGGTGAATCAGTAAACGGATAGTTCCCAGAGCTGACAGCATCGCAGATCGCAATATTGTTTTTGAAAGGCTGGTTTTTATATGGCGGGATCGGTAGAACATCTGGCAGTGACGATAGAACTGCTTCATATAGATAAAGCGGCTGATGGCAGCTTACTCCAATTAAAAGATCCGGTTCATTTTGTATTGGGAAATCTGGCACCGGATGGGATTATGTCCCGGAAAGGGTACACACGTCCCATGAAAATGCATACACATTTCCGTGATGGAATACCGGACCGGGAGTTTACTGCTCCGTCCAACCTACAGCTTTTTCATCAGAGAATACGGCAGTTTTCGAGGAAAATGTTGTCTGATCCGTCTTTGGACAGAGATTTATATCTTGGTTATATTACTCATATTCTGACAGATGAGATCTTTATGAAAACAGTGCGGCCGGAGTTTATGGAAAAGATTGCCGTGCGGGGTCTGACCGACCGGGATGCAGAGACCTTTGAGCATTTTACTTATGATGTAAATCAGATTGATTTCCGGCTGGGCGTGGAATATCCGGGGATGGATGAAATGAGGAGATGCCTGCTTTGTGAGGATCAATGCAGTATCCGGGAAACGGCAGCATTCGATATGATCACATCACAGGAGCTGGCAGATAGCAGAAAATGGGTTCGCCAATTCTTTTTTGACCAGGCTCCGGTGCCGGAACAGCCGGTATATTACACCTATGAAAGAGCATTGCGTTTTATACAGGAGGCGTCATTATTCATAAAAGACAGGTTGCCGGAATATATTAGATTCGAGTAACGAAACAAGCATGGACGCTGGAAAATATCTGATATATTTTGTTGATATATGAAGTTGAAGCAGAAATGACAGAAGGAAAACGAATGGTACAGCAAAGAAGGAAAGTTCGCTCAACACGAAAAATAACAAATAAACAGAAAATGAGGCGCCGGCTATGGCTTTTACTTACATTGTCGGTGCTTTTTTTGGTATGTATTATTTATGACTGTCACCGAAAGGGACTCTTTCAGAAGGAATGGAAAGAGCTTACGCATCAACCGTCGGAAACGAAGAGGGTTTCCACCAAAAAGGATCAGGATAAGATCCGTGTTCTTCTGACAAACGATGCAATGAACAGTATTTATCATGATACCATTCAGATTCGTGGAACAGGGGAGCTCGTGGTATCACAAAATGGAAGAAAAAAATGTTATGCAAAAGGGCAGACGGTAACCTTTGCAGCAAAGGGACGTCATCATATCGGGAATAAGGTTGACATTTCCTGTTCCAAAGGAAGAATAAAGGTCGTTTCGATCACAAGATCGGGCAAAAATCCGGTATATCGTGGAACGATGAAGATTGTAAAGAAAAAGCAGGGCCTGCTTTTAGTCAATACATTGACATTGCGGGAATATTTGTATGGAGTTGTGCCAAGTGAAATGCCGTCCTCATACCCTATGGAGGCATTAAAGGCGCAGGCGGTCTGTGCCCGCTCCTTTGCCTGGAGACAGATGCGTTTCAACAGCTATAAAGCGTATGGTGCAGATGTGGATGATACCACGTCTTTTCAGGTGTATCATATGTCCGGAGAAGATGCACGCACCAGAAAAGCGGTCAGGTCAACTGCCGGGAAAATGGTATATTCCGGCAATAAGGTCATCACCACATATTATTATTCTACATCCTGGGGATACAGTGCATCCGAGCAGGAAGCCTGGGGTGGAAATGCCGGGCAGAATTATCCGATCCGTTTTCAGAGAGCTGGAAAGACTCCGGGACAGAGCCTGCTGCAGGAGTCGGGATTTTATGATTTTATTACAAAGGATTCCATAGAGACATATGATTCCGGTTATGACTGGTATCGCTGGCAGGTAAAGCTTCCGGCAGAAACGCTGGGAGCAAAGCTTGGGATTGGTAAGGCGGAAAAGATCAGGATATTGAAACGGGGCAGAAGCGGACTGATCCGCAGCCTTCGGGTCAGCGGGACAAAAGGCCGGGTCACATTAGAAGGTCAGGAAAAGATCAGACAGCAGTTATATCCGGCGGGAATCGAGATCTTGAAAAAGAAATCCGGTGAGAAGGTAGTGCTTTCTATGCTGCCAAGTGCAGCTTTTACCGTTTTGGACGGAACAGAGGATGGAAAAGTTGTATTTACACTGATGGGAGGAGGTCTTGGTCATGGCGTGGGAATGAGCCAGAATGGCGCCGGGGAAATGGCAAGACAGGGGAAAAGCTATAAAGAAATTTTACAGCATTATTACAGTCATTGTGGGGTTCGGTAATATCAGTTGAAAAAACGACGGACCATTTCATTTAACCAGCCACCAAAGAAGAGGATATACATACAGGCATAAAGCCATACCATTAGCAGGGCGATGGTGGTCATGGCTCCGTAGATGGAGGAATAATTACTGATGTGATCCACATAAAAGGAGTAAAGATAAGAAAAACCAAGCCAACCAATGGTAGCGGTGATCGCACCGGGCAACTGGCTGATAAAAGTAACGCGGCTTGGTGTGATCGTGCTTCCTGCAATCTCATCTGAAGGAACATAGTCTGAGACATAGCCGTGCAGCTTATGATTCGGGATCAGTACATACATACCGGTAAAGAAAAGGAGCATAATGAAAAAACCTGCGGTGGAACGAAAGCTGATAATGGGAAGCAGGATATGGGTCAACAACGGAAAGATTTTGGTGATCCGCAGAAAAAGCTGATTACCAAATACCAGAAGCACAAGAGTTGCAATGATCAGCAGAGCAAAAAGCAAAGTGTAAATCATTGCCCAGAGACGTAGGGTAAAGTATCCTCGTGTTTCGGGAATCTTATACACGGAATTCAGACCGTAGATAATGGAAAGGAAAGACTTTGATCCAAGCCATAAGGCGGCAATAACAGTCACAGGCAGCAAGGATGAGGTCTGTGTTGTATAGATGCCATTAATAATATCTGCCATAAATTTACGAAATGATTCCGGAAGAAATGCCTCCACAGCGGTAATTAAAAGCTCCGGGGATAGTGGCAGACGCTGTAACAGAACCAGCATAAACATGGTAAAAGGAAAAAAAGACAGGATCATCATAAATGCGGCCTGTCCGGCATACGCAGATACCGCTGTATCCAGAAGATTAAAGCCAAGGAGCTTTCCTTTACGGTAAATAACCTGCGGAACTGCTTTTGGTTCTTCATTCCATTGATTTTTTAAGCGGAGAAACATTTCCCGCATCTTATTCAGATTCTCATTTTTTTTCATCTCTTTTCCTCATTTCCCGATGATTCATTACATAGGCATTGTGAAACGATATAGTTTCATCAAAGTGTAAAAATAGTTTAGTTTAAATGGGACAGCTTAAGAGGTAAGCAACTTGTAGTTCCCGGAACGCAGCACCTGATAAAGTGCACGGGTATCTGTGACAGGTATGGAGGTTTCAATGCCGCCCTTTGCCACATCCTCCAGCTCGTGAAAATCACTTCCGGAAGATTGGATCATATGATATTTTTGCGACCATTCTTTGGCAAGCTCATTCTGATTATTGTGCCTTGGATTACCATTGTAGCTCTCGGCACCGTCCAGATAAGCCGGATCAGCCGGAGTACAGTACGTCCGGTAAGGATGTGCCTGTAAAAGAAGGATCTGTTCCTTCTGACAAAGTGCATAAAGCTCCTTCAGAGTCATTTCGTGAAGATCCGGATGCTGCAGGATAAACTTCTCGGTAATGCCATAAAGCAGATAATCATTGGGACTGCCCGGCAGATTCGCCTCTGCTCCCAGAAGAACAGGAAAGCCGATTTTATCTCCGGCAGCCTTAGCAGTCTGGTATCCATTTAAGAAATATTGTGCGTAAGCTTCAGCTGTCTCTGCTCCACTTCGTTCTTGAGCCCATTTACAGTAGTGATCCGTGATCACAATGGCATCATAGCCCGTCTGTTGATACAAAACAGGAATCTGCCCGGCAGAAACATTGGCGCAGGGACTTGCCTCACCGGTATGTGCATGCATCTCTATTTTCATAAGAAAAACCTCGATTTCTGTGAAATTCGTCTATCAGCGTTATCCTATCATTTTATGGAGAGCTTGTCAAAAATATGCGGAAAATATATACTATAGATAAAGCGGAGATCCGGGAGAAGGAATCCGCATATTATCAAAAAATATAGTTGCAGAGCATCTGCAGAATGGAGGAATATTATGCATAGTTTTCAGTCATTTACAGCCGATATGATGGAATGCAGTCCATTTGATAAGATCGGAAAGGAATGGATGCTGGTAACAGCAGGAAATGAGGAGAAGGTAAATACCATGACAGCTTCCTGGGGTGGCATGGGGGTTATGTGGGGGAAAAATGCTGCTTTTATTGTAATTCGTCAAAGCCGCTATACAAAAGAGTTTATTGATAAAGAGGGAACCTTTTCCTTGTCATTTCTGGGAGAGAAGCATCGCAATATGCTCAAATATCTGGGAACGGTGTCCGGACGCACAGAGGATAAGATTAAAGAAGCAGGCGTAGAGATCAATTATCAGAATGGTGTTCCATATGTGGATCAGGCGAATCTCGTATTGATCTGCCGAGCCATGTCTGCTACAGAACTTAAGCCGGAGGAGTTTCTTGATTCGGAGATTGATGAAAAATGGTATGCAGACAAAGATTATCATACCTTATATATTGCGGAGATCACAGATTTTCTGGCGCGGTAATTGTGTTCAAACAGTGAAGAAAATATGGCAGAAATCCGGCATTTTTATGTCACAAAAGGGGCAGATGTGTTGATTGAATAAATCTATTTCAAATAGAAAAAATAACGCCGCACAAAATATAGTTTAATGCCGATTTTTCCGCTATTTTCCACGGATTTTGCACTCGCAATTATTGACAGGAAAATATGAGTGTGCTATTATGGATTTGCAAATTTATATACTTATTAAGGAGGCAATATTATGAGATTATCAAATGTAGCAAAAAGAGTATTTTCTGTTGCATTAGCAGCAACTGTTGCAGCTTCTTCTATTGTTGCTGTACCACAGGTTTCCAAGAAGGCTGACGCTGCATCCAGCGCAACTGCATATCTTTGCTTCGCAAGCAAGAGCTATAATGGTGTACTTTCTAACCACGACGACTCAAACCGCAGCAAGGGTGTTATGAATGGAAACAAGAAAGCATCCATCAAGGGAATTAAGGTTTCTAACGCAACCATCAAGAAAGGCAGCTTTACTGTAACAGTAACCGCTTCCGGTGCGAAACTGAAATCCTTTGCAAAGGATGGCGGCTGGAACAGCATTTATGTAGACACAAGCCTTGCAGGTAAGGACAAGAAGAAACTCAAAGTAACATCTGCAACATTAAAGATTGACGGTTCTACAGTAAAGACCATCAAGAACCCTACACTTACTCCGGATCCGGGTGTTAAGACCGGCAACACACAGGTAATGGTCGTTAATACTTGGAATAAGTATTCTCAGAAGAAGTACAAAGCAGCAAGCTGCAAGAAGATGCCTAAGAAGAGCATCTCTGTTACAATTTCCGGTACATTAAAATAATACATTTTAATGGGAATCTAAGGTAGATATTTTTGATTGCACTTCTACATTTTGAAGAGCCATATAACAGTGGAGATCATTGTTATATGGCTCTTTTTGAATGGAATAAGAAAATATTCGTTTTTTGTTTCCTGATATTGACATCTGAATTCTGCATAATAGCATACAAAAAATGCAACACTTTCTAACAAAATGTTGCATTTTTGTTTACACAAATTATATCGACAGTAAGTGAGGAATCTTAACCCCTATTATAAAAAATTGTGAAATTAATCTGTTATCTTCTCTATATAGAATGAACAAATGCCGTCCGGTGCGCTTTAAAGATCGATTTTCCGAAAGACATAATCCATATCATCCTGTTCAATTCCAAGATACCGTTTTGTAATCTGATAAGAGGAATGATTGTATATATTCATCAGCATTGCGGGTGGAACGCCCTGCTTCCAGGCGTGATAACCAAAGGTTTTACGCAGGGAATGACAACTGATATGTCCCTCCAGTCCACATCCTTCGGCGGCACGGCGGATAATACGGTAGGCCTGATAACGGCTGATGGCATGTGATGGGTCCGAATGTGTGCAAAACAGGAAATCCTCTTCGTTTCGATCCTTGCGGCACATTACCAGTGCTTCATGCAGGGAATGATTTACGGCGATCATGGTCTTTTTTCCTGTTTTCTGTTCCACAAGACAGATATGTGATCGGTATCGTTTGTTCTGAAAATCGTATACATCATTCCAGCGTAATTTTAATATATCACTGATTCGCAGAGCCGTATTTAATCCCATAATGATCAGCAGATAATTTCGGTACTTCTCCTTTTCTAAATAATAATTCTTGAATTTTTCCAGTTCCCGTTTTCCCCTGATTGGATTTGTAGTTCCCATGTGTCCTCCTTCTGTACAAAAATGCACAACTTATTGATCAATTTACAGCATCATTATACCTTGAATACAACATTTTGTTAGAAATTGTATCTTTTTTTATTTCATTTCTGAAATCCTTTTGGACTTCGCAGATAAAAAGAGATAGAAAGGAGAAGCTTTCCATGCTGAGACTTACAGTAAGCCCGGAGGAATATCTGATGATTGGCGACAACATCAAGATTGTCTTTCTGGGAGGCTCAAAAAATCATCTGCAGATCATGGTGGATGCACCACGGGATGTAGACATTATGCGGA
>ERZ773252.111-NODE-111-length-102482-cov-6.195944_pt1 | contig 102482 bp, 104 predicted proteins | sample MGYA00580517_ERZ773252 | MGnify/ENA primary metagenome ERZ773252 (study PRJEB29015, sample SAMEA2737766) | human gut metagenome | biome: human gut; feature: human-associated habitat; material: faeces | place: China | collected 2012 ...
GCCAGCGCGCCGAGGCCGAGGCCGCCGTGGCGTCGGCCCGTCCCAACGTGGAATCCTTCGAGGCCCGGGTGAAGGAGCTGGACGCGGCGCTGAATGCGGGCAAGAAGAAGCAGGAGGCCCTGACCGAGGAGCTGGCACCTCTGCGCCGCGAGGCCCATCGCGTCTCCGACAGCCTCGCCGAGGCGAAGCTGGCGCAGGCCACGCTCTCCGAGCGCACTACCTACGCCGAGCGCGTCCGCGATGCCCGTGTCCGCGACTTGGAGGCCCTTGCCGCCGCGAGCGAGGAGGCCCGTGTGGCCCTGCGCGCGAAGACGGTCTCCGCCGCCCGCATCGAGCCGGTGCTCGCCCTCATCGACGAGCTGACGGCCTCGGCCCAGAAGTGGACGCGTCAGCTGGAGGAGCAGGCCACCGCCGCCGAGGACTCCTCCACGGGCTTGCATTCCTCCGTCACCGAGGCCCGCGGCCGGGCCCATGAGGCCCACGCTCTCTTCGATGGCGTGAGCGAGCGGTTGAGCGAGGCCCGCGTGCAGAAGGGGCGGCTCGAGCTCCAGGTTGAGGCGGCGGTGAACCACATCGCGACCGATCTGGCGGTTCCCCTGGAGACGGCGCTTTCCGTGCCGCCCCTGGAGAACCGGCCCGAGATGGAGGACGCCCTGTTCAAGATCAACCGCCGCATCGCCAACCTCGGCACCATCAACCCGGACGCCGCCGAGGAGTACGACGCGCTGAAGGTGCGCTACGACTACCTGGCCGCCCAGCTGGACGACCTCGATCGCGCCCGGCGCTCGCTCGCGAAGATCAACCGCGTCATCGACGCGCGCATGAAGGAGGACTTCATCCGCACCTACGAGGCGGTGGATCGCAACTTCCAAGAGATCTTCTCCATCCTCTTCCCCGGTGGCAGCGCGAATTTGTCGCTCGTGGATCCGGATGATCTGGAGAACACCGGCGTGGAGGTGAACGCCCAGCCCAAGGGCAAGCGCATCGCGAAGATGATGCTTCTGTCCGGCGGCGAGAAGTCGCTCACGGCGCTGGCGCTTCTGTTCGCCGTCTACCGCATCCGCTCCACCCCGTTCTACATCCTAGACGAGGTGGAGGCGGCGCTCGACGACACGAACCTGCGTCGGCTCGTGGCCTACATTAACAGCCTGCGCGACGAGACCCAGCTCATCATGATCACCCACCAGCGCCGCACCATGGAGATGGCCGATACGCTTTTCGGCGTCTCTATGCAAGGCGACGGCGTCACCAAGGTTATCAGCCAAAAACTCGACCAGGCCCTCAAGCACGCGGAATAGGGAAGACGGCGGGCCTTTCGAGCCGGCGCGCTGTCGATGTCTGAGCTTAAGCGGGGGAGGGCTGGGCGTGTCTGTCGAGAAACCGATGCTGTTCACGCAGCATCGAACCGAATCGTTCGCTTTTGTAGCAGAATCAGCGTTTATCAGCGTCGTTGGAACCTTTCCGACGCTGACAAACGCTGATTCTGCGCGCCATCTGTCTCGCAGACGCTGATAAACGCGAATTCCGCTACAAAATTGGACGGGGGTACCCCTTTTGGGGATGGCGGCGAAGCCGAGCGCCTTTTAACCTTGCGCCAAGAGTTTTGTCGAGAAGCGAGGAGCGTATTGTGAGAATGAACGACTATGCCGACCGTCTGCGCTGGGAGGCACGATCCTGCCCCGAGAGGAAGCAGTGTCCTCTGGGGTTTCTTTGCGCCTCCCGTCTTTGCGATGATCGCTATCTATTGCCCTCCTTCATCGATGTTGGGTATGGTGAAATGATCTGGACCGATCTTGCTCCGCGGCAGCGCGTTTTTGTCATACGTAGCGGGCTGTTCGTTTCGACGGCCTATGCTAATGAAGGGAAGGAGATACCGTTCGGCGTGTTCGGGAAGGGCTTCATGACGGGAACCGTCGAGATCTTCGGGCCCTACACGGCGTCGAATTTCAATTATCTCTCGGGACTCGTTCCCGGAAGACTCTGCAGCTTCGATTCCGATTTCGTGGAAGAGGGCATAGGCGCCCTGCCCGTACGTCGTGGTCAGGAGTTGACGGCGCGGGTGCTCCTCGATCAGACCACATCCACATATGGGCAGTTGCTCACGTTATCCCACACGAGGGCTCGCGACAGGGTCGCCTCGGTGCTCTTGCGGCTGGATACGATGCTTGAGCGCGAGGGCGGTTACGTGCATATTCTGCCCCTCGCCCACGACGACATCGCCCTTCTCGCCTCTCTCAAGCGAACGACGGTGAGCCGCGAGTTGAAGGCCCTCGCCGATGCGGGTGCGGTGCGGCTCGGATACCGCAGCATCGAGCTGCTCGACGCTTTGAGGCGCGAGTACGGATTCCTTATCGAGGCGAGCCTTCCTTTCTACGGCGCTGCTTCCGCCACCTAGTATCCGCTATCCTGCTCCATATTGCTGCCGAGAGCACAATTCGCGATTTGAAGTTTGCCACTGAGAGCGCGAAGCCCCCGTTTGCGCGATGGGACAATGCCATCGCTCGCCCGCAAAAGACGCGGCGAGCCAGTGGCTGTAAGGCCCGCTGCGGCGGGCCGCGACATGAGAAGGGACGACATGAGCAAAACCCACATGCGTTTCAGTCGTCGCGCGTTTGTGGCCGGAGCTGCGGCTGCAACGGTGGGCGCCGGACTGGCCGGGTGCGCGCCCGGCGCGACGGAAGCGGAGGAGCCGGCCTCTCTGGCGAGCACGTCGCCGGAGAAGACGGCCTACGATCTGAACGCGGGGGAGTGGATTCCCACGACCTGCAACATGTGCTTCAACAACTGCTCCATCAAGGCTCACGTGGTCGACGGGGTCGTCGTCGAGCTGACGGGCAATCCGGACAGCCCTATCGGCAACGGACACATTTGCGCAAAGGGCGCCGCAGGCATCATGCAGCTCTACGATCCCGCGCGCATTACCAAGCCCTTGAAGCGCACGAACCCCAAGAAGGGCTTCGATGAGGATCCGGGCTGGGAGGAGATCTCCTGGGACGAGGCCTACGACACCATCGTGCAGAAGTTCGGCGAGGCGGCGGCCGAGGATCCTCGTCTTAACATGGGCGCCTCCATGGTGGCGGGCCTCATCGGTAGCGTTTGGCGCTCGCTCACGTTGGCCTGCTCTTTCGGCGTGACCGAGGGCACCTCATCCGATATTTGCGGCGCGGGCATCCATATTCTTGAGTTTTTGCTCACGGGCGACGGCAACGCCATGCCCGACTACGACAACGTCAACTATGTCATCCAATTCGGCACCCAGGCCGGCACGGCCACGCGCCACGGATTCAACATGACCGCCGAGAAGTTCGCCCGTCGCCGCTCTGAAGATGGGCTGCGATTGGTGAGCTTCGATCCGCATATGTCCGCCGGTGCCGAGAAGGCCGATTTGTGGGTGCCCATTCGCCCCGGCTCCGATGCGGCGGCGGCGCTCGCCATGGCCAATGTGCTCGTGCACGAGCTCGATCTCATCGACCGAGATTTCCTTGTCGAGCGCACCAACGCGCCGGCGTTGGTCGATCCGAAGACCCAGCGCGTGCTGCGTGCCCCTGATACTAACAAATCGCTGTACTGGGACTCCACCGACAATGTGGCCAAGCCCTACGATGAGTGCACAAGTCCCGTCCTCGAGGGTGATTTCGAGGTGAACGGCGTTGCCTGCCGCACTGCATTTAGTATCTACCGCGATCATGTCAAGGACATGACGCCGGAGTGGGCCGAGGAGATCACTACAGTGCCCGCGGCAACGTTGCGCCAGGTGGCCAAGGAGTTCGGCGAGGCGGCCATGATCGGCGAAACTATCGAACTCGACGGCAAGACCTATCGTCGCCGCGGGGCTGCCGTGGACGTGTTCTCGGGCATCTCGCGTCACAAGCACTCCATCTTGAACGTGTGGTCCATCCTGAATCTGAACAACTTGGTGGGCGCCACCAACGCTGTGGGCGGTTTCATCGGGTTCGCTACCCGCTGCCACGGATGGGCCGACGACAACCCGACCGCCGGCTTCGATCTTAGCATCTGGGAAGAGGACGGCTTCATCGAGTGCAACTCGCTCATGATCGGCGCCCCCAACTCCTTCTACAAGATCATTCGCGAGCGCGACTACACGCCGACGACCATGGGCATGCTCGATTTGCAGCCCCTGTCCGAGGACAACCACTTCATGCACATGTCCATGGCCAATCCCGATCTGTACCATTTCGACTACAAGCCGAAGAACCTGTTCTGGTACGCCTGCAATCCCATCAAATGGTGGGCCAACGTGGAAGAGCAGGTGGAAACCTACAGGCAGATGGACTTCATCGCCGGCGTCGATATCTATCTGAACGACATGTCCTATTTCTCCGACATCATGCTGCCCGAGGCGTGCTATCTGGAGCGCTACGACGTGCTGCCCCAGTTCTACATGAACCATCGCATGACCGGCTCGGTGGACACGCCCTGGACGTTGGCCGCCTGGCAGCCGGTAGTTCCCGCGAAGGACGGCGCCCCCGGCTTCATCGAGATCTACGCCGAAATCGCCGATCGCGCCGGCGCCAACGAATACTTCATTCCGGCGGTATGCGGTCTGTACCGCGTGAAGGAAGAGTACATGCCCCCCACCGACCGCAAGCTGGACACCGAGGAGTTCATCGATGCGGTGTACAAGTCGAACATCGACGAGGAGCACGGGCTGCAGTGGTTCAAGGACAACGGCGGCGTGTACACCTATCCGCGCAAGGTGGACGAGATGTACATTTGGGATTCCGAGACGGCCGGTCGCATCCCCTTCTACTGGGACTTCATGCTGGAAGCCAAGGAGAAGGTAGAGGCCAAGGTGGCCGAGCTGGATATTCCATGGGAGACCGACGACTACATTCCGCTGCCCGAATGGCGTCCCGGCGTGGAGTTCTACGCCGACGATCCGGCCTACGACATATTCCCCGTGTACTACACGAACGCCTCCAATACGGATACCTGGACGGTGCAGAACGCCTGGCTCAACGAAGTGAACGAGGAGGACGGCGTCACTTACCTCATCGAGATGAACGCGGCGACGGCCGCTGCCAAGGGGCTCGCGTCGGGCGATACCGTGCGCCTGACGAGCACGCCGGGGTATTCCATCGAGGGCAAGCTCGTGCTTACCGAGGGCATTCATCCCGAATGCGTTTCCTCTGTGGTGGGCACTTGGGACGCCCAATCGAAGTATCTGACCATCGCGCAGGGGAAGGGCGTGAATCTGGTGAACCTCATTCCCGGCCAGGATCCCGCGCGCATGGATCATATCGTCTCGGCGTTCGACCAGCTCATACGCGTCAAGGTTGAGAAAGTATCCTAGAGGGGGTAGAGAAAATGACCTACGGAATGCTCATTGATTTGAAGAAGTGCGTGGGCTGTCATGCTTGCAGTGTGGCCTGCAAGGAGGCCCACGGCACCCGCCCGGGTGTGCGCCGATCCCGAGTGGAGCGCACTTTCGAGGGTATCTATCCGAGCGTGCGCAAGACCGCAGTGCCCATGCTGTGCATGCACTGCGAGATGCCCTCCTGCGTGGAGGTGTGCCCGCAGGACGCCACCTACAAGCGCGACGACGGCATCGTCGTCATCGACAAGGACAAGTGCATCGGCTGCGGCGCCTGCCAGACCGCGTGCCCCTATGACGCGCGACATTTGGCGGCATCGGAGGACGGTTACTTCGGTTCGGAGCTGAACGAGTACGAGGCGGTGATGTACGAAGCGATGCCCCCGGCGACCATGGACAAGTGCACCTTCTGCGCCGAGCGCATCGATGCGGGCTCGGGCGAGAAGCAGGCCTGCGTGGCCGCCTGCCCGGCGGGGGCCCGGGTCTTCGGCGAGCTGGACGACATTCGTGCCGAGGCCGAGGCGGCCGGCGGCTACCAGCTCTTGCCCGAGGAGGGCACGAACCCCTCGGTGTGGTACTTGCCCTTCAAGGTGAACGAGTAGCGTTTCCGCCCGGTTGCCGACCGTTTTGTGCGGTCGGCGGCCTCATCGCTCATCCGCGCCGCCTGCGCATTCCCTCCTCAGCAGGCGGCACTCCCTCCCTTCGCGGCGGCTCCATGTGGGCCGCCGCTTCGCGTTTCTGCCCGTGGAAATGCCGTGCGTTGGAGCAATGACGGCATATTCGGTTATATGGGAATCGTGGAAAGCTGCGATAGATCGTCCGTCGGCATCGTGGAAGGTGACAGCTTCGACGGCTACTGTCGTCGAAGCTGTCTAATCACAAGTCTCTCGATTATTAGCTACGGAACCCCTATGCCCTATAGAACGGTATTTGATCGGTGCAGACTATTGCATTTGGACTATTGCAGGAACAAATTCAGAAAATATGGAACGGAATATTGAAATTGAGAACAATATTGCTAAAATGAGAACACAAGAAAAAATCCGAGAACGGAGCGAGAGATAATGCAAACTGAGGTTATACGCATTATTGAGGGAGGCTTGAATGGCGATAGGTCAAAGGTCTTTAACTATGCCCGAACGCTCGCCGAAAATCTCGAAGCAGAGGGGGAGGGTCGATTCGCCAAACGTATCCGCTCGGCGATCTCGGGAAAGAACCCCGAGACGGCTGTTCTCGACGGCATGGCCTTGAAGCCCGTCGACCAGGAGAGTCGAATGGATATGGTAGATGTGGAGTACGTTCGGCCAGACGATGTGAGGCTTGTCCTGAGTTCATACCTCCAAGACGAGACTAGTAAGTTCATTGCTCTCCATTCCAACCGCTCCATATTGGAAAAACGCGGAGTGGACGCGGGCAGCAGCCTGCTGCTCTACGGTCCCCCCGGCTGCGGCAAAACGAGCATTGCTCGTCTCATTGCTTCAGAGACGGGACTCCCCCTTGTGACGGCACGACTTGATGGATTGGTGTCGTCGCTCTTGGGAAGCACGGCTAAAAACATACGGAAGGTTTTCGACTTTGCTTCGCGTCAGGAGTGCGTGCTTTTTCTGGACGAATTCGATGTGGTGGCTAAAAGGCGCGACGATGAAAACGAGCTGGGAGAACTCAAGCGAGTGGTGAACAGCTTGATCCAAAACATTGATGGATTTCCAAGGGATAGCATTCTGGTTGCCGCCACCAACCACCCAAATCTTCTTGATCCGGCCATTTGGCGCCGATTCGGCAGAGTTGCCGAGGTGCCGAAGCCCGGGAAGCAAGAGATCGGACAGTATATAGAGGACTTTTTCCTGCCTCTAATGGACGAGGGGCCTAGGCCGAGGCACGTCGCGGCGCTCCTGGGGCTCAGCTATTCCGATCTTGACACCGTTGCAAAGAACGCGTTCTGCGATGCGGCCATGAGGGGGGATGATAGATTCTCCGTCTACGATCTTCTCAAGCAAACGTATCTTGCGAGAAAACACGGCATCTCGGATGAGGAAGATTATGTCAGGTACATGCTCGCTAGCGGCTGCAGCCAGGCGGATCTTCACAGAGGCTCAGGGATACCGTTACGGCTTATCAAATCGGTGTCCAAAGAGATGAGGAGGGAGGCGGACTATGACTAATGATGCGAGAGAACTTCTCCCGATCCGCCTATTCACGCAAAGAACTGTAGATGAGAAGCGGGTGGAAGGCGGCCCCAGAGACGAGAGCCCCGCATGGGTTCTCGCGGGAGAAGCCTTGGAGGAGCGTGCGAAATCGCTGCGTGACGGTCTTACTGATGAGTCGTTTCTGGAGAGGCACAACCCCGATCTTCCCTACACCTTCGAAGTCGTTCTCGACAATGATGACACCGCGAAAAGCAAGCGCGGGGCCGTTGTCGACATGCTCAGCCCTAGCGGCTCGGGATCGTCTTATGTGGTCGGCATGAGGGGCGCGACGGGCCTTATACTCAGACTTCCGACACGTGAGTCTGTCGAGCTTGTCGCTTCGCGCATGAACGAGCCCGATCGTTACGGAGCGCCGATCACTTGCGTTCTGCGGATCGGGCCGTTTCGCCCCGAGGTCGACGCCGTTGAAGAGGGCATCTTTAAAGTAAAGCTGTTGCGAGACAGGGCGGAGGACGGAGACAACGCGGGCGCGTTTTCGACCTATCTGGACACTTTGGGCATAGAGCATAAGCTGCTCTCCTATTCCAAGGGCATGGTGATCTACAAAGCCGCGATGAAACCTGACGAGGTTCGTGCCGTGGTTGACGGTTCGCTGGGTGAGTCGATCTTCTCGATCAAGCCGATGCCGAAGCTCAGCGCCGTGCTGGACGGGATAGCTGAATGCGATGTCCCCCCAGTGAGGCAGCCGGTTGGTGGGGGTCAACCTCCTCTTCTTGGAATATTGGATAGCGGGGTCAAAGAGATCGGACATCTTGCGCCGTGGCTTGGCGACTCGATGTCTCCTTACCCGCTCTCAGACATGGACAGATCTCACGGCACCTTTGTCGCTGGCATTGCCGTTTACGGGGACGAGCTCGAGGGAAGAGAGTGGGTTGGGGGTCTGCCGCCGCAGGTTTTTAGCGCATGTGTCATTCCCGATCCACGAGCGATGACCTGCAATGAGGATGAGCTGGTGGACAACATACGGGAAGCCATCGCTAAAAGATCCGAGGATGTAAAGGTCTGGAACCTCTCCGTGAGCATCGATAGCCCTGTAAGTTCGGATGATTTCTCGGATTTTGCCATGGCGCTTGACGAGATTCAGGATGAGTATGGGGTTTTGATCTGCAAGTCGGCCGGCAACTGTATGGGGTTCGCGAGGGGGAAGGGCAAGTCCCCGCTAAGCGCGGGTGCCGATTCTGTTCGTGCCCTCACTGTCGGTTCCGTCGCTCAAGCGAAAGGGGAGTGGGATGAGGCAGATGAAGGCGAGGCCTCGCCCTTCACACGATGCGGCCCAGGGCCTCAATTCATTATAAAACCCGAAGTTTGCCATTACGGAGGAAACGCCGGGGTGTGCCCGGACGGAAGCGTCTGCCAAAGCGGAGTAAGATCGTTCGACCTGGATGGAGGGGCCGCAACGGCTTGTGGAACCAGCTTTTCGACTCCTCGCGTTTCCGCGCTTGCCTCCAATCTTGCTCTTTCCCTTGATGGCAAGTTCGATCCGCTGCTCGTAAAAGCGCTTATCGTCCACTCGGCTTCGTTTCCGGGGGATCTCGTGGTTCCTCGCGACGAGAAAGTGAAGGAGATGGGTTTCGGTGTTCCTTCTGATGTGCGGCGAATGCTCATCGACGAACCCTATGAGGCAACACTTGTCCTCAATGGCGAACTCCCAAAAGGCGAAATTATAGACATCATCGATTTCCCCATGCCGGAGTCACTTGTTGAAGACGGTTATTTCAGAGGGCAGATCATTCTGACGCTAGTATGCTCTCCGGTCTTGGATCCCCTGCAGGGCGGGGAATACTGCCAGTCTGATATCGACGTAAAGCTGGGAACCTATGACGACATCTGCACGAGAGACACTACCAAACCAACGATACTGAACCCCATTGGGCGAACGAATCCCTCCAACCTGCTTCTCAGCAAACCGTACAGCAAGAGAAATCTTAAAAAGCCAGAAGAGAGCTTTGCGCTGCGGGAGAGAATGCTTATCGAATATGGTGGAAAATACTATCCAGTCAAGAAGTATGCGATCGATTTTGCCGATTTGACCCCCGCCAACAGGAAGCTTGTTGCGGCGGGGAGGAAATGGTTCATGTATCTACGTGGAACTTATCGTGATGCCGCGGAGAGACGCGCGTTGCGAGAGCGTAAGACTCTCTCGCAAGAGTTCTGCGTTCTTGTGACTATTCGCGATCCTCGACGAGAGGCGTTTGTGTATAACGATGTTGCTTCTTTCTTGGATTTGCACGGCTTCTGGCATCAGACAGTGCCCATTAGCAACACGGTTCGTGCTTCGCTGAGAGGGATCGTCGCATAGAACGAGCTTGATTATTATCCGAGATCGCAGCCGCATTTCCGGACGGTAGCTCTCTGCATGCCCGCATTTTAAAGCGCTTGTCGCATTTGCGGCGGCGGTTTTCGCTTTGGACGGTATGCTAGCGCTTTGTGCTGCGAAGAGGGCGCAAGTCCCTTTTCGGTAGGGGGATGCGGACAAAAAGTTGGGCCATTTCGGTCCGGTGAGGTTGGAGAGGGTAAGATAAATTGGACACCAAGTTTAGGGTGAAAGGTGTTCGATATGACTCAAAGAAGGAAGCGATACGACAAGCAGTTCAAGATAGCTGCAGCGAAGACCGTCCTGAGCGGCGAGATAAGAGTTGTCGACCTTGCGAAAGAGCTTGGTATCAAGGACTCGACGCTCAGGCGTTGGGCGCAAGAGTACGAGGAGATGGGAGAGGCGGCATTCCCCGGCAACGGCAGCCCCAGGGTCAACAAGGACTACGAGATCGTGAAGCTCAGGAAGAAGGTCGAGGAGCTCGAGCGCGAGAACGAGATGCTAAAAAAATTCCGGGCCTTCTTGAGTCAAGACCATGCGTGAGGTGTGAGTTCCTCAAAGCGCATAGGGGCGAGTTCGGCCCCATCAGGAAGGCATGCGAGATCTTGGGGGTCTCGAAGTCCGAATACTACGACTACCTCAAGCGGAGGAAATCGAATGCCCAGATAGAGCGCGAGGCGCTGGAGGGATTCGTCGTGGAGAAGTTCGAGCTGCACAAGGGCCGCTACGGCTATCGCCGCATCAACCGCGAGCTAAGGAGAGACGGCATCGCAGTCAGCGAGAAGCGCGTGCTGAGCGTCATGCGGAAGCTGGGGCTTAAGGCCAAAGGCGCCACGAGGAGGCACCGCAGGGCGAAGGCGGTCGAGATGGGCGATCCGCGCGTCAACCTCGTCAACCGCATGTTCGGGGTGGATGCGCGCAACCGCCTCTGGGTGGGCGACATCACCTACATCGGCACCTCCGAGGGCTGGCTCTACCTGGCAGCCGTCATCGACGCATGGCACCGCAAGGTCGTCGGCTGGTCTATGTCCGAGCGCATCACCGAGAAACTCGTGGTGGATGCGCTCGAGCAGGCGGTCGGCAGGGAGGATCCCCCTGCCGACTTCAGCCTCGTGTTCCATGACGATCAGGGCGTCCAGTACACGTCCCGCGCATTCCAGCGCTGCCTGGAGTCCCATGGGATAGCCCAATCGATGTCGAGGCCCGGCAACCCATGGGACAACGCGCTCGCCGAATCCTTCTTCAAGACCCTGAAGCGGGAGCTGGTGAAGGGAAGGGAGTACAAGACAAGAGACGAGGCGCGGCAGGATATCTTCAAGTACATCGAGCTCTACTACAACAGGCAGAGGATGCATTCCGCCATTGGCTACAATGCTCCTTGCGACTTAGAGCGCGAAGCAGCCTAAAGATTCTTAAATAATTGTCCAAGAAGTCTTGACCACTCCATAAAGATTCTTAAATAATTGTCCAAGAAGTCTTGACCACTCCAACGTTACGGCTTGACCTGAGTCCAAGATAGGTGCAGCATTTTAGGCCGAAGTGTGCCATACTGAGTGACAAAGGCCCCTTATCTCAAGCAAGGAATTTACCTCCCATGGAATCAAAGACAACCACTGAGTCGTCCGACCGCCGCTTCGCGCTGCTCATCGACGCGGACAACGTGTCGGCGCGCTACTTGAAGCCGATCTTGAACGAGCTGTCGAAGTATGGCACCGTCACTATCAAGCGCATCTACGGCGACTGGACGCTCACCCTGCACGCGAAATGGAAGGACGCGCTGCTGGAGAACTCCATCACGCCCATCCAGCAGTTCGGCTACACCCAGGGCAAGAACGCCACGGATTCCGCCATGATCATCGACGCCATGGACATCCTCTACACCGACAACGTCGATGGCTTCTGCCTCGTGTCCAGCGACTCGGACTTCACGCGCCTGGCCAGCCGTCTGCGCGAGAGCGGGCGCATGGTCATCGGCATGGGGGAGAAGAAGACCCCCACGCCCTTCCGGCGCGCCTGCGACGTGTTCACCACGCTCGAGCTGCTTGTGCAGAACAAGCGCAACGAGAAGGGCGGCGGCAGCAACGCGGTGCCGAAGGACTCCGTGGAGCAGGCCGTGGTGGACATCATCACCGACAACCAGAACAACGGCAAGGCCACCGGCTTGGGCGAGATCGGCAGCCGCCTGCAGAAGCGCTACCCCGATTTCGACGTGCGCAGCTACGGCACGAACCTGCTCTCGAAGCTGCTCGAGGAGTTCACGCGGGTGCGCATCACCAAAGACCACAGTTCGGTCACCGTGGAACTCGCCGAGGGCGAGGAGCGCCCCGAGAAGGCGGAGAAGCCCGAGCGTGCGGGGAAGCCCGAGAAGGCCGCGAAGGCCGAGAAGGCCGCTAAGGCAGAAGAGGCTGCCGACGTCGCCTCTGAGCTCGATGGAGAGGCGGCCGCGACTGAGGCGTCCTCGGCCGAGGCCGAGAAGCCCGAGATGGAGAAGCCCGAGAAGCCGAATCGCCGCTCGCGCAGCCATCGCGGTACGCGCCGGGTTGCGACGAAGGCCGTGGGGCGTTTGTCGGAGGGCCGCCAGGCCGCCGCGGCGTTGCCCGAGGGCGAAGCGGAGCAGTCGGATGTCTCCACCGAAGTGGCGGTGGAGGTGCCGGCGTCCGAGGCCGTCGAAGTGGTCGTGGAGGCAGCGCCGGAGACAGAACCTGTGGCACCGGAGGCTCAGAAGGACGTGCGGCCCGGCCGCCGCGCCCGCGCCGAGCGCAAGACCCGCCAGACGAAGAAAGCCGATGCCACCGAAGAGGCGAAGGCGCGCGAGACGAAGGAGCCGACGGAGGCCGAGAAGCCCGCGGAGACGGAAAAGCCGACGCGGCGCCGCCAGGCGGCCAAGTCGAAGGCGGAGGAGAACCCGGCCGCCAAGAAGACTGCCGCGAAGAAGGAGACCGCCAAGAAGACTGCCGCGAAGAAGAACACGGTCAAGAAGGAGATCCCCCAGAAGGCTCCGGCTCGCAAGAAGAAGCCCGCGGGCGACACCCCGGCCGGCTACATCCGCGAGCTGGTGGCCGGCGCTGGCACCGAGGGCATCATGCTCTCCACCATCACCGACGCCCTGCGTGCCAAGTTCAAGGACTTCAAGGTGCGCGACCTCGGCTATTCCCAGATGCGCCAGTACATGGCCTCGGTGGGAGATTACGAGCTGGAGAAGAGCGGCCGCAACTTCCGCGTGCGCCTTTCCCAATAGCCCGCCATGCTCTAAAATATCTTATTCGCCCATTGCCGACACCCAAAAGGAGATGCATTTGTGGAAGCGCTGACCCTCGGTCTGCTCCTGCTCGTCGCCGTCTTGGCGTCCTCGCTCATCGACCAGATTATCCCGCGCGTCTCGCTTCCGCTCATCCAGATCGTCATCGGGCTCCTCATTGCCGTTGTGGCCGGCGGCGAGGTGGTGGTGACGCTCGACCCGGAGCTGTTCCTCGTCATGTTCATCGCGCCTTTGCTCTACGACGAGGCGAAGCACGCCGACAAGCAGGCGCTCTGGCGCGAGCGCAAGCCCGTGCTCTCCCTGGCCATAGGCCTGGTGGTGGCCACGACGCTCGTCATCGGCTTCCTGCTGAACGCGTTCGTGCCCTCCATTCCGCTGGCGGCGGCCTTCGCCCTGGGCGCGGCCTTGGGCCCCACCGACGCCGTGGCGGTCTCGTCGCTTTCGAAGCAGGTGGACATCCCGAAGCGCCAGGCCTCCATGTTGAAGGGCGAGCTGCTCTTGAACGACGCCTCGGGTATCGTGTCCTTCCAATTCGCCATTGCCGCCGTGGTCACCGGATCGTTCTCCCTGGTTGACGCCGGGGTCGACTTCCTCGTGGAATTCGTCGGCGGCCTGCTGCTCGGTATTCTGCTGGGGCTGCTCGGCAATTGGGTCGTCAAGCGCGCCCGTTCCATCGGCGTGGAGAACACGAACTTCCACGTGCTCTTCGAAGTGCTCATTCCCTTCCTCATCTACCTGGTGGCCAACGTGTGCCACGTCTCCGGCGTCATCGCCGTGGTGGTGGCCGGGCTCATCAACGTCACGTCTCCCAAGGGGGTTATCGGGCCTTCGGTCTCGCGCATGAACATCGTCTCGGGCAGCGTGTGGCACGTGCTCACCTACGCCCTGAACGGCATCGTGTTCGTGCTTCTGGGAACCCAGCTGCCCCTGGCCATGCAGGACACGTGGGAGAACGTGCGCATCACGAACTCCACGCTCATCCTGCTCGTCTTCGGGCTCACCTTCGTGCTTCTGGCCACGCGCTTTTTGTGGGTGCTCGCCATGGATCTTTTCCACGTGGTTCGCTCCGAGAAGCGCCGGTTCAATAAGGGCGATCTGCGCAGCGCGCTCATCACGACGTTTTGCGGAGCCAAGGGCACCATCACGCTCTCCATCATGTTCTCCATTCCCACCTATGCCGTCTACGGGTCGCCCAACGTGCCCTTTCCCCAGCGCGAGCTGCTGATCTTCCTCGCCTGCGGCGTCATCGTGTGCACGCTGCTTCTGGCCACGTTCGTCGTGCCGCTTCTGGCGCCGGCCCGCGACAAGGGGGAGGAGGAGCTGCGCCGCATCGACCAGGACGCCGCCACCACTATGGACATCATGCGCGAGGTCATCGAGATGCTCGCGGCCCAGCAGACCCGGGAGAACCGCGCGGAGACCCGGGCCGTCATCCGCTCCTACAACGACCGCCTCGCGCGCATCAAGGCCAACAATGGCATCGAGAGCGAAATGAACGTGGAGCTGCGCGTCCAGGCCCTGATGTGGGAGTACGAGCGCGCCATGGAGCTGATGGAGCGCGGCGTCGTCTCCGGCGTGGTGGCCTACCGCTACATGGGGCGCCTCGAACAGGCCATGCAGCTTCTGCAGCACGGCAAGGGCCATGGCACGTTGAAGCGTTGGAACGGCCGCTTCCGGGCGCTGTGGCACCGCGGCGTGCGCGCGGTGCTGCGCGAGCTGCCGGGCAACACGGAGCTGGCCGAGCAGACCGAGGAAATGCGCTGGCTGCAGACGGCCACGCGCACCTATGCCGTGGAGCATTTGGAAGCGGCCGTCGCTTCCAGCCAGGTGCCCACCGAGGACGCAGCGGCGGTGCTCGTGGAGTACCAGCGCTCGGTGGCGGCGCTGCACGATGCGCGGCCCACGGTGACCTCGGTCATCAAGGCCGGCGACCGCACCGAGGACATCAAGCGCAAGGCCTATACCTTCGAGCTGGAGCAGATCCAGAGCGCCTACGAGGACGACCGGCTCTCCCGCGCCCATGCCCAGCGCATGCGCGAGAGCGTCCAGCTCATGCAGATGGATCTGGAGGACTCTGTATAGAAAAACGGCGCCCCCTCCGCTAAGGGGACGCCGTGGTCGCGCGGTATCGATAAGCTTGCCCGCGGCGGCTAGTACACCATGCCCATGGCGTCCTGAACCTCGGCCAGGGTCTGCTCGGCAATCTCGTTGGCGCGACGGTTGCCCTCGTGCAGCACGTCCTTCACATAGTCCAGATCGTTCTCATAGCGCTGACGACGCTCGCGGATCGGCGCGAAGTACTCGTTGACGGCCTCGGTCACGTACTTCTTGAGCTGGCCGGAGCCGCCCATGCCAATCTCCTCGGCAATCTCGACCTCGGAACGGCCAGTGCAGATGGCGGCGGTTGAAAGCAGGCCGGACACGCCGGGGCGGTTCTCGGGATCGAACGTGATCATGCGCTCAGAGTCGGTCTGGCTCTTCTTGATGCGTTTGGCCGTCTCCTCGGCGGTCATCGAAATATTGATGGCGTTGCCGTAGCTCTTGCTCATCTTGCGACCGTCCAGGCCGGGCAGCAGCGGGGTCTCGGACAGCAGCGCGTCGACCTCGGGGAACACCTTGCCGTAACGGTTGTTAAAGCGGCGGGCGATGGTGCGGGTGAGCTCGATGTGCGGCAGCTGGTCGCGACCGACGGGCACCACATTGCCCTTGCAGAACAGGATGTCGCAGGCCTGGTGCACCGGGTAGGTGAGCAGAAGGCCGGTGAGCTCGTGGCCCGAGGCCTCCATCTCGGCCTTGACCGTGGGGTTGCGCGCCAGCTCGGCCTCGGAGACCAGCGACAGGAACGGCAGCATGAGCTGGTTTGCGGCGGGTACGGCGGAGTGCGCGTAGATCATGGTCTTGTCGGGGTCGATGCCGCAGGCAAGGTAGTCCATGACCATGTTGTACACGTTGTCCTGGATGTGCTCGGTCGTATCGCGGTCAGTGATGACTTGGTAGTCGGCGATGAGCACGTTGGTCTTGGCGCCCATGTTCTGCAGCTCAACACGGCCCTTGAGGGTGCCGAAGTAGTGACCCAGGTGCAGACGGCCGGTGGGGCGGTCGCCGGTGAGCATGGTGAACTTCTCGGGCGTTTTGGCCAGGCCCTCGCGAATGGCGTTGCTCTTTTGCAGCGCGACTTCGTAGCTGTTCTCGTTTGGCATGATTGCTCCTAACGTATGTTCATGGGTCAAGATGATAACGCGTTTATTGGAGGGTCGGGGCGTAAGTACGCGAGGGGCGGGAGAGCGGCGGCATGTGCGATGGGCGCGGCGTGGCTGCGCGTTTGGCCGGCGGCGCCTGGGCGCATCCTCGGCAGCTTACCCTAGCGCCTGTGGTGGCGCTCCTCCCTGCGTTCTTCTGCCGCCTGCTCCTCCTGCTTAAAGGCGGGATCGTCGGGGGTGACGAGCTCGTCCTCGTGCGTGCGCTTGTTGTAATGGTGGCGCAGCACGGGCTCAAACAGGTGCAGGTGCTTGGCAAAGGCCGCCGAGCCAATGGCGAGCACGGTAAAGATGAGCACGCGCATGGGCACCTCGACCTGGTTAATCGCGGCGGCGCCGGCCGAAAGCATGATGCACCAGGCGTAGATGAGGAGCACTGCCTGCTTTTGGTTGTAGCCCTCTTGGATCAGGCGGTGGTGGATGTGGCCCTTGTCGGCCTGCCCGATGCTAATGTGGGCGCGCTTGCGGCGCACGATGGCGCTAAACGTGTCGATGATGGGCACGCCGGCAACGATGAGCGGGATGATAAGCGAGGTGAGCGCGGCGGTGCGGCTCACGTTGAGCAGCGAGATGGAGCCCAGTGCAAAGCCCAGAAGCAACGACCCCGAGTCGCCCAAGAAGATGCTTGCGGGGTTGAAGTTGTAGCGCAAAAAGGCCAGGCAAGCGCCAAAGAGCGCAATGGAGAGCGCGGCGGCGTCGATGCGGCCCGAGAGAACGGCCATCGAAAACATGGTGAACGACGCGATGCCGCAGATGCCCGTGGCCAAGCCGTCGAGGCCGTCGATGAGGTTAATGATGTTGGTGAATGCCACCAGATAGATCACGGTGATGGGGTAGGCGAGCCATCCGAGCATGATCTCGCCGGGGGCAAACGGGTTGACGATGACGCCGATCCGCAGGCCGCCGATACAGGCGATAAGCGCGGCGAGGACCTGTCCGGCTAGCTTTTGCTTGGGCTTGAGCTGGAAGACGTCGTCGATAGCGCCGGTCGCAAAGATGACGGTAAAAGAAAGCGCAAGTATGGGGTAGCTGATGTGCAGACGGGGGTGGGGCACCAAAACGGGCGGCCAACCCAGGTACCAGGTGCCTAGGATTTGCACAATACAGGCAACGACCAGGCCCAAAAACACCGCCGTTCCGCCCAAACGCGGGATGGGCTTGGTGTTGATGCGGCGCTTAGAAGGATAGTCGACGGCGTCGAGCTTAATTGCCAAGCGCTTGACCAGGGGCACCGTGAGGAAGGTCGTGATAAAGGCCGCCGCTGCCACGCATAGATACGGTATGTAGCTCGGGGATGAAGCCATGAATCTAAAAACCGCCAAGCGTCGAAGGAAAAGGTCAAAGGTTGCTAAGCGCAAAGGGCATAGCCGAACCATGATACTCGACCAAGGGGGGTGCATGGAATTGCACGCAGCGATAATCACGCGCTTACCAGATATTGGGATGTTGTCGATGGATTGTTGGGATACCGGCGGGGATCCATATGGGCTGTAATGGTGGTTTTCGGCAAATAAAAACCACCCCCCACGTTACGAAAATGAACCCACCTAAAACAGGTGGGTGCCCTCATCGACTGTTCCAGCGTCCTTAACAACGAAGGATACCTGTACTAGGTACGACTGTGTGGGCTCCCTAAATAAACGCGACGGTTCACCCAGTTGCTCCGCGGGGGGCGGAATACCTACATCATAAAGCGGCACTTTATCGATTCCAGTCTTGACATTACAAAAATCGTGTCGGACGATTACGGCGCCTTGGGCTCGAGCCGTCTGTGCGGTTGGTCCTTTTACGTTTGAGCTGCTGAATCGTTGTTTTGGAGCATGTTTTTATGCCGACGCCGTTGACCGAACTTTTTTCGCCCGCCTGCCATTTGTGTCCGCGCCGTTGCGGTGCGGTGCGCGACGAGGGTGCGCACGGCGTATGCGGTGCCGATGACACGCTCAAGGTGGCCCGCGCGGCGCTTCATATGTGGGAGGAGCCGCCTATCTCGGGCGAGGCAGGTTCGGGCACGATCTTCTTTAGCGGCTGCTCGCTCAAATGTATCTATTGCCAGAACCACGAGATCTCGACGGGCAATTTTGGGCTTGAGATTTCGCCCGAGCGCCTGGTCGAGATTATGCTGGAGCTGCAGGACCAAGGTGCCAATAACATCAATCTGGTGACGGCGACGCATTATGCTCACCTGCTGCCGGTCGCGATTGCCGCAGCTCGGGAGCGCGGACTGGTCATTCCAATCGTCTACAACACGAGCGGTTATGAGCGTGCGAGTGCCGTGGCGGCGCTCGGCGATTTGGTCGACGTGTGGCTTACCGACTTTAAGTATGCCAATGCGGCGCTTGCGCAGTCACTCTCTCATATTAAGGACTACCCGCGCGTGGCTGTGTCGGGTCTGGCCCAGATGGCGTGCGAAATTGAGCGCCGCGGGGGAGAGCTGGTAGACGGGGACGGGCTCATGAAGCGCGGCATCATCGTGCGTCATCTGGTGCTGCCGGGGCATGCGGACGATTCGTGCCGCGTGTTGGACCTGGTGTGGCAGACGGTGGGCGACGTGCCGATCTCGGTCATGAACCAGTACACGCCCAATGCCCTCATGCGCGAACAAGGCGGCGACCTGGCGCGCGCCGTGACGCGCGAGGAGTACGAGCAGGTGCTCGACCATGCCGACGACCTGGGCTTTACGACGATGTTTTGGCAAGAAGGCGGAGCGGTAGACGAGAGCTTCACCCCGGCGTTCGACACCACCGGCGTCCTCACCAGCGCAAAGTAGTGCGCTCGCCGATGATTTTTCTGGGACGGGGATTAAAAAATCATCGAGAGGATCGCCTGCTCGAAAAGTTGTCAAAATAGCCGCGTCCCAAAAAGACTGGGTATTGGGCGTTGACAGTTGGCGAGCCGTAGGTAAAATATCGACTTGTCCTGGGGACGTAGCTCAGTTGGGAGAGCGCTGCCGTCGCATGGCAGAGGCCGAGGGTTCGACTCCCTTCGTCTCCACCATTGGATTATTAGGCGAACCCTTTTCGGGGTTCGTCTTTTTTTGTTTCGGCTGGAAGTCATCGCCCCAGTAATCGAATGCAAAGTAAAGCTTGAGTTCATCCCCATCTACTTCAATGAGCCGCACGAACGTGTCGATGATTTCTGCCGCGTCTGGTTCCTGTGCGATGTGATCGAGCCAAGCGGCTATGTCTTCACCGGACAGGTGTGCACTTTCGCTAGCCTGAGCCTGCCGCAGGTCAGCTTCTAAGGCCGCTTTCTGCTCGCGGAGCATATCAACGCGCTCTTTACCGCCGGGCGGTGCTATGCCGTCCTCAATAGCCTGCCAGATACGCTCAAACGCAGCGTCTATGCGCTTGATCTCGCGCTCAATGCGCTTGCTCTCCGGTTCCTCCTTCTCTTCATTCATTTCATCGTAAAGAGCCATTGCGTCAACGATGCGTTGGCGTACATCCGGCTTCTTGATCGTCTCGAGAACGGTGTCGAGCACGGCTTCTTCGACGGCATCACGCCTAAAGGTGCGGCGGCATTTCTTGCACTTGTAGTAATGATAGACGCGGCCCGTTTTTGACGTTCCGCAGGTGCCAACGTAATACTGACCACACTCTGGGCACCACATCTTGCCCGACAGCGGGTAATCGTTGGTGTCGCGCGTTTTGTTGTGCTTGCGACCGTTTGAGCCCAAAATGCTGTTGATCATGTCCTGGTCTTCACGCGACCAAAGCGCAGGCATGCCGTCTTCGATTCGAACGCCCGCGTAATCGTAAACGCCGCAGTTCTGTTCGCGCCTGAGCAGCTTTGTTATCACGCCATGCGTCAACGGTTTGCCGCGCTTGCCGCGTTCACCTGCGACAGCACGCTTGATTTCGGCAACGGTCGATCCGGCAAAGAGCATGTTTTTCATACGGTGCATCACGGCAGCTTCACGTTCGTTGACCTCGTAATACCCGTTAACGATGTCCCAGCCGTAATGAGTGCGACCGTTCGCCATGCCGCGCTGGGCGTTCTTGTTGATTCCGTCTCGGATACGCTCGCTGTCGATTGCGCTTTCCCATTCGGCAAGTACCTCGAGCATGCCAAGGTTGAGCACGCGCGTTGAGCCTTCACCAAGGCTCTCGCCGGCATAAAGTATTTCAACACCTGCTTTGCGCAACTTGATACGCGCGAGCGCCATTTCATCACGGTTACGCATAATGCGCGTGACCTTATAGATCACCACATAATCAAATATTCCGAGTTTTGCGTCTTTCATCATCCGCTGAAACTCTACGCGCTGCACGTCACGGCCTGTTTGCGCGTAATCGCTATATACGCGCACAACGTCAAGGCCGTGTTCATTGCAGTATTCTCGCGACTTTTCTACCTGAATATCGATTGATTCACTTCGCTGGTTATGCGAGCTGAAACGCGCATAGATAGCGGCACGTGTGCCCTTTGGCATGATAAAATCACCTTGCCTTTTGGTATTGCCCTGCGAGACTTTGGACGGTTGCGCGGGGCTTTTTTATTTCCTTTTTGATTCCGATGCTGCCGCCCTGGCGGTCATCGAAATGTTCTGCTGCCACTCTGGGGAGCTTTCGCGATAGTTATCTACTATTTCGCGCTCATCACTAGTGATCTGGCTATCTTCATTTTCTCCACCATCCCAACTCAATATCTCATTCGGCGAGCAGCCTAACGCCAAAGCTGCGTTCCAAACTTGTTCGGCGTTTGGGAATGATTCGCCACGTTCCCAAGATCCGACCGTGCGCATGGACACGCCAACGGCTTTCGCAAAGTCTGCTTGTGAAATGTGCAGCTTTTTACGTAATTCCTTTATGGCAAGCTTCATTTCACACCTCCTGTTTTAGCAACTATCTGCCGTGAATTCTATTCTATTGGACGAGAATAGGCAAATTATTTCTTATTTTCCTCTTGCAATAGGAAGAAACTCGCTTATACTGCAATGCGAGTTAGGAAGAAATCTTCCTAAAGCCGTATGTTTAACGGGTAAACCCGATAAACATACGGGTGCAAACCTTGACAAGCAAGGTTTGCAATTATCACTCAATGAAAGGAGGTGGACAGTATGAAGTTCAACAAAGAGGTCTTCGCCGCAAATCTTCGCGCTGCTCGCGCCAAGCTTGACATTACGCAGGACGAATTTGCTAGCCGTGTTGGCATCTCCAAAGATTCCGTCGTGAAGTACGAGAGCGGCGAAGGTTATATCCCCGGCGCTGACAAGATCATGTCTATCTGCGACGTTGCCGACATCAGCCCCAATGACTTGATGGGATGGAAGGAGGTTGCCTAATGGATGAAGTTATCCACGTCTTGACCCTCTGGTTATTCATAGCCTCTGCCGTTGCCTTCGGTGGGTGGCTCAGCAAGTAAGAAAGGAGGGGTTTCACATGTATGGAACCCAACAGCAAACCGTTGGTTTGCATAGTGGTTTTGACGGGCGGAAGCCACCGCAGGCTCGATACCGCGCAGGCGGCATTTTGCCGGCGCGTCAAGGCTATGATGCACGCCTGCGAAATGAAAGCGCCCGCGCCTGGCTGCAACCGGGCACGGGCTGTGTCAAAACCTTCACCGGGAATGACATCGAGAATTCTACACCACTAGCAATGGTTAAGCGGTGGTTTTGCGGCGCTATTGCCGTGCTAGCGGCAACGGGAATCCTGCCAATCGCCCTGGCTGGTGCCATTATCTGGCTTACCGAAGCATGCAACCTGCCTTGGCTACCGTTCGTCCTTGCCGGGCTTGAGCTTTGGGCAATCGTCCGATTGGTTGACCAATGAGGGGCTATCTCGACCGCGATGCGAACGGCTTCTGGGTCGCGCGGGTGATCATCGATGAAGCCCGCAGACCGGGCGTTAGCGGAGCCGGAGACGTTCGCACGCGCCATGTGCTACCCGTGCCGCCATCGGCACCGCGAGAGGTCGCGGAAGTGGCTTTCAGGCGCTTTATGAGCCGCGAGGCAAGGAAGCGCCATGGACGTTGACGATTTCACGCAGCCGCTCGAATCCGTGATGCGGCAGGAGCGGTTGGCGGTGTATCCGGTGCCGCTCAAGCTCAAAGACCGCCAAGAGCTGTTCGAGACGTGGTGCAAGCTCAATCCGAGGGCGCTGCGGCAGATCGAGCTCACGGCGCTCGCAATCGACCAGCACGGCATCCGCGTGAGCACCAAGTACCTCATTGAGAAGCAGCGCTACGAGGGCAGCGTAAAGCTCGTGGGCGTGCCGTTCGTGGACGGTAACGGCGTCGAGCACGTCTACGGCATCAACAACACGGATACGCCGCTCCTAGCACGCTGGCTTCTCAAGAAGCATCCGAAGCTGAACATCAAACTACGCAATTCAATCTATGACAAGGAGAACAATCATGAAGCGTAAGGACGCAATCAAGTTCCTCGATTCCGTTGCCGAGTATATCAGCGGTGTCGACGGCACCATTACGCTCTTCAACCCCAAGAGCAATGAGAGCGTCGAGCTTGATACCGACCTGGCTCTCTGCTTCATGGGGACACCCATCGTTGCCATGAAGGACGTGCTCGAGAGCGACAAGCTCGACGATATGACGCCTGGCATGTTCGTCCACCTGATGACCAAATCGGCGTGCAACGCATATGTGCAGCAGCTCCAAGAGCGCTGAGCAGCTGGCGCTCGATCTTTTTGGTGAGCAGCCGATGCCAACGCCCGGGCAATGTCAGTTCGAGCTTCATCTACTCGAGCACGGCGAAAAGCCCAAGAGCGCGTGCGGCTTTCGCGGAGCGACCGTCTGGACTAACTGCCGCGAGGCCGGCAAGTGCCTTTGGGGCGGCTGGCATCAGCAGGGGACAAGCGATGGTCTGACGATGGGAGGCGAGGACGATGGCAGCGATTCCTAAAGACGTGCACGAGCAGGCGCAAGAGCCTATGGCATGGTTCCAGCACGACGCCAATGCGCAGCAGGACATCAAATGCCAACGGCTGCTCATGCGTCGCGGTAACGAGGGCTACGGAGCCTACTGGCGGCTGTGCGAGTTTCTGGCGAGCACCAAGCACCACTCAATCGCCGTGGACACCGACGAAGACTGGCTCATTCTCGCCGGCGCGATCGGCATGCGCTCGATGGGTGCCTTTGACGAGACGGTGAGCATCGCCGAGACGCGCGATTTCATCGACTGCCTGCTCGAGATCGGCTTGCTCGTTAGGGACGGAAAAGGTCACATCGAGAGCGAGAGGATGTGCAAAAACGCCCTTTATTTTGGCAAGCAGCGCGTCAACGGAGCCAAGGGCGGCAGGCCGAAGAAGAAGCAGGAAAACCCGCAAGACTAGCAGGTCAGAGCATATGTTTGTGTTGTTGCGGATTATAACCAGCGCGAAACCATCGGTTTTAGGCTGGGCTAAGCCTAACAATACATAACATAACAATACAGAAGCGGGTTTTTGGGTTTGGGTCTTTAGACCTAAACCCAAAGCCAAAAACCCGCACTTGCTTGTTATGTTGACTTACAAGCAAGGTTCTTCTTTCTTGCTTCTTCTTTCTTGAGCGATTCGTTTTTCGAGCGATTCCAGAGCCTGTTTTTGAGCTTTCAACAGTAGTTATCAACAGGTTTTCAACAATAGCAGAGTTTTCAACAAAGGAGCGTTGGCGATGCCTTACGAGAGCTATGTCAACAAGATCCGAGAGCGCACGTGCCCTTACTGCGGCACCAAGCGTCCCCTGGACTGGTTCATCAAGGACAGCGAAGCCTGCTGGAAGTGCAGGGAGCTAAAGGTCGAAGAGAAGGAGGTGAAAAGCAATGAGCTCATCGGTTGATCTCGAAGGACGCGCCTACATCAAGCGCAGCCTTACGCAAGACGATCTCGTTTTTCTCAAAGAGCTACAGCATGATCTGAACAATCAGCCGACATTGGCAACGGCTGACCCACGATTTTGGGTCATTCGAGACTACGAATACCGCGAAACAACAAGTAACGATGCCATTGATGCTGTCGAGTTTTTTGAAGACGGTAGCAGCGAAGTCATCTGCTTGAATGAGGCGGTGGAGAGAGCCTACAGTGACAAGCTTCTTTTGGGCGGCGTAGACCTTGCAGAAGATTGGCTTAAAGACAACAGTATCCAGTTTGACGAGCACGGATACATGTGGTTGGGCAGTCAAAGCGCTTTTGAGGGTGCAATCAAGGAGTACGCCGAGAACAACATGCTCGATTGCGTGTTCCTTACGAAGGTGTGGGCAATTGTTCCGTACACCATGTTTCTCACGCTTCGCGAAGCGGAAGAGCACCTTAAGGCCAATTTCCACCACTACTCGACAGAGGCTTATGCATACGGCATGTGCGCTTGGCGCTCACCAGAGTTCGCGCAGCTGATAAAGCTGCTCCATACGGTCGATTTTGACGAGTTAGCGAAGCTGGTTTCAAAGGAGTGATGGCAATGAGCTCTTACGTTAAGCGTGTAGGTGATCTGACTGAGCCTGTTGAGCTCAGTGCTTCGCAGATTGCCGAGAAGATGACCTCAACGGTCGATTCCGAGTTCGACCCTGTGACCAAGCCGGCACATTACGCGGGGCATACCGGCATTGAGTGCAAGCAGGCAATGGAATCGATGCTTGGCACCGATGAATACGTGTCCTATATGCAGGGATGCGCCTTCAAGTACCTGTGGCGCTGGAAATCCAAGAACGGCATCGAAGACCTCAAGAAGGCGCATGAGTGCATCGAGAACATGCTTGAAGCACTGGAAGGCGGCGCGTCATGAGTGGTGGTGACTTCTACGCCGCGCCCAAGATCGTCACTGTCCGCAAGGCGCATAAGTGCGCGTACTGCGGCGAGACGATTCCGGCTGGGACGCGTGGCGTGCTCATGGAAAGCGGCCTTTGGGTGGGTCTGTTCTGGAAGCGCTACGCGTGCCGTCGCTGCCAGCCGTATGTCAGCGAGTTCTGGGGCTGGCAAGGATGTGAGAGCGAATCCATCGAATTGGACTTCGACGAGTTCATGCGGGAACACCACCGAGACGAGTGGGTGACCGACGATGACGATTAGGAGCGACCGCAAGACCCTCGAGAACCTGTGCGCCGTGTCGCAGGACATGAGCCGGCGCATCGCGACGTGCGAGAAGCGCGGACGCGATGGTGCGCGGGTCGATTACGACGATCTTATCTGCTGGTGCGATTGCGTCACCGATGCAATCGAAGTGATTCATCGAGCTTTGGAGGAAAGAAATGAAAGAGTCTAAGACCGAGGAAGAGTATGAAGAGGCATCGTCGATGCTGGTTGGGTGCGCCCTGCTGATCGCCCCGTTCGCGATGTTGGTTGCCAGTATCGCCGTTGGCTTCATCTTCGGCGCTGGCTTTGGGTTCCTGACCTTCTTCTGCTTCCTGCTGTTCGTGTGTGCCTACCTCATTTACGCGGCAAAGCTCAGCATGCGCAAGGCCAAGCGTGCTGCTGGGAAGGAGCAGGACGATGATTAAGGTTTCAGGATGCTGCGATGGATGCGGCAAGGAAGCCGACTGCAACAACATCAACGAATTCGCTAGGGTGCATGCCTACGACAATGGCGATCTTATCGAGTTCGATATTTGCAGGGATTGCGTCCACGAGGTTTCCGAGATTTCGGGCAGCGTCGTTGAAGTCATCCAAGAGTTGCGACGCCGCCATGGACGTTGAGGTCAAGCGTGACGCCAAGGGTGTCTGGTTTGCGCAGCCGTACCTTGGCAAGGCACCGGACGGGCGGCAGATACGGCCACGCCGTAGCTTCCCGGATGCCAGGACGCGCGATGAAGCGCAGGCTTTGGCTGATGCCTGGGCTTCGCACCTGACCCTTGACGGCAAGGTCAAGAGCACGCTCATAGTCGACCTGCTTTGGGAGTATATCGAGCAGCGGAAGATTAAGGGCGCAGCCATTAACACCGTGAAGAGGTGGACGTTTTTCACACGAACCTACGTGGGCAAGTACCTTAAAGGCAAAGTCGCTCGCGACCTTACCGCTATCGAGCTGAACGACTTCGAGACGCGGCTTGGCGTGAGCAAGAAGAACGGCGGTCAAGGTCTTTCGCGCAACACGATTATCAGCGTTCACCACTTTTTGCGCGGCGCATACAACTTCTGGGTGCGTATCGGCATCTGCGAGAACAACCCAATGCTCATGGTCACAAAGCCGCCAGAGGAACGCCATGAAGCCGTGAGCATCGACGAATGGGATTACAGGGCGCTCGATGCCATGGTTTCCGAAAAGCTCAACCTTGAAACGCCCGAGAAGCGCTTCATGCGCCAATCAGCCTATGCTTTCGCGGCTTGGCTCGCACTGCATACGGGGATGCGCGTCGGCGAGGTGTGTGCCGTGAGGCGCCGCGACCTCCACAAGGCGCAGGGGTTCATCCTCGTGAGCGGAACGGTTATCGAGGTTCCGGGCGGTGGCGTTATCCGATCCAACGTGACCAAGAACAAGAAGACGCGGCCCGTGGCGCTAATCGACGAAGAGTGGGAGCGGATAAAAGCCTATCTCGCGCAACAGGATTCGATTTCAGACGCTTTCACGCCCGATTCGCCACTGGTGAGCGTAGACGGCACTTACATGCGCCCCACGACCGTCTCAAAGGCTTTCAGCCGCGCTCGCGACCGTGCGGGCATGCCTAAGGCGTACACGTTCCACTCGTTGCGCCATACGCACGCCACGTGGTGCCTGGCGAACGGCGTTGACCTCAAGACGCTCGCAGATCGATTGGGGCACTCGAACGAAGCGACCACGCTGAAGCTCTACGCGCACCTTCTGCCGGGGCGCGACCAGGCGGCGGCTCAGGCGTTCAACAGCTTCGCCAAGAAGCTTGAGGACGGAGTGTAAACGGTGTGTAAATGGCAAGACCTCAGCCATTTGCAGCACGTCACGAAAATGGGAGGTCAGATAGCGAAACTGATGGTTTGGGAACGGTTAGCCGCCGTATTCCAAGTAAGAATCAGGAGATACCGAAAATGGTACCGAAATTGACTGCCGAACAAAGGCGTGCAGCCCTCGATAAGGGGATGCAGATCAGGCTCAAGAGAGCTGAGTACAAGGCCAAGCTTAAGAACGGTTTGATGTCCGTTGAGCAGTTCTTTGAGTTGGCGGACAGCGGCGAGCAGGCCGCGTCGGGCATGCGTGTCGAATCGCTGATTAGGTCGATGCCCGGTTACGCAGTTCCGCGAACCGAACAGCTCATGAAGCGTCTGCGCATCAGTGCGAGCCGCCGAGTGAAGGGATTGGGGTACGTCCAGCGCGAGGGTCTTATCAAGGCGCTTGGGGGTGGATGCCGTGAGTAGGTCGAGTGAGCAGGCACGCCGCCGAATCAAGAGACTGAGTGTGCTTGTAGCGGTGCTTATAGCGTTGTTGGGCTGCATCATCATCTTTCTTTGCTTTTGTCTTGCGGAGCTGTTCATAAGCATCATTACCGGTTGCATGTTCTCATGGCTCTTCCCGTCACTCGCAACCGCGATGGTGATCCTGACCTATATCGCATTGGCAATCGTGAGGGGTGGAAATTGTGAGTGACAGTCTTAACAGTGTCACCTTGAGTGGCAACCTTGGACAAGACGCAGAGGTTAGGTACACCAACAGCGGCCTTGTGGTAACGAGCTTTTCGCTGGCCGTGAACAAGAGCCGTAAGCAGCAGGACGGTAGCTATAAGGACGTGACCAGTTGGGTCGACTGCGTGATGTACGGCAAGCGTGGCGAAGCGATGTTTAACAACGGCCTTCTGATGAAAGGCGCACGCCTAGCCATCCTTTGGCACCTGCACCAGAACGTGTGGGAGAAGGACGGCAAACGCTACCGCAAGCTCGAGGTCATCGTCGATAACGTGGCAATCATGACCTCGCATCGACAGTCACAGCAGCCGGCGGCAGCACCGCAGGCTACGACCTACCCAGATGTGTACGACGAAGATATTCCCTTTTAGGAGCTGATATGTACGGACGAAAGATGAACGTTTGCCTGGCAGACGGAACGGCAATGCCGACCTACGCGCACGACGGCGATGCGGGCTTCGACCTATGCATCACCGAGGATGTAAGGCTTGAGCCAAATGCAAGCGCGGTCTGCGGACTTGGCTTTGCCTGCGAGATCCCGAGCGGCTGTGTCGGTCTGGTCTTCCCGCGCTCCGGCCTTGGCGCTCACTACGGCGTGACGCTGCGCAACAGCGTCAGCGTTATCGACAGCGGATACCGTGGTGAGGTGCACGCACCGCTGGTCAACCTCAGCTGCGATACCGTGTATCTTCCCAAGGGTACGCGCGTGTGCCAGATGGTCGTTCTGCCGTTCGTGCCGTGTGATCTGGTCGGGGTCGATAGCCTGACCGACACCGAGCGCGGTACCGACGGCTTCGGCTCTACGGGTATCGACAAGAGCTGATGCCTTGTGGATGCCAAAGAATACTTCGAGAGCATCCGTGACGAGGTGGCTAGCATCGACCATGCCAAGGAGATGCTAGCCCGCCTTAAGGCTCGCGAGGGAGCCAAGGCGCAGAGCTACAGCGCGGGCGGTGGCGGTGGTAGCTCAGACCCGATGGATGCAATCAACAGCCGCATTGACTTTGAGGGAAGGCTGGAAAGGAGGATTGCGGACAGCCAAGCCGAGGTGGACGAAGCGTGCGTGCTGCTCTACGGTGCTGACAATCGCGGCGGCTTGGCTAAGCTCAAGGGCAACCGCTACGCCGACGCGCTGTGCATGGCTTATCTCCAAGCGATGCAATGGGACGAGATTGCCGATGTGATGCAGTGCTCGCGCCGATGGTGTATTGAGCTTTGCAATACAGCTTTCAGGTACATCGACGATGTTGGGTTCGCCTACATCCGAGAAAACTGAAATTGGTACTTCACACCACTTCGCGCTTTGTGCTACAGTTCGGTACGGTGGATTATCAGAAAGGGACACGGCCTTTGGTCGCGTCCCTTTTTTGTTGGAGGTCGCGCAATGGCTAAGGGCTTCTCATACCGCTTCTACCATTCGCGCGATTGGGAACAGGCGCGAGAGCTTGCATTGCAGCGCGACGCCTATCTTTGCCAGCACTGCCTTAAGGCTGGCATCGCAACACCGGCAACGATGGTGCATCACATCATCGAGCTAACACCATCGAACATCAGCGATCCGAACATAGCGACCGACACTCGCAACCTTGTAAGCCTGTGCGACCTTTGCCACAAGAAGGTGCACGGCTGGGCAAGGCAGGGCAGCACAAGGCAAGGGCTGCGCTTTGACGAGGACGGCAACTTGATTTCGCTGACGGACGAAAACACAGACTGAGCACAAGCGCACAGTCAAACAAAACGACAGACAAAACAGCAGGTCACAGCTTCGAGCTATCCCCCCGGTCTAAAATCAAGGCACCCAGTATAGGGCACCAACGCCGGAAGATAGATTTATGCGCGTGACGGGTTTCAGAACGGGGGTGGTCTTGTGGGAACGCGAAAAGTGTGCGAAAGTAACGAGCTTTTGCCGAAAGCCACGGAAAGTCCCCCGAAGAAGCGAACCGCTTCCATCGAGAGCCGCTACCAAAGTGAGCTGAAAAAGCTCCAGCGGCTCACGAAGGACGCGATACCAGACGAGAAGCGAAGCGCCGTGCTTCCGCTGATGTCGAACATCGCGTTCTTGAAGGTCAAGCTTGACGAAGCCCGCCGCGAGCTGATGTACGAGAGCATCTTCACCGAATACGACAACGGCGGCGGTCAATCCGGGCTGCGCGAGCATCCGGGATTCAGCGCCTACAACAAGTTGTTCACAACGTTCTCGCGCGGCATCAAGCAGCTCACCGACATGATGCCGTCCGGCAGCACCGCAGGCGATGCGCTCATTGACTACCTCAATGAAACGCGCTTCGGCGGCTAAGAAGAAACGATGCGGCGCGGGTCGCTGCGAGCGGGCGATACGAAGCTACTTCGGTGGCATCCTCAACGGTGAGATCACCGCTTGCGAGAAGATGCATCAGGTCGCGGGGCGCGTGTTGCGCGACCTTGATAACGCCGACCCGCTCTATCCGTACCATTTCCGCGAGGAATTTGCGGCGAAGCACGTTAACTTTATCGAGACGTTTTGCCGACTTCCGAGCGGAAAGCTTGGGCGCAAGTTCAAGCTCGAGCTTTTCCAGTTGGCCATCCTCTCCGTAATCTTCGGTTTCGTGGATGCCGAGGGGCTGCGACAATACCGCGAAGTCCTTTGGATCATGGGACGAAAGAACGGCAAGACCGCGCTCGCGTCTGCAATCGAGCTGGATTTGCTCATAAACGATGACGAGGGCGCACCGGAAGTCTACAACGTCGCCACGGCTCATGACCAGGCAGCGAAGGGCTTTAATAACGCTTGGCGAATGGTTGCGACCTCACCGGCGCTGGCAAAGCACGTGCGAAAGCGCGTGAGCGACCTTTACTGCGGCCTCAACATGGGGTCAATCAAGGCGCTTTCCGCCAACACGAATCACCTTGACGGCTTGGACATCTCAGGCGCTATCGTTGACGAGCTCGCAGCCATGCGAAACCGCGACCTCTATGACCTGACGATTCAGGGTATTTCGGCAAGACGGCAACCGCTGGTTTTGGAAATCACGACCAACGGTTTCGTTCGCGGCGGCATCTTCGATGCCCAATACGAATACGCTGCTAAGTGGCTCGAAGGCAAGGCGTCCGGCGAGAAGGCCGAACACTTCATTGCCTTCATCTTCGAGCTTGACGAGCGCGAGGAATGGCAAGACGAAACGTGCTGGATCAAAGCGAACCCCGGCGATGGGACTATCAAATCCCATAAGTCGCTCAAGGAAAACGTTTCTAAAGCCAAGGATGACCCGACGTTCTTACCGACGTTGCTTGTCAAGGATTTCAATCTCATTGAAAACCAGTCGCAAGCATGGCTCACGTGGTCTGAAATCCATAACGAGAAAACTTTCGACCCGTCCGACGGGTCTTTTTCTTATGCAGTGCTGGGCGTTGACGCTTCCGATACCACCGACCTAACGGCGGCGTGCCTGCTGATGATGCGCCCGAACGACGAGCATATATACGCAATGCACATGGCATGGATTCCGCTCCGCGCTTTGGAGCAAGCGGAAGCCGAGGGACGGCGCGGAGGTCGAGACGGCGTGCCATACGATGCCTGGATTGCCCGTGGACTGCTCAGAACGTCGGCAACGCCGATCATCGACAAGCGCGACGTGCTGGATTGGGTCACGGAGATTCAGGAAAAGTACGGCATTTATTCGGTTGCCTGCGGATACGACCCTTGGCACATGCGGGACGTACCGACCGTCGAAGCGTACGAGGGCTATTTCGGAGCCGACAACTTCAAAAAGGTCATCCAAGGTGCTCAAACGCTGTCGATGCCGATGAAGGAGCTTCGCGCCCTCTACAAGGAAAACCGCATCGTGGACAACCAGAACCCAATTGCGGAATGGTGCCGCTCCAACGTGATGATCCGCAACGACTCGAACGGAAACATCGCGCCCGACAAGAAGAACCAAGACCCGCGCAACCGCATCGACGCTTGGGCGGCTGAGTGCGATGCGTTCGTAGTGCTCAAAGACATGATGGACGATTACCAAAGCATGATTGGAGGTTAAAACGTGCGAAAACCAAAGCTTTTCCGCTCGATGTTCGATGCCGTGTTCCATAAGCCGATCATGCAGGCGGTCGATGGCTACTTCCAGACGTTCACGGCCTACGCGCCGCGCTTCACGTCGTGGAGCGGCGGCATCTATGAAGCCGAGCTTACGCGCTCCATCATCGAGCGAAACGCCGACCACGCTTCAAAGCTGCGGCCTGAGATTTCTGGTACGGCGCAGCCGCAATGGACGCGCTCTTTGCAGTGGCAACCGAATCCATGGATGACCGTGCCGCAATTCTTGCATCGCGTCTCAACGATTCTTGACGTTTGTGACACCTGCTTGATCGTCCCGGTCGATGGCGGGGACGGCATCACGCCCGTTGGCTACTATCCAGTTCTTCCAAGCCAATGTGAAGCCTATGACGTTGACGGCGCTTTGTGGCTTGAGCTCCGTTTTCCCGGCGGCGATAAGACCTTGATTGAGTGGTCGCGCATCGGCGTTATGACGCGGCATCAGTTCAAGAGCGATTTGTTCGGAGACGGTACCAACGTGCTCAATCCTACGCTTGATTTGATTCACGCTCAAGAGGAAGCCGAGAAAACAGCTATCGAGCAGGGCGCGGCGGTGCGCTTCATCGGCAAGCTTTCGCAAAACCGAAACCCGGAAGACGCGAAGAAGTCTGCCGAGTCCTTCAACAAGCAGTTGGGAGCGTCGAACGCGGGCGGCATCGTCGTATACGACAACAAATATCAAGAGGTCAAGCAGATTGCGCCACAGAACTACACCGTTGACGCTGCGCAAATGGAGCGCATAGAAAAAGCGGCCTATCGATTCTTTGGATCAAGCGAAGACATCGTTATGAACCGAGCCGACGAGGACACGTACAACGCGTTTTACGAGGGGCGTACCGAGGTCTTCGCCATCCAGCTCGGGTACGTGCTCACGGCGATGACGTTCACGCCGAACGAGATCGCCCACGGCAACTCGATTATGTTCAGCGCGAACCGCCTTGAGTTCGCAAGCAACCAAACGAAACTCAACGTTTCGACGGCGCTGTTCGACCGAGGGATTTGGTGCGGCAACCAAGTTGCCGAGGTCTTCCAATCTCCGAGCTATCCGGGCGGCGAACGCCATGTTATCCGCGGAGAGTACATCGACCTCGATCTAATCAGCCAGCACACATCCGAGCAGGCGGCGGCTGCTGCCCAGACTAACGCGAACATAGCCGCAATCGACGGCAAGAAAGACGATGGTGAAGATGCCAGCCAAACCGAATGAGCGCCAATACCGCGCAATGCCAGTCATGGTGCGAACGCTTGGCGCTGATGATGGGAAGCGCGAGAAGCGCTTCGATACCGAGTACTACGTTGAGGGATACGCTTCGACATTCGATGACCCTTACGTGCTGTTCGAGGACTTCGACGGAAACGAGTACCGCGAGATCATCGCGCCTACGGCTTTTGCCGATGCGGACATGACCGACGTAATCATGCAGTTCGACCACTCCGGCAAGGTTCTCGCGCGAATGAGCAACGCGACGCTGATTGTCGAGCCTGACGAACACGGGCTGTTTGTCGCTGCCGACCTGTCGGGTTCGCAGGCGGCACGCGACCTTTACGAAGAGATTACCAACGGGCTTATTACCCGCATGTCGTGGGCTTTCATGATTGCGGCAGACGAGTACGACCGCGAAACCCGGACAACGACTATCACCCGCGTTAAGAAGGTCTACGACGTGAGCGCCGTGAGCCTGCCGGCAGACCCGAACACGGAGATTAGTGCAAGAAACCTGCTCAACGGAGTGATTGAGCAGTCGCGCAGGGAGTTTGCGCGAAGGAAGGGCGCGTTGCTTCGAGCAAAAGCGTGCCTGGCAATTACCAATGCGAAGAAAGGTAACTAGCAATGACACTTGAGGAACTTCTTAACGACCTGCAAGCGCTTGTCGACCAGTATTCTGACGGTACTGAACCGACGGAAGAGGATGCAGCCCGCATGGCCGAGCTGACCGACCAGATTAACGAGCGCACCGCCCAGACCGCACAGGCGGCTCAGGTTCGCAACGCCGCCGTCGCGAACGCCCGTGCCGCCATCGACGCAGGCCGCGCACAGCGCGTGGATTCCGTGCCGCTGGCGCGTTCCGCCAACGTCGCTGGCATCCCCGGCACTGCATATGACGTGACCGACTACGACGCAGCCGAGCGCCATGCGTGGGCTAAGGGTCTTGCCGAGCGCTCTGGCATCCAGCTTATCGGCGGCACCGCACTTACCGATGTCGAGCGTGCTGCCCAGCGCCACGCAATCGAGCAGCGAGCCGAGTTCACCATGACCACGGCCAACACCGAATCCATCGTTCCCGTGGCCGTACAGAACGAGATCATTTCCCTTATCGACAACACTGCCGTTCTCTTCGGTGACATCAGCCGAACGAACATGTCTGGTCAGGTCGAGTTCCCGCGCCACAAGTCCATCAAGAAGGGCGATGCGGCCAAGACCGATGAGGGCGCAGCACCTACCGATATCGAGGAAAATGACTTCGATACCGTGCCGCTCGTAGGAACGGAGATTAAGAAGACCGTCGAGTTGTCCCGAAAGATGGCAACGCAGTCGCTTTCCGGCTTCGAGCAGTACATCATTTCCGAGGTTTCTGCACGTCTCTCCGTCGCGTGCAACGCATTCGTCCACGAGAAGCTTGCCGATGAGACTTACGGCATCGCAACCGCTAACAAGATTCAGACGGCGGCAGCAAAGAAGCTTACCAAGGCCGACATCGTGAATATGTTGAGCCTGCTCCGCTCTTACGGCAACGCAGCGGCTAAGGGAATCATCATCTACGCCAATAACAACACCATCTGGAACCAGATCGCCATGCTTGAGGATGCCAACGGTCGTTCTTATTTTGCAAATGAGGCTACCGATGATCCGACGGTTCAGGGTCGAATCTTCGGCAAGGTTGTAAAGCAGGACGATTCAATCGCCGACAACGTGATTAAGGCCGGCTTCCCCGACCTGTTCAAGGGCAACATGTTTGATGGCCCGGATGTGACGCCTTACGTCCAGCCTCGCACCCAGAAGCGCTGCTTCGACGGTTACGTTCTGTTCGACGGCGTGCTTGCCGTGCCGGAAGCCTTCGCGCAGCTCACCATCAAGTCTGCTTAAGGAGGCGGCGCGGTATGGCCGCAAAGGCTAAAGGCAAGCTGCTGGATGCGTGCCGCGCCGCGCTTCGCATCCCGGCTTTCGTAACCGACTACGACGAAGAGATTTCAGACGTAATCGAAGCCGCCCGCGCTGAGTTGGTTGCGGGCGGCGTAGCGGATGCCAAGGCGCACGACGATTCGGACGGGCGCGTTCGACTTGCGATAAAGGTTTACGTCAAGGCCAACATCGGCATGGACAACCCAGACGCCGAGCGCTTCATGAAGGCGTTCGAAATCATGCTTACGAGCATGAGCGGTGATTCGGCGTACAACGGCGGTGATGCCGCATGAGCGGGTGGACTGGCGTTTGCACGCTTATCACTGCCGTCTCAGAGCGCGATGATCTGGGCGTATCGCACAAAAAGGAGCGCCGCCGCCGTGTTCCCTGCAACGTGTACGGGATCAGTCAGACGGCGTACTACACCGCCGCGCAGGCAGGAGTTAAACCGCAGGCCGTTATCACTGTACGCGCGTGCGCCTACAGCGGTGAGAGGCTTTGCGAGTTCGGCGGCATCCGGTACGCCGTCGATTCGGCGGTTGTGGCGAACGTCGACAATGTGCGGCTTACCCTCGTCGAGAAGGTGGGCAACCGGTGAGCGGGATAAAGATTGACCAGCTTGAATCGATTATCGTCAACAGCATCGAAGAGGTTATCGAGGACAACGAAGAAATCTTGCAAGGCAACGTCAAGGCCGCTGGCAACAAGGCGGTTCGCCTTCTGAAAGAGCGAAGCCGGAAGAAGAAGCGCCACGGCGGAAGCTATGCAAGGGGATGGTCTGCCGACGTTAAGAGCGAAGCGACCGGTACGACCTGCGTTGTTCACAACAGGCAGTATCAGCTTACACACCTGCTCGAGAACGGCCACGTTATCAAAAACCAGCACGGCAGCTATCCCGGCAGGGTCGAAGGCGATCACGTCATCGAAGGCGTTTACAGGGAAGTTGCCGCTGAGTTCTCCAAGGGGGCGCAATGAACAGCCTAAGAGACCTCGCGGAGCTGCTTGATGCGTTCGGCCTGCCGTGGGCTAATGGTGGCTTCCGCGATGGAGAGTTTCCCACACCTCCGTATATCGACATCGAAGCCGGTTACGGCGATGGCGTGAGCGCCGACAACGTGGGATGGTGCCGCTGGATGCCCTACGATGTGGCGCTTTACGTTCGAGAGCGCGACTACGGGCTTGAGAAGCGATTCGAAGCGGCGCTCGATGCCGCAGAGTTTAACTACAACAAGACGGTGACGTCGCTTGACGGTGACGAGCTGGTTGAGACGGCTTACGAAATCGACGTTACCGAATGATGAAAGGAGCCGACATGGCGCGAAATGGATTCTTCGGTGTAAAGAACGCGCACATCGCGCGTTTTACCGACGAGGATACGTTTAAATATGAGAAGCCTGTCCACATCCTCGGCACGGTCGAAATCAAGGTCGATCCGTCCATTGAGCAGGCAACGAGCTACGGTGACAACGAGCCGTGGCTGGACAAGTACCAGGACAACGGCGGCTCCATCACGTGGTCGCTCTACGACATCGAGAGCACGCCGGAGCTGCGCGAGCTTATGGCCGACATCAACGGATTCGACATCGACGAGAAAGGCCGCGTGCTGGCAACGTCGGGCAAGACTCCTAAACCGTTTGCGCTCTTGTTCGAGCAGCCCGGCCACGCCGTCGGAAGGCGTCGATGCATCTACAAGTGCACCAGTAAGCCCGTCTCCATTGATGCCAAGACGCTTGAAGAGAAGCCCGACATCACGCAGCTTGATTACGCGCTTACGTTCCGTCCCGTCAAGCTGCCGAGCGGCTGGCGCGGCAGCTACATCGACACATATGGCGATATTGACGGTTACGACAAATTCTTCGAAGAGGTAGATACTGCCGTCACGCCCAAGACTGTTAGCGTGAGCGCGTAATGGACGGCGGAATCATCGAGGTAGGCGGAGTTGAGTATCCCGTCGCTTGCAACGCCTTTACACCTATTGCGTACTCGCGCGAGTTCTTCGTTGAGCGCAAGGACGGGAGCCGCCGCCCCAAGGACATCAACGAAGCCATTTCCGTTGTTCTTGATGTCTCGGCAGCGTCGAATATTCCGCCTATCGTGCCACTGCTTGAGATTTTCTACGCCTGTGCGAAGACGTACAACGCCACAGCAAAGGAGAAGACAGATCTTGGCAAGTCCTTCGAGGATTGGGTTTGCGGCTTCCCGCAATCGGAATTCGATCTTGGGCGCGAAGGCGGTTGGGCTTCTGACGTGATGCAGATCATCAAGGACAACTTTTTTCCGAACGCAAAAGCGGACGTGGAAGCCGCGACCGCCGAAGCATCAGATGCCGCCGCTTCCGCCGGAGCTGGAGAGTAGCTGCGACACACTCTATATCTATTCTTGCCAGCAGGCTGGATTGAGCATCCAAGACCTGCACACGCTGTCTTATGTGCAGGTTCAAAACCTAATCGACGTATACAGTTTCGTAAACGACGCTGTTGCATACGCCGAGGATGACGAGCAGGCGCGGCAAGGCGAAGCCGCCTTCTGGTCTGGCATGTGAGCGCACAGAACAGCGCACCTTTGCTGTTCTGTGCGCTCATTTCTTTCATTGACAACTGAAAAGAGGTGGAACCGTGGCCGTCACGTACAAAGGTCTGACTATCAAGTTCGGCGGAGATACGACCGGGTTGCAGAGCGCGTTGAAAAGCGTGCAGAGCACGGCGAAGGATACGCAGGGCGCATTGAAGGATATCAATCGCGCCCTGAAATTTGACCCCGGCAACACGGATTTGCTCGTTGAGAAGGAAAAGCTTCTCAATCGAGCATACGGCGAGACGAAAACGAAGCTCGATGCCTACAAGGCTGCGCTTTCGACGCTCGACGAGAAGAAGCGGAGCGGCGCAGCGCTCACCGAGCGCGAGGAAGAGCAGTACTCGAGCCTTAAGGCTCAGATTGCCATTTGCGAGAACCAGCTCGAGAGCTATTCGGATGATCTAAAAAGCGTCAGCCGCGAAGCCCAGGCATCGAAGAGCAGCCTTTACCAGTTCGGGCAGACGATCCAAGACAACAGCGACAAGCTGGAAAAGGCCGGCAAGGGTCTTGAGACTGCCGGAAAGACGATCACCGGTGCCGTCGCCGGCACCGCCACCGCGCTTGTCGGGCTTGCCAGCAGCCAAGAAGAGCAGATCGAGCAGACGCATCAGCTGGACGCTGCCTGGAAGGATGCAGGCGGCTCGTCCGAGCAGGCGCGAAGCTCCTATACCCTGTTTTATAAGCTACTTGGCGAAGAGGACACCGCGACCGAAGCCGCACAGAACCTGTCACGCTTGACCACTAACCAGCAGGAACTGGACAAGTGGAACAACATCGCCGCGGGCTCGTTCTCAAAGTTTGGCGATGCATTGCCGCTCGAAAACCTCGTGGAAGCATCGCAGGAGACGGCGCACACCGGCACCGTCACCGGCGGTCTTGCCGATGCCCTCAACTGGGCAACGGCCAGCAACGAGCAATGGAGCGCAGCACTCTCTGGCAACCATGCGGCACAGCAGGCTTTCAACGACCAGATCGCTCAGGGTGCTACCAAAGAGGACGCGTTCAATGCGGCGCTTGCCGCCTGCGGTGACGAACAAGAACGCTCCTCGCTTATCACGCAGACACTCGATGGCCTTTACGGCAACATCGGCGAGACGTATCAAGAGACTAATAAGACGATGCTCGACACGCGCGAAGCGCAGGCCGAGCTAAACCAGAAGATGGCCGAAGCCGGTGAAGCGGCGATGCCCTTCAAGGAGAAGGCGCTCGAGCTTGGAACGACGCTGCTTGAGAAGGTAACGCCGGCGCTTGAGGGCGTTAGCGACTGGTACAAGTCCCTAACGCCAGAGCAGCAGGACATGGCAACCAACGTCGTTTTGGGGACGGTCGCGTTCGGCGGGCTCACAACGGGCATCGGCAAGACGCTCCAAAAGGGAATTGAGATCGGCCAGACGTTCAAGGATGTTGCCGGCGGCTTCGCTTCCCTCGCAGGCAAGTTCGGCGAGGGCGGCGGCGCTATAAGCACGGCTGCAACGGGTTTCGGCGGCATCGCCGAGAAAGCGGGCGGCTTGGCATCTACCCTTGGCGGCAAACTCTCTACAGGGTGGACATCGTTCACCGGATTGATCGCCGCAAACCCAATCTTGCTTGGCGTGGCTGCGGTTGCCGCTGCCGTCGCTGGCCTTACGTGGTTCTTCACGCAGACCGAGACTGGTAAACAGCTCTGGTCTGACTTCACTGGCTGGATTTCAGAAAAATGGCAGGGTGTGCAGGATTTCTTCGCAGGCGTGCCGGAATTTTGGTCTGGGATTTGGGACGGGATAACCGGAAAGGCGGAAGAGGTCAAAAACGGCCTTTCGGAAAAGTTTGAAGGCATAAGGCAAGGCGCGTCCGATGCTTGGGAGGGCTTGAAGGCCAACGCGTCCGATGCTTGGGAGAATCTGAAATCCAATGCGTCTGAAAAATTCGGCGCTATCAGGGATTCAATCCAAACAGACATGAACACCGGTAAGATTGTCGGTTCTTCGGCTTCAAATGCCCTGAAAGCTGCAATGAACGGCGATTGGGACGCGGCGAAGTCGCAGGCCGGTATTGCCTTCCAGGCCATTCAAAGCAATATTCAAACGAAGATGAACACTGCGAAGGATAACGCGATAAACGCCGGAAACGCCATCGGTGAAAAGCTTGGCTTCCCGGGGCTTGGCAGCAAGGTCGCTGGCGTTTTCTCGAACATCAAGAGCAATATCACTTCGCCGATCAACGATGCCTGGAACTTTGTCAGCAGCATCCCCGGCAGGATTCAGGGGGCGTTCAGCGGGATTCGCATCAGCTTGCCGCATATCAGCTTGCCGCATTTCCACGTCAGCTGGCGTGACATCGGTGGCATTGTGGAACTGCCGTCCATCAGCGTCAACTGGTATGCAAAGGGCGCATCCTTCGACAAGCCTTCAATCATTGGCGTTGGCGAAGCTGGACTTGAGCACGTCGCGCCCGATGCTAAGCTGCGCACAAGCGTCAGAGAGAGCGTCGAGGCGGGTATTTCTCGCGTGCTCGACCGCCTAAGCTGCGGCTTCGGTGGCGGAGCCCAGGTGAACGTGACCGTCAACGCTACCGTTGCAAACAGCATGGACGCGTACACGACCGGTCAGCAGATCGGCGCTGGTATTGCCAGCAGGTTAAAGCAGAAGGGGGTGCCCGTTGGAGCTTAAGCGTAAGCGAAACCAAAGCGACAGCATTGTCTTCAACGGGCACGACCTGTCGAAGCTCGTCTACTGTAAGGTGCGCCGCCCAATCATGGCGGACGTTTCGGCGAGCTTCGAGGATGCGCCCGGGCGGCACGGCGAATACTTCAAGAACGCTCGTCGCGCCGGTTACGATTTGCAGATTGACATGTGGATTCGCACTGAGCACCGGCGCGAGGTCGCAAAGGCGCGTCATGAGCTGGCGGCGCTGCTCTGGTCTGACGAGCCAGCGCCGCTTTATTTGCCTGATGACCCTACACGTTATTTGATGGCGATTGTTAGCGGTGCAACCGATCTTGACGAGATCACCGACGATTGCCCGCAGGCAACCGTTACGTTCCACATTGGCGACCCCGACTATTACGGTCAGCATCGCCGGATGGACGTGAGCGGCGCGGCATCGTTCGCTGTCGGCGGCACGCTGCCTGCGGCGCTCACCGTGACGGCCAAGCCCGGCGCTTGCAGCTCTTGGCGCATCACCAACACCGACACCGCCGAGTTCGTCGAGGTTGTCCAACCGTTGACGGCTTCGAGCGTGGTTCGAATGGATTTCGATAAAGAGCACGCGACCGTTAACGGTTCTGTCGCTCAGCTCAACATCATGAGCGACTTTTTCAGTGTTAAAGACCGTGCGCACATCAAAATCTCTAGCGGTTCCGCGACGTTGGAATGGGAGGAAAGATGGCTTTAACCAAGAAGGTTAACTTCACCCGTTTCAGCCGTTTCGGCGCTAATCTCGGACGGCTCACCTACACCGCAGCGACCCATGAGGACGCGACAGACGGCACCGACGAGCTTAAGATCAGGTGCGACGAGGATTTAGGCAAGGGCGAGTACCTTGTCTGGGTTGACCGCCAAGGCGTTGTGCACGAGCACATAGTCGACAAAATCGAGCGGCTGCACGATGACAGCGGCAAGCCCTATACCAGCGCAACGTGCATCAATTCCATCAACGAGACGTGGGATGACTATATCGAGGACAAGCGGCCGTCTGGCAGCGTGGCTGTGGCGCTCACGTCAATACTCGCGGGTACCCGTTGGGAAGTCGGTAACTGCGACCTGCCCGCCACCGCATCGCATACCTTCTATCATGTAAAAGTCCGCGAGGGCTTGAGCGATCTGCTCAAAACATGGGGCGGCGAGCTTGAAACCGTCATCGTAACGGACGGCGTGCAGGTCACGCACCGCTACGTGCGCGTGGTGGCTACGCGCGGCAACCAGCAAAGCCCGAAGAGATTCACCTGGACTAAAGACCTGTTAAGCATCAAGCGCAAGACCGGCAGCGCCAACCCAAAGACGAGGGTTTACGGTTACGGCAAGGGCGTTGAGACGGATGGCGGCGGCTATGGCCGGCGCTTGACTTTCGGCGACATAAACGGCGGCAAGGATTACGTCGAGGATGCGTCTGCAACCGAGGTTTGGGGGCATCCCGACGGCAACGGCGGCATCGCGCCTGCGGTGGACGTTTACATTAACGAGCAATGCGAGGACGCGGCGCAGCTTCTTGCTGAGACCAACGATTACCTTGAGCAAGCCAAAACGCCGTCCGTCTCTTATGAAGCAAGCGTGATTGACCTATTTGCTTTCGGTCGAGATTGGGAAAGCGTTGCTGTCGGCGATTGCGTGGCGATCATCGACAAGGGCTTCTCCGCTGCGGGAATCAGGCTCAAGGGTCGCGTCTCGAAGCTGACCCGCGACTTGGTGACAGGCGATGCCACGGTGGTGTTCGGCAACTTAACTGATGATCTGGCCGACATCTTTCAGTCAATGGCGCAGCAGCTAAAGAGCGGAAGCAACCAGCGTGCGAATTACGACGCGGCGGCTTCCACGTCCGTCTCGTGGCTCAACCAGCTCATGGCGGCGCTCAACAAGGCATTCAATGCCGTCGGCACCTACAAGGTCGAGACGTTCGAGCTTGGCGTGATCTACTCCAACGTGCCGCTGGATGCAGAAACAGGCGTGCCGCTCAAGTCAACGTCCGGCATGTGGGCGGTAAACATCAACGGCATGGGCATCCGCCTTGCCGCAAATCTTACAAGCGACGGCCAATGGAATTGGCGAACGTTTATAACCGGCGCACAGGTGAGCGCCGATTGCATCAACGCCGGAACGATGCGTGCAGACCGCATCCGCGCGGGCTTGCTCACCGACGAGGTGGGGAAGAACTTCTGGGACATGACAACCGGAGAGTTTAGCTTGTCTGCCGGAACGACCGTGGACAACAAGCAGATAGCCACGGCAGATACCGTAATCGCGTCCAGAGTAAAGCTGTATGCGAAGAACCAGAGTGACACAGTTCCACCGATCAATGCACAGAACCCTGAGCGTGGATGGTCTGAGACGTTGCCCGAATGGAGCAACGGCTATTACATCTGGTCTATGGAGCGTGTGACGTTCGGCGACGGTTCCGTGCGTTACACGACGCCGGCGCTTGAGAGCGCCTACAACAAGGCTTACCAGAGCTCTTACGATTTAACCGAATCGCTAACCGATCTTGACGGCACCGTGCAGGATTTGGCTAAAGACGGAGTGGTGACGACGGCTGAAGCGGCGGCGGTTAAGAAGGCGATGCAGGCCGTCGATAAGGAACGCGAAGAGCTCACGAATCAGTACAACTCGCTTAAATCCAACAAGTCGCTCAACCCACAGTTCATCGCGCAGATACTCACGCCGAAATACACGGCAGCATTCGGGTCTACCGAAGAGGGTGGCGCATACAGCGATTACGCCGAGAAGGTGAACGCCGTACTTGGATGCAAGACGGCGGACACGCTCAAGGCGGCAATGTACGAATACGATGCTTCATACGGAGCGTACTCGTCGGCCGTGAAGCTCTACGCTTCGGCGGCACGTGCAGCCCAGCATGCCATCGAGCAACAGGACGCTTCCGACTATGCGGACGGCATCCTAAGCAACTATGACGAGCAGATGACACAGCAGGAAATTTTCAACCGGCTGACAAGCAACGGCGCAACTCAGGGCATCTTCCTTAAGGATGGCAAGGTTTATATCAACGCGAGTTACATGTCTGCTGGAACCATCGCTGATGCAAAGGGTCGCAATTCTTGGAATCTCAAGACCGGCGACCTGACGACGAATTACATGACCGCGAACAACATCACAGCAAAAGGCACCTTTAGGTGCGGATACGACGGCTATTACACGCTGCTCAACAACTTGGGTCAGATGTCTGGTTATCGCAAGAAATCCGGGGCATCGAGCGCTTCACAAGTCGGGTATATCGATTTCTCATCGTCTATGAAAGACCTTTCCGACAACACGATTAGGTACGGGTTGCAGATGCAAGCTGAGGGTAGTCTGAGAATATCGGTGCCGAAAATCTCAGTCTCCAACTCTGCGAGCACAAGCGTCACCACCACACACGCCATCACTTCGAACGTGAAGATAAAGTACATCAGCCAGATACAGGACAACGGAAACGGGTCGATCACCTGGTGGACATCTACAAGGAACATCGACTTTGTAAATGGAATCTGCACGTTCTGCAATTTTGACTAACAGGAGGTCATATGGCACAGATCACACACTACCTCGCTCACGATCCAGTGGGCAACACCGAGAGTTACCTTACGGAGTTCGACAGCGAGATTATCACCCGCGCCGCAGCTTCGGGGATTGTCTTCATCGCCGTATACGATGACGGGACGCGAGAGATTGTCGACGGCAAGGACGTTATCAAGCCACAACTGGATGATGAGCCGTTCACGCTCGTTACTCCGGTGTACGTTGATGACCGAACCGATGCAACGGTCGCATGCTTCGATGCCCTGGCCGCCATCGTCGACCCTTCCGTCGCGGCGGCAGCCGAAGGCGGAAGCGCCGAAGTCCAGGCAGACCCGGTTAAGGCGTTCATGGCGGCGCTTGAGAAGCTGCGAGCGCTAAAGGCTGGCGGCGATGCCTAATGAACGTTCAGACAATCGAGCTTGATGTCAACAAGCGCGGGTGCGGAAACAACTGCATTCGAATCGCGCAGGGCGAGGCCGGCGGCACGACCATCAAGGCGCTTATCTACGACAACGGCGGCGAGCTGTCCTTGTCGGGGTACAGCGCCTTTTTGGTTGCACGATTGCCCGACCGAATCCACTACTACCGTGGCAGCGCTACGGTCAGCGGAAACACGATCACCTACGTCTGCGACGAATCGAAACTCGCAAGCGTGCCTGGCTACACCGACGAAGCGTATTTCGAAATCGTCAAGGACGATTTCCTTGCACAGACGGAGCGATTCGCACTGGACATCCTGCGCGGCGCCAAAGAGGGTCAGCAACCCGCGCAGTCTTGGGACAACGCGATCGATGACCTTATCAGGCGTGGAGAAACCGCCGTCACCAAGGGCGAACAGGCCGTCACTGACGCGGGCAAGGCGCTGAATAACGCTAGCGCTGCGGTCAACATCTGCAAGAGCGCCACGGACGCGGCCAACACCGCGACGGGCAAGGCGAACGCCGCGACAAAGAGCGCCACAAATGCCGCATCTGCGGCAAATACAGCCAAGGCGAACGCCGACACCGCAACCAATGCGGCGAATGCCGCGACGAGCGCGGCCAACGCATCCAAGGACAGCGCGAATCAGGCGGCAGCTGACGCTCGTAAGGCCGCCGAGGAAGCTCGCGGCTCCGTGAGCGCAGACAGACAGTTTTATTTCAAGCGAGTCAAAGACGAGAACGGGGACACGCGCCCTGTTCTCGTCGATATGACAGTTAGTTAGGAGCTGGCATGGACTATAACTTTCCGACAGATGAAGCGCTGAAAGACGGCCTTGCGTCCATCGCAACAGCCATTGGCAAGCTTGCCGACGTGAAAGCTCTTGAGCGTGATGAAGCGACCGGACGATACAAAAACAGCGCAATCAAAGCAATGGTGGACAAGCATAAGACCGGGCTTATTTACACGTGGCGTGTTCCCGCTGGAAGCCCTACGGCGCTGATTCCCGTGAGCGCTGCGGCAAAGCGTCTTGCTGCGACAAAGTTCGTTGCCGCCACCGCAACCACTCCAGCTGTAGACCCATGTAATGTGGAGGGCGGGCCGTGGTTCCACGTCTCCGCGAACGCTGGTGCCGATCCCGACGGCGCACCGTGGGTTGTCGCTATCGATTCGGTGGATTACGGTTTCTCGCGCATCGACAACAGTAAGGGGAACAACGTCTACGAGATTGCGCCTGTTGTGTGGCAGTTTTGGGAGCCGCTTGAAAACGGCGATGCCCTATGGTCTGTCTCCGACACGAAGTTCACCGGTGCCGTCGCGTGCCCGGATGCATACTTGCCTGATGGAAGTCTGCGACCGTATATGCTTACGCCGTCATACCCTCTATCGATGGATTCGAATAACAACCCGCGCTCCATCTCGGGTATGCCGGTAAAGACGCGCACGATCAGTCACAATTCGCTTATAGACATTACGAAGTGCGCCACGACAGGCTATGGCGGCATGAGCGCCTACGACCAGTGGTATATCAACTTTCACCAGCTCACCAAGACGCTTAACAAGTCCTCGCAGGTGGATTTTCAAGGCTGCTCAAACTTCAACGTACAGTTCCATCCGGTGATTGCAGAGAGCAATACAACGCGAATCGTCGTTTCCGCTTCAATCGCCGCTTCGCTGCCGGTTGGGTGCGCCCTCATGTACGGAACCAGCAACGCGGCTTCTTGTCCCGACCGTGGCGCATCGAACGCCTATGACGTGTTCGATGCTGCGGTAGTTGAGAGCAAGGAGGCGCTTGCAGACGGCAACGTTGCCTTGCTGATGCGTGTTGCAAAAGCGTTCTCCACTACCACTGATACGTGGGTTCAAACTTCGCCGTGGAACACCGGCTCGACCGACGAGCTTGTGGGTGATGGACAGGTTGCCAATGATGGCAAACATCCGTTCAAGATCGGTGGCGTTGAGACAGCAACAGGCGCTTGGGAAGTCATGGGCTGCGCCCTGTTCGTGAGCGACGGAACGGGCTTCGGAATCGCCGTGAATCCTGACAGCCGCAACGAGAAGAAGGGAGCTGTTGCCGACGGCGTAGTTGCAACTGCGGCGTGCATGCCGCTCAAAGAGGGCTACACGCTCAACTTGCAGATGGTGTGCGGCCTAATCCTCGAAAAGGATGTTGGCGGCTCCTCCACGACCGGCACGGGAGATTACTTCTACGTCAACGTTAACGACCAAACCGTGAAGGGAACTATTCGCGAGGTTCGGTTCCTCGGCTACCTGGGGAACGGCACGGTGGCTGGCCTTCGCTACGCGGACGCGAGCACGTGGTCTGGCGGGGCGTACTGGAACGTCGCTTCCCGGCTTTCTGCCACCAGCCGCAGCCGGGGGTGAATCATGGCGTAGCCATGAGAGGGGGTTGACCCCCTTCTTTCTAGCAACAAACAGGGATACACGGTGAGGGCGGCGCTGGTGTCTGGTTCAGTTCCTCGGCAACCTGAGGAACGGCACGAAGGCTGGCCTTCGCTACGCGAACGCGAACACGAGGTCTGGCAGGGCGAACTGGAACATCGCTTCCCGGCAATCTGTCTATAAACAAGAACCAAAAGTTCTCGCACCGTGCCTACCCGGCGCGTCGCTTTCTGGCGCGACCGGGCTAGCCTGGCTCAACTGAGCGAAATTTGTCCGCAAGGCTCGCGGGCTAGTAGCCGTCTGGCGAAAACTCGTATGACAGACAGAAAGAGCTTTGGATTTGAAAACCTATTGCAAAAACTACGTCTTCACGCGCCAAAAGGTTGCAGAAGCGCTTGAGGAATGGAAGAAGGGCGATTCCGGTAGGGAGAACGAACACCGAATCCAAGAGGAATACGGCTCGGAATCGTCCTTCATCGACGTAATATGGCTCGAATTATCAACCGAAACACTGAAATTCAAGCCGATCAGCACGCATGTAAAGCACGACCCGAATTCCGGCAAGTTGCGCGAAATCAGCGTCGAAAGCGTCAAGCGCCAGGTTTGCAACTACCTGTGCGTCAATGCGCTCGAGCCCCTGCTGTCGGCTAAAGTCGGTTTCTGGCAAGTCAGCGGCGGCGTTAAGGGCAAGGGCGCGGCCCTCGGCATGCGTAAGCTCAAGCGGGCGATCCGGCGCTATCTACTGCACGTCCATGTTGACATACGAAACTGCTACGGCTCCATGCGAACAGAGATGGTCTTTGAGCTTGCAGCGCGTTACGTGCGAAACCACAAGGTGCTCTATTTGCTCTCCGCGCTGCTATCGAGCATGGGTGAAGTGCTTATTCTCGGTAGCTATCTATCACTGAGACTGGCTGCTTTTGTCATCTCGTTTGCCTACCACGCCATTGAGGGCGTTGGTACGGTTAGACGCGGCAAGCGCACGAATCTAGTAGGTTGTCAAGTCTGGTACGCAGATGACGGCTATTTGCTTGGCAACTCAAAAAAGGCACTGAAAAGAGCAGCCATGCTCATCGCTCACGTGCTCGCAGGCTTCGGTCTTGAACTTAAGCCTTGGAAGATCATGCATAACGGCGTTGAGCCAATCGATTTCGCAGGTTATCGAATTTTGGCAAAGCACGTCGATTTGCGGAAGCGGCTTTGGAAGCGTCTCCGCCGCGCGTTTTTCCGATTTGACAAACGAAGAACGCCGAGACTTGCCCGCCGCGCGTGCTCGTACTGGGGGTGGATGAAGACGGCGGAGATGGAAGAGCAATTAGTTGTACGTCAAAGAGTGTTCAACGCGGCAAGAGCCGCGAGTTAGGAGAAAACATGATTGTGAAATCTGAGCGCACTGGCGAAGCGCCGGAACCAGTCGAGGTTATCGGACAGAATGTCTGGCTGCGCAAGAACATCGAGACTTCTACACGCGTGGTCGATTTGAACGATTCCGACAGGACAACGGAAACTGTATACAGGTATGACGAGGTGCATTTCGTCGATTACGGCTTTCCGACCGTAGAGAGCGTGCGTGAAAGCTTCGACGAGCTTTGGAGCGTCCATGCAGCAGACGGAATGTCCGATTCGGCGCGAATCGACGATGCCATCAAGCGGTTGGAGGCAATCAAGGCATCTCTTGAGGATACCAACGCAGCGCTTCTCGAAATCGGCGACATCGTTGGAGGTGAGTAGCGATGGCGAAGATCTACTACGAAGCCGTCATGGACGGCAGACGCACCGTCGAGAGCGTACCCAAGCTCTGGCGTGCCGCTGTGCAAAAGATGATCGATGACAATGCAAAGGAGAAATAATGGGAGATATCTACTCGTTTACCGAGCCGCAAATCTGGGCAATCGCCGGCGCATTCCTGATGATGCTTATCGACATGGTTACGGGAATCGCCCAGGCAATCTTCAACTGTAACTTCAAGTCTTCGACGATGCGCCGTGGCTTGTGTCATAAGGCGACGCTTGCACTTATCATCATGCTTGTGATATGCATCGAGATTCTAAGCTCGCATATCGTTGGGCTGAATTTCAATGGCATCAGCGTCTACGTCGTCTGCATTACCATCATCTTCATGGAGCTTGCTTCTATCCTCGAGAACCTCAAGAAGGCTTATCCAGAGCTTGCCGATTCTCCAATCATGAAGATTTTCGAGCACGCTAACGTTGACACAGACGATATTACGAAGGCGATTGCCGATGAAGTCGCTAAGCGCGGCTAGTATGCGGCTTGCCGTCGCGCTGCTGATGGGCTTTGCGGTGGGCATGGGCTTATGGTTCGTCCTGACTATCGACCACGTTGGCAGAGATACGGCAGCATTTGGGAAAGCCTATAACCAAGGCTATAGCGATGGTTATACCGTGGCTTTGCCAGTTTATGAAAAAAAGACGAGTGCGGAGAGCGGCTATATGCCGCTCTTTCTGCAAAAAGACCCTCAATGGGCTAACGTTGCCTACTCGGACGAAACCATAGGTACGTACGGCTGCGGCCTTACCGCTGCGGCGATGGCTTTGAGCTATCTTAACGGTCGCGAGGTAACGCCCGATCTGCTTGCCGCATTCGTCGGCGAAAGCTGCCTGACAGGCCGCGTTAACGACATGGCGAAGTTCAGCGCCTATCTAGCGAAGACCTATCATTTCGAAGCCCGTGACACGTTTTGGGGCACAGGCGAAGCCCTCAAGGCCGTCGATGACGGCTGGATCGTCTTCGCAGGCGTTACCGGAACCCTTGGCGAGCGCTCTTACGGCTCGCACGTCGTGATGATTTGGCGCGAGAACACCGACGGTACCTACGCGCTCCGCGACCCTGATGACGGCACCAATTCAATCCATGCATGGACAGCCAACGAGCTTAACGCCGTCACTTTCACTCAATTCAATGCAATTAAGAGGTGATGCAGATGACTATGAAGGGCATCGATATTGCAGACTGGCAAAAAAACCTTAATCTTGATTCAATCGAATACGATTTTGTCATCATCAAAGGAACCCAGGGCACCAATTACGTCAATACGTTTTGTGACGCGTTTGTGCAAAAGGCTATCAAGGCGGGTAAGCTCTGGGGCTTCTACCATTTCATGAATATGGATGATCCTGTCAAGCAGGCGGATCACTTCTATCAGAACTGTAAAAACTATTTCGGTAAGGGTGTTCCCGTGCTCGATTATGAGGACGGCGGCAGAATCGGCACGGACGGTGCCAAGAAATTCCTTGATCGTATCTATGCACTCACGGGCGTGAGGTGTCTCTTGTATACCTACCGCAATCTCACTAAAGAGGAAGATTGGTCTAAGATTGCGCCTAACCACGCCCTCTGGGTTGCCCAGTATGCCAACGAGAATCAGACTGGGTACCAGGATTCGCCATGGCTTCCGGATGGCGGCTTTGGTGCTTGGAATACCTGCGTGATGCACCAGTATTCTTCGTACGGTAGACTATCTGGGTACAACGGCAACCTCGATCTTGACATTGCTTTCATGGACGCTGCCGCTTGGTCGCGTTATGCGAAGCCCAGCACCTACAATGCGCCGGTGGAGACTGCCCATGAGAATAGTGGTAGTACCGCCGACCTTGCAGCAGGCGTAATGCTAGGGAAGTACGGCAACGGTGACGAGCGCAAGGCCAAGCTTGGCACTCGATTCAACGAGGTTCAAACCCTTGTAAATCGTGCGGCTACCGCAAGTGCCGACGATCTTGCAACGGACGTGCTCAACGGAAAGCTTGGCAACGGTGAGACGCGCAAGGTAATTCTTGGCAACCGCTATGACGAGGTGCAAGCCGTGGTCAATTCCCGCGTCAACGCCGTAGACATTGACGCTCTTGCACACGCCGTCATTCGCGGCGAGTACGGCAACGGTGACGAGCGCAAGGCCAGACTGGGCGCCAACTTTGATGCTGTGCAAAAACGAGTAAATGAGCTTCTTTAACTAAAATGCCCGCACCCTGTTAAGGGGTGCGGGCATTTCTGTATCTTGAGGCATTGCAACAAGTCTCTAACGGTTCATGTCCTCTCGAATCAAGCTCTTGATGTACTCAGTTGTATTGTCCTGCTCCTTGAGCCATCTATAAATGCTCTCGTCATCCTCGTTGGGGTAAAAACGTATGACGAGCTGTTTCACCGACCTTTTGCGGTAGGAAGATGTTGCGCGTCTTTGCGCTTCGGTTGCCATTTCATTCACCGCGCTTTTCTCTGGCCTTGCGCCAGATGCGAAACGAGATAAACGAGATGACAAAAACTACAATGCCAGTTTTCATCGTTGCACTCCTGTTGTAAGATGATTTTGGCTAGTGGGGTACCGCCGAAGCGGCACCCCTTGCCCTATCTAGACCTCTTTGCGTGCTTTCCCGGCTTGCGAGAGGTCTTTTTCTTCAGGGCTTCGATTCCTTCATCTAGCGCTTTTGCCAGTAGCACGCCGATGACAGCAACCGTTAAGTCCCATATTTTGTCATCCATTTGAACCACCTCCTCTCTTGTTTACGTCTACTATTATAAGGTATACCCCATAGTAACGCAAGCTGATTTTCGATTTCGTTAACTTTTTTTCGAGTTGAACAATGTTACAATGCAAAACCAGTTGTTGGAGACTTTGATTTCGCGGCCATTGGCGGCTATCGTAGGGTTCGCAAAGATTTTCTGAGGCTCCACCCTTGGATTTGATAAGCCGCTGACATTGTGTCGGCGGCTTTTTTTAAAAGAAAGGGCTGTACCATGGCCAAGCTTGAGTCCCAACCACTGTCTGCCGAGGAACGCGCCGAGTTGGAAGAGCTCCGCGCCGAGAAAGCTCGTCGCGAGGCCCAGGAAGAGGCACGCCGCGAGCGTGAGGAGCTGGCCGCCCTGCGTGCCGAGCGTGCGAAGGCCGAGGAGGCCGCCGCGAAGCCCGCGCCCACCGCACCTAAACCTCAGCCTAAAAAGGTCGCTCGTTCCAAGTCCGTCGAGCCCAAGCCGAGCCGTGACGAGATGACCTTTGCCCAGCGCATGGTTACCTCCAAGGAGCCTACGGGCGAGAACGAGATCCCTGGCATGGCGCCGGCTCAAAAAATCATCATTGTCCTTGCCCTCATCGCGTTTGTCATCTTTATGGGCTACACGATCCTGACCAGCATGGGCCTGCTCTAGCCCATTCGCGCTGGGTACCATGCCCGAACACTCTGCCCTTTTCCAACCCTCAACCTCTGCACAACGCATCCGAAAGGTCGCCCCATGGCTTTGACCGACATCTCGCATCCCACCGACATTGCAATGCTCACCGATCTGTACGAGCTCACTATGGCCCAGGGCCTGTGGGAGAGCGGCAAGGCCAATGAGCAGGGTTGTTTTACCGCGTTTTACCGCGACCATCCTTTTGGCAGCGCCTATGCCGTCATGTGCGGCACCGCCGAACTGCCCGAGCTGGTCGAGAATCTGCGCTTTACGCCCGAGGACATCGACTACCTCGCCTCGCTCCAGGCCCCGGCCGGCGGTGCGATGTTCAAGCCTGGATTCCTCGACTACCTGCGCGATTTTCGTGCGCATGTAAACATCGACGCCGTGCCCGAGGGCGAGCTCGTCTTTCCGCGCGAGCCCATGGTTCGCGTCACCGGCCCCGCGCTGGAGTGCCAGCTGCTTGAGACGGCGCTGCTCAACATCGTTGGGTTCCAGACGCTTGTCGCCACCAAGACGGCGCGCGTGGTGCTGGCGGCGGACGGCCGTCCCGTTGCCGAGTTTGGCCTGCGCCGCGCTCAGGGTCCCGATGGCGGCTTGGCCGTCGCGCGCGCGAGCTACGTTGCCGGCTGCTCCTCTACGTCCAATGTGCTCGCCGGCCGCCGCTACGGTATTCCCGTCTTTGGCACGCATGCGCACAGCTGGGTGATGAGCTTCGATTCCGAGCTCGAGGCCTTCCGCGCCTTTGCCAAGTCGAGCCCCAAGAACTGTACGCTGCTCATCGACACCTATGACGTGCGCGAGGGCTGTGAACATGCCATTACGGTTGCCAAGGAGATGGAAGCGGTGGGCGAGCGCCTGTCGGCCATTCGCATCGACTCCGGCGACCTCGCCAAGCTCTCCAAGTATGTGCGCGGCCGTTTTGATGCCGAGGGCCTGCCCTATGTGGGGATCTCGGTTTCTAACGATTTGGATGAGTACACGATTCAGTCGCTGCTCGACCAGGGCGCGCCCATCGACAGCTTTGGCGTGGGCACCAAACTCGCGACCTGCTACGATCAGCCTGCGCTGGGCGGCGTGTACAAGCTTTCGGCCCGTCGTGCGAGCAACGCGGAGCCGTGGACGCCGGTGGTGAAGCTTTCCGAGCAGCCCTACAAGCGCACGATCCCCGGCGTGCAGCGCGTACGACGCTATTACGACGGCTTTGGCGGCCCGGTTTGCGACATGATTTATGACGAGGACCATCTGGCAGGGGAGGGCGCCGCGCGCGGCAATACCCTTGTGGCCGTGAACGATGCCGCCCTGGTGACCGACGTGTCCGAACTTGAGTATCGCGAGCTGCTGGTGCCGATCGTGCGCGATGGCAGTGCGGTGGCTCCGCGTGAGAGCATCCAGGACGCGCGCGAGCGCTGTGCTTGGGCGCTCGACCATCTGGACGCAGCTTTCAAGCGCTTCCTGTACCCGCAGACCTATGTGGTGGGTATGGAGCAGGGCCTGGCTCAGGTGCGCGACGAGCTCGTGCGCAAGAACATGGCCGCGGCCTCTGCCTTTCCCTGGGCTCACTAATTCCTTGGGCGGTAGGGGCGAGTCACGCTTCCCTGGCCGCCGGCTCGGCCGTTCGCTGAACAGTTGATTGGTTTGACGTATGACGACTTCTTATAAAACGATGGTGGTAAAGATCGGTTCGTCCACGGTGGTGGGCGCCGACGGCAAGGTCAACCGCGCCTTTATCGGCGGGCTTGCCGACCAGGCCGCAGCGCTGCGCGAGCTTGGCTGGCGCCTGGTCGTGGTGAGCTCGGGTGCCATTGCCTGCGGCTATCCCGTGCTGGGCTTCGACCGTAAGCCGGTCGGCGACCTGCCGAGCCTGCAGGCCTGCGCCTCGGCCGGTCAGTGCATCATCTCGTCGGCCTACGACGAGGAGTTCCATGCGCGCGACCTGCTCACCTCGCTCGTGCTGCTCACGCGTCACGACACGGCGCGCCGCACGTCCTACCTGCACGCGCGCGACGCCCTGCTTCGCCTTGTGGAGCTTGGCGTGGTGCCGGTCGTCAACGAGAACGATACCGTCACCGTCGATGAGATCAAGTTTGGCGACAACGACACGCTGGCGGCGCTTGTGAGCTGTCTGGTTTCCGCCGATCTGTGCGTGACGCTCTCGGACATCAATGGCCTCTATACCGCCAATCCGCACGAGGACCCCACGGCCGAGTTCGTCCCGGTCGTGCATAAGATCGACGCCAAGATCATCGCCTCGGCGGGCGATTCTTCCACATCGGTGGGCACGGGCGGCATGATCACCAAGATCCGTGCAAGCCGCATTCTCATGACGGCCGGCATTCAGAGCGTGATTTGCTCGGGCGAGGAGCCCGATGCGCTCGTGCGTTTGGCCCGCGGCGAGAGCGTGGGCACGCTGTTCGATCCGCCGGCGGAGCGCCTGGACATTGCACCCCGCAAGCTGTGGATTGCACTGGGCGACAAGGCGCACGGCTCGGTGACGGTTGATGACGGCGCCGCGAAGGCGCTGGTCAGCCGCGGATCGTCGCTGCTCGCGGTGGGTATTCGCGAGGTCGATGGCCAGTTTGCCGAGGGCGATGTGCTCGACGTGTGCGACCCGAGCGGCATGGTTGTCGCCCGCGGTATCGCCGAGGCCGATTCGGACGTGCTGGAGCTCGCCGCCGGCCGCCGCCAGGACCAGATTGCCAGCAACCGCCTGCTCGCAGACCTGGCCGAGAAGCCCGCAATCCATAGGGACAACTTGATAGTGTTTGCATAAAGAGAGGCAGCGCTGCGGCTCGTTTTGCCAGCAGTGCTGCCTCTCCTTTTCCGGCACTTGGGGACGTTCCTATTGTGCCGGCAGGTGGGGACACTCCTTTGCTAGAAGATTCGGCGCAGGTCTCCGCGGTTGAGGGACTCGTCGAAGAGGTGCTTGAATACCACACTGCCGTGCAGGCCGTCGTGCTCGAACTCGTTGGTTACCCAGGCGTGCGAGTTGCCCACGCGGCTGAGCGTGTCGAGCTGCAGACTCGAATCGACGTACATGTCATCGAAGTACACCGCGGCCTGGAGCGGCACCTCGTTGCAGGCCAGGCGCTGCGGGTCATAGATCTTGTCCCAGCTGGTGTCTTCCATCAGCAGGTCCATGGCGGGCTTGAAGGGCTTGAGCTCGGGCATCTGCTCGAACATCCACGGGAACATGGCCTCGCCGGTAAACATGAGCGGGCGCGCGAGGGTGTCGAACTCGGCGTGGTGTGCCTTCTCTTCAGCTGCGGCCCAGCCAATGGGCATAGTGTCACCGTCGGCGTATATGAACTCCTGCAGCGTCCAGTACAGCGGATTCGTGCGCGTGTTGGTGCGCTCGAAGGCGCGCATCAAAAAGCTGTCGGATACCGAGGAGCCGCAGCTCAGCGTACCGTCGCCTGTAACAAACGCGTGATCGATAATCCAATGCATGCGCTCAAAGCTCGGCTTCATGCCAAAGTCGCTGCCCATGAGCTGTAGGCGCTCGACCGTCATTGGCGAGCCGTCGGGCAGTACGGGCTTCTGAGCCTCGAGCGCATCGGCCAGGGCTGCCACGCGCTCGACATCGGCGGGGTAACGGTCGTAATACTGCTGCGTCTTGGCGGCCATGCGCGGGAAGGTGTGCGCGTAGACCTCGCTGGCGCTCGCCGGCACGTGCGGAATGCCGCCGCAGGTAAAGCTTGCCGCCACGCCCTCGGGGAAGAGCGACAGATAGCTCAACGTCAAAAAGCCGCCGTAGCTCTGCCCGAGTGTGACCCAGGGCTTGCCGCCAAAGCCCACCAGGCGCAGGTACTCAAAATCGCGCACGATGGAGCTGGCGAGGTGACGCTTGAGGAAGTCCGCCTGCGAGCGGGCCGCATCGGAGCCTGCCGCCTCGGCGCGCTCGCCCAGTGCGGCAATCGTGCGCCCGTCTACACAGCTGCTGCGCCCGGTACCGCGCTGGTCGGGCAGGACCACGCGGAAGTGCTTGACGGCCTCCTCGATCCAGCCATCGCTTGTGGGTGACAGCGGACGCGGGCTCTCGCCGCCGGGGCCGCCCTGCAAAAACAGAAGCAGCGGCAGATCGTCGTTGATGCGGTCGGGCGCGCAAACCACGCGGTAGAAGAGCTTGATGCTCTCGGGCGCGCCGGCGATTGGTGCCGGCATAGCGCCGCGGCGCATGGTGCTGCCGACGGCCAGGAGCATTGGCTCCAGGCCGCGCCAGTCGAGGGGGACGTCGATGCTGTGGTCCTCGACATACAGGCCGGGGACGTGGTACGAAGTAATGAGGGCCATGTGAGTCTTCCGTTCGTTGCGGTGTTTCGGGTTGACCAATTCTACCGCCGCGGGCGAGGCCATGCGCAAATCGGCTACCATGGTTGCAAACTTCTAGGAGAAAGGGCCGTCCATGTCGGTCGATATAGCCACGTATGTCCACGATCTTGCCGTTGCCGCTAAGGCAGCGTCGGCCTCGCTTGCCACGGCGAGCGACGAGCAGCGCCAGGAGGCCGTGCGCGCCATGGCCGCAGCACTGCGCAACGGTATCGACTCCATCGTCGCCGCCAACGAGCTCGATATGTCCGCTGCGCGTGATGCGGGCACCTCGGTCGGATTGCTCGATCGTCTGCTGCTGACGCCCGAGCGCGTCGAGGGCATGGCCGCCGGCCTGGAGAAGCTCGCCGAGCTGCCCGATCCCGTGGGCCGCGTGCTCGATCACCGTGTGCTTGCGAGTGGCGTGGACCTTACGCGCGTGAGTGTGCCGCTGGGCCTGGTTGCCATGGTCTACGAGGCGCGCCCCAACGTGACGGCCGATGCCGCGGGCATCTGCATCCGCACCGGCAACGCCTGCATCCTGCGCGGCGGTTCGCTGGCCTACCACTCGTGCGCCATGATTGCCGAACTGCTGGCCGATGCGCTTGAGGCCCAGGGCTTTCCACGCGAAGCTATCTCGATGATCGAGTCCACCGACCGCGAGGCCACCGGCGAGCTCATGAAGCTCCGCGGTATTGTCGATGTGCTCATTCCGCGTGGCGGTGCGGGCCTGATCCAGCGCTGCGTGCGCGAGTCGCTTGTGCCGGTGATCGAGACGGGCACAGGCAACTGCCACATCTACGTGCATGAATCCGCCGATTTTGACAAGGCGCTCAACATTATCGTCAACGCTAAGACGCAGCGCGTGGGCGTGTGCAATGCCGCCGAGTCGCTGCTGGTCGACCGTGCCGTGGCGGATTCGTTTTTGCCGGCGGTCGTTGCCGTGCTGCACGACCACGGCGTGCTGATTCACGGCGACGAGGCCACGTGCGCCGCATGCGCTGCCGCCGGGCTTGCCGAGGGCGACGACTATGTAGCCGCGACTGAGGAGGACTGGGGCCGCGAGTATCTGGCGCTCGAGATGAGCGTGAAGGTCGTGGCGAACGAGGACGAAGCCATCGCGCACATCAACCGCTACGGCACCATGCACTCCGAGGCCATCGTTGCCGAGGACGAGGATGCCTGCGAGCGCTTCCTGGACGCGGTCGATGCCTCGGCCGTATACGCCAACGCCAGCACGCGCTTTACCGACGGCGGCGAGTTTGGCCTGGGCGCCGAGATCGGCATCTCGACCCAAAAGCTCCACGCCCGCGGCCCCTTTGCCGCCGAGGCCCTCACCACCTACAAATACAAGCTCCGCGGCACCGGCCAGGTCCGTCCCTAAACCTGTTGCAAACGAAAAACCACCACAAAGGCGCCTGTCCCCTTTGCGGTGGTTATAGGTGGCGTGGGCGGTTAGGCCTGGAAGGTGTCGCGATCGGGAGCGAAGGATTGCATGGCCGCGATGGTACGGTCGAAGAGCTCGGGAAGCTCCCAGCCCAGCATCTCGGCGCCCTGCGAAATCACGTCACGCGAGCAGCCGGCGGCAAAGCGCTTGTCCTTGAACTTCTTCTTGAGCGACTTGGTCGTAAAGTCCATGACGCTCTTGCTCGGGCGCATGACGATGGCGGCTCCGATCAGGCCGGTGAGCTCGTCGCAGGCGAACAGTATCTTTTCCATCTGCAGTTCGGGCTTGGGCAGCGAGGTGTTGAAATCGGACGTGTGCGTCTGGATGGCGCGAATGAGCTCGGGAGAGGCGCCCTCGCCCTCGAGGATCTCGGCCGCATAGATGGTGTGGTTCATGGGGTCATCCTCATGCTCCTCCCAATCCAGGTCGTGCAGCAGGCCGACGATGCCCCAAAACTCCTCGTTCTCGGGGTCGAACTCACGCGCAAAGTAGCGCATGGTGCCCTCGACCGTTTCGCCATGGGTGATGTGGAACGGGTCCTTGTTGTGCTCGTTGAGCAGTTCGAACGCACGGTCGCGGGTGATTCCGGCGGTAAGTGGCTCTGCCATAAGAGGCTCCTTGTGCTCGTAGGTATCGCTAAGAATGAATACTACTAGAACGACTAGAACGAAAAAACCACCACAAAGGTGCCTGTCCCCTTTGTGGTGGTTTTTGGCGCGGATGGGTTAGTTGAGGGCGGCTTGGGCTAGGCGGGCTTCGGCGTCCTCTTCGGTGACGCCCAGGGCCACGGCGAACTCCTCGATGGAGCGGCGCTTGGCCTCCTTGAGTACGCGCATGTAGTAAGAGCTGGGCTTTTTATCAGCTTCCTCGGCCTGGCGAATGCGGTGCATCATGGTCTTTGCCACGCGGACCGTCTCGGGCGCGCCCAGCTTGAGCTGCTGCTTAAAGTGCGTCTCCTCAAGCGAGCTGTTACGCTCGGTAAAGGTGTCGCACTCCAGCTCGTCATAGTGGCTCAGCAGGTGCTCGGCATCTTGCTGGGAGATGGCGGCATGCAAACGATCGGCCTGCGCCACGGGGTACATGAGGATCGTCTGCGCATGTCCCTGCTTGGTCTCGAGCAACAGCATGGGCTGCGGCGTGTCGTCCCTAAAACCGACGACGGTGCAGACTCCCTGACCCGGATGAATGACGTGTTGACCGATTGAGAACATGCTACCTCCAACTTATACGAATTTACGTATGTCTAGAATAACACGCTGACGTGCGCAAACCCTTACTTTATGCAGGAAAAGCACACAATTCTGATAGGTAAGAGTATTCGATAACAGACGCAGCTCATTCACACCTTTATGCATTTTCAACGCCTGCATAATCTGCAGGCAGACCGGCATCTTTGAGTGACTCCATGCAAGCTGTAGTCATTTTTGTGCATATGCAATATCTATTAGCTTTACCCTGCGACAGTGCCCGTCGCTTGTGATAGAGTGCTACAAACTCTGGCTTTTGCCCTACGAGTGACCAAGAGCTCGGGGGCTTTAACACAAGGAGGATCTATGCCCGAGAAGATTGAAGAGCTGGTACGCGCTGCGCTTGCTGCGGCCCAGGAGGCCGGCGACCTTTCCGCATTTGAACTTGACGATTGCGCTATCGAGCGACCGGCTGACACTTCTCATGGCGAGTGGACCTCTACCATGGCCCTGAAGTCCGCCAAGCTGGCCCACTGCGCCCCGCGCAAGATCGCCGAGGTCATCGTTGCCCATATGCCCGAGGACCCCGCGATCGAGAAGGTCGAGATCGCAGGCCCCGGCTTCATCAACTTCTACCTCTCCGTTGCCGTCAAGAATGCCATCTTTGGCGAGGCTCGCGAGAAGGGCATGGACTTCGCTAAGTCCAACGTCGGTGGTGGCCTGAAGACCCAGGTCGAGTTCGTTTCCGCCAACCCCGTCGGCCCCATGCACATCGGCCACGGCCGCTGGGCCGCGCTGGGCGATTCGCTCTGCCGCGTTATGGACCACGCCGGCTATGAGATCCAGCGTGAGTTCTACATCAATGACCACGGCTCTCAGATGAACACCTTCGGCAACTCCATCAGCACGCGCTATATGCAGCTTGCCGACATCATCGCCAAGCAGGGCGTTGATATCGACGAGGCTCACAAGCTGCTGATCGCCGACCGTGACGCCTTTGTTGCCGACGAGAACGACGAGCACCCCGAGACCCATCCGTATCAGGACAACTTTGCCGAGACCTTGGGCAAGGACTCTTACGGCGGCGACTACATCATCGACGAGGCCGCCGAGTTCTGGCGCACCGACGGCGACAAGTGGGTCGACGCCGATCCGCAGGAGCGTATGGAGAGCTTCCGTGAGCGCGGCTATGTAAAGATGGTCGACAACATGCGCGACCTCTGCCACGCCGTCAACTGCGACTTTGATCGTTGGTACTCCGAGCGCTCGCTGTACGTGAAGGACACCGAGGGCGAGACCGCCGGCACCTCTGCCGTCGACCGCGCTTTTGAGAAGCTCGACAAGATGGGCTACCTCTACACCAAGGACGGCGCCCTGTGGTTCCGTTCCACCGACCTGGGCGACGACAAGGACCGCGTCCTGATCAAGTCCGACGGCGAGTACACCTACTTCGCCTCCGATGTTGCCTATCACTGGGATAAGTTCCAGCGCGTCGATCACGTCATCGACATCTGGGGCGCCGACCACCACGGTTACATCGAGCGCGTCCGCTGCGTCTGCGACGCTCTGGGTTACCCCGGCAAGTTCGAGGTTCTACTGGGCCAGCTCGTCAACCTGCTGCGTAACGGCAAGCCCGTCCGTATGTCCAAGCGCAAGGGCACCATGGTGACCCTGCAGGAGCTCGTCGACGAGGTCGGCTCCGATGCCGCTCGCTACACGCTCATCTCCAAGAGCTCCAACCAGATGGTCGACTTCGATATCGAGGCCGTCAAGAAGCGCGACAACTCCAACCCGGTCTATTACGTGCAGTATGCTCATGCCCGCGTGTGCTCCATCCTGCGCCGTGCCGCCGACGTAACGCCTGAGCAGGCCGACGAGATGGGCATGAAGGCCGTTGCCGCCAAGGCCATCGGTGAGAACGTCGATTACTCGCTGCTGACCGACCCGACCGAGCTCGCCCTTTCGCGCAAGCTCAACGAGCTCACCGACCTGATCGCCAGCTGCGCTCGCGATCGCGCCCCGTTCCGTCTGACCCACTTTGCCGAGGAACTCGCCGGTGACTTCCACAGCTTCTACGCTGCCTGCCAGGTGCTGCCGAGCGAGGGCCGTCCCGTCGACCCCGAGCTTTCGCGTGCCCGTCTGGCCGCTTGCGATGCCGTCCGCGTGACGCTCGCCCTGGTGCTCACCCTCGTTGGCGTTTCCGCGCCCGAGCAGATGTAATCTGCGGGTCATTTGACCGTGTAGGTTTGGTTTAACTGAGCCCTATAAGCCCGATCTCCCACGGAGGTCGGGCTTTTTTCGCAAATGCCGACGTATTGACGAATTTGGAACTGCTGGAAATACGAAACTATGCCGGTTTACTACGATGAATTGAGAATTTCCAACCACGCCGGCTTTTCGCAAAAAAGCGCAAGGCATCTACCTGCGGTTTTAGTTCAACCGGTTTCGGAGTAGTCGCGGTTGAGCGATTCATCGTAGTAAACCGCCATAGTTTTGGCGGAGGCGGTCGGATTTGTGGGCGGTAAACCAAAGAGTATCCCTTTTGACTAGTCGTTTATGAACGTCCCCGATGACTAAGTTGCAGGTGACGGCGGTTGTGTTACACTAACGCTGCGTAGTTGACGCAATCATCTCGATACAGATCAATGATGTCCGTCGTTTTGAACGGAACTAGACTGTTTAGCCGCCCTGAAGGTTTATGCAGGGAGCATGTGATCACAGGGCTTGAAAAGAAAGTTGAGCAAACACTGTGTCTGATCAACAGCAAGAAAACGAAATAACGACGACGCAAGCCGCTCCCGCTGCACCGGTTGCGTCGGACCAGGTCGCGGCGCCCGCGCAAGCCTCGGCTCCCGAGACGCCTAAGGCTGCTTCGACGCCTGCGCCTGCAACTGGTGAGGAGGCTGCTCCGGCAAAGCCCATGCGTACGCGCCGCACGGCCAAGCCTACCGCTGACGGCGAGGAGGTCACCAAGCCCAAGCGCCGTACCACGCGCACGACGCGCGTCAAGCGCACCGTTGCAGCTGACTCCTCGGCGCCGATTTCCGATGAGGTCGCGCAGGCACGTGCGTTGGCGCAGATTAGCGAGGCTCAGGTGGTGCGCGCCCGCCGTCGTGCTGCCGAGCGCGAGGCCGCGGCTCTGACCGAGCTTGCAGCTCCGTCTGTGCCCGAGACGCCTGCCGCCACCGAGACCCCTGTCGCCGACCAGCCGACCGAGAAGCCGGTACCGCGCACACGCCGCCGCACGGCTGCTAAGGCCGAGCAGGTTGCTGAACAGGTAACCCCCGAGCTCACTGAGGCTTCGGTCCGTTCCGCGGCAGGGGAGGGCACATCGCCTGTTGAGCCCGCTGTGCCTGTCGAGGCCAGCGAAGTTCCCGTTGTCGATCCGGCTTTGCGCCCGCACCGTCGCGGTCGCAAGCCCAAGGCCTTTGTCGAGGCAGAGAAGGCCGCAGCAGCAGCCGCCGCCGCTCGGGATGCTGCGGCGACCGCCGAGTCTGCAACCGCTGCCGATGCACCCGTCCAGGATGCTACGACTTCCGAGGCCGCTCCCGCCGATGCCGAGCCCGCCGACGTCCGTCCCGGTCGCAGCCGTCGTACTGCTGCTAAGCGCACGTCCAAGGCCAAGGCTGCCAAGAAGGGCGCGTCCGAGGATTCCGCCGAGACGACCGCCGATGTATCGACTGATGCCGCCGAGCCCCAGGACGTCGAACAGCCTGCGTCCGAGAAGCCCAAGCGCGGTCGTAAGAAGTCCGTTAAGGCCAAGGCGTCCGAGCAGCAGGATGTCGAAGCGCAGGTTGATTCTGGCGCCGAGGCCAATGACGCCGCCGCGGCCAATGTTGGCACCGCCGCAACCGATGGTGCCGCCCCCGCTGAGGGCGAAGACGGCACTCGTCCCAACCGTCGCCAGCACAAGCGCAACGACGAGCGCAACGAGCGTAAGGACGACCGCAACAACGACCGTCGCAACCGCCAGCGCGATCGCAAACAGCGCAACAAGGAGCGTAATGCCGCTCCCACCGAGCCCACGCTTTCGCGCGAGGAACTCGCGGCCATGAAGGTCGCTGAGCTGCGCGAGAAGGCTAAGGAGTTCGAGATCGAGACGACCGGCAAGAAGAAGGCCGAGCTCGTCGAGGAAATCTACGTCACCGCTGCGAAGGCCGAGGGCTTCCGCGACATCAAGGGCATTCTGCAGATTCGCCCGGACAGCTCCGGCATCATCCACGCCCATGGCTACATGAAGTCCAACGACGACGCCTTCGTGCCCGCCTACCTCATCCGCTCCGCGCGCCTGCGCACGGGCGACGTCATCGAGGGCTCGCTGCGTCCTTCGCGCGGCGGCGACAAGCGCGCCGGCCTCGCCAAAATCACGACCGTCAACGGTCTGGACCCCGAGCAGATTCGCAACCGTCCCAAGTTCGGCGACCTCACCCCGGTCTATCCCAACGAGCCGCTGCGCATGGAGCACGGCAAGGATTCCATCACCGGTCGCGCCATCGACATCGTGTCGCCGATTGGCAAGGGCCAGCGCGGCCTGATCGTGTCCCCGCCCAAGGCCGGCAAGACCACGATCCTCAAGAAGATCTGCCAGTCTATCTCGATTAACAACCCCGAGGTGCACCTCATCTGCCTGCTCGTCGACGAGCGCCCCGAAGAGGTCACCGATATGCAGCGTTCCATCAAGGGTGAGGTTGTGGCGTCGACCTTCGATATGCCTGCCGACAACCACACCCGCGTGGCAGAGCTCGTCATCGAGCGCGCCAAGCGCATCGTGGAGCTGGGTGGCGATGTTGTGGTGGTGCTCGACTCCATCACGCGTCTTGCCCGTGCCTACAACTTGGCGGCGCCCGCCTCAGGCCGCATCCTTTCGGGCGGCGTCGATTCGGCGGCCCTGTATCCGCCCAAGCGCTTCCTAGGCGCAGCCCGCAATATCGAGAACGGTGGCTCGCTCACCATCCTGGCCTCTGCCCTCATCGACACCGGTTCCAAGATGGACGAGGTCATCTTTGAGGAGTTCAAGGGCACCGGCAACATGGAGCTTAAGCTCGACCGCGACCTGGCCGACCGCCGCATCTTCCCGGCTATCGACCCCGTTGCCTCCGGTACGCGTAACGAGGATCTGTTGGTCGACGAGCAGATGCGTCCGTTTGTCTTTGGTCTGCGTCGCATTCTTGCCGGCATGAACAACACCGAGCGCGCGGCCGCATCGTTTATCAAGGGTCTTAAGGGCACCAACACCAACCAGGAGTTCCTGGTGCGTTCGGCCAAAAAACACAGCGACTACGAGCAGACGTTCTAGGTTGTCATCCACACGCAGCGATAGTCATCAATGCGATAAAGGGTCGGGGCTTTGAGCCTCGGCCCTTTTCTATAGCGCCGCTCCGCGCTTATTTTTGACCGTAAGACCGACGAGCAGCAGGTTTCCCGTTTCAATCCGACATCGTCGCTTGCAATCGGCAGGGCGGTTTCGCATAATAGCTTTTAAGCTTCGCGACGGAAAACGCAGATGAAACGAACCATATACCGTTGCTTTGGGGCATAGCCCCGCTTCATCTTCTCTCGCGCAGCCAACTGAATGATGCGATTTGGGTGCTGGAAGATGGGGAGAGCTCATGGCTTCTTCTGATGCAACACAACGAGCAGTCCTTGCCGGACTTTCGTGCGGGATCGGCCTTGCCGCTCCCGTGGTTATGTATGCCGCGACGCTGCCGTTTTCGTCGGTGAACGAGACGGTCGTGGCGGGTGCGGTTCCCTTCGCCGTGGGCGCGGTGGCGGGCGTGGGTATCTATGCCGCCTCGCTGGGTATCTCCGAGTATCGTGCGCAGCGTGAAGAGCGTCTGTTCCAGCCCGATGCCATGGGCGGTGCCGCCAATCTCAATCAGCATCAAAGCGAGTTCAAGACCGCCTCGATTCCAGCTCAGCAGCAGGATGCGACTCCATACGCTGCGGCTTCTGCTTTTCAGGCTCAGTCGGAGCAGTCTACCTCGGCATTCCTTTCCGGCCTGACTGGTGCGTTCCAACGCCGTCATGCCGACGATGGTGTCCCTACCATCGCTCGAGCCGCAGATGCTATGGACGAGGCCGAGGCTTGGTCCATGATCGACAGCATGCTCGACGACGATTCGCCGGTTAGCTGCGACCCTGCGCGCTCGCGCGACGTCTATCAAGTCGCCATCGACGAGCTCACCAACGGCGGGCAGACCGGCTCCTTCAATCGCGATGACATCGCCGCTGCGGCACGCGCCGTGTCGGGCTCCCAGGCCGCCCCTGCGGGCAGCACGGCGGCTTTCGTGGCACTCGTTGCCAACGCGGCAGCCAATAACGCCTGCAGCGCTACCTCGGCGGACGCGAACGCTTCTGCCGACAATTCGTACGTTGATGAAGCCATGGCCGCGGACGAGGAGGCCGTTGCCGCCCGCCGCGCCGCCGAAAGCTCGCTTTGGGGCGCTCCTGCCCGGCAGCAGGCGGCCGAGGCTGCGCCGTACAACGCAAACCTCGCCAGCATGCCTATCATCTCCGGTGTCGCGGACATCGATCTCGATGACCTCGATGAGCCTGCAGCCATCACCGCAACGATTGATGCCCAAGATCGCATCGACACCGGCGACCTTCCGGATGCCTCGCTTGAGGTTGATGTCCCCATGGCCGATTACTCGGGCCACGAGGACATGTGGGCCGCCGCCACCGCGATTCTGGATGAGATTGACGAGCCTGCTCCTGTTGCAGCTCCCGCTCCCGTCGCTGCCCCTCAGCCTGCTGCCCCCGCCTATGTCGGCCGTCACAGCGCTGTGTTCCCTGAGGATACTGCCCGCATCTCGCGCGAGAGCATCGAGCGAGCCGAGGCTATTGCCGCCGGCATTATGGAAAATCGTCGTCACGAGCGCGTCAATCAGATCCTCGAGGAAGAGATCGAGCGCCTGCAGTCCTCAACCGCCAAGCGTACGGGCCGTGCCTATCTGAGCGTTATCGAGGGCGGTACCGCCAGCTTCGCGCCGCTCCGCGCGGAGGCATAACTTCTGCATGGTTAAGATCAATCGAAAATGGGCGGTCGTGACCTGCCTGATGGCGCTCTTGATCTGGGGCAATTCGCTGGTTCCCGGCTCGGGGTCGGGCTCGCTGAGCCTAACGGTCATGGAAGCTATCCGCGATTTCCTGCACGGCGTGGGACTTCCATATGCATGGGTGACCAACTTTGTTGTTCGCAAGTGCGCGCATTTTACCGAGTATATGGTGCTCGGCATCCTGGCAACGCATGCCTTTGATTATGAGGGGCGGCGCACCTTTGACGTGCTGCTGCCCACGGCGGTGTTCCTGCTGCTGATTCCCTCGATCGACGAGACGATTCAGCTCTTTGTACCGGGACGCGCCGGCATGATCACCGATGTGATGATCGACTGCTGTGGAGCGGCAACGGGCGTTGTGCTCCGATATCTCTTACGGCCGCTGATGCGCGCCAAAAAAGCCGCCTAGGACGTATTGTTTGGTCCTAGGCGGCCTTTTTTATTTGAGAGCTTATATGAGGCGTGGTGGCGTCGTTCCGTAGGTCGGATTTGCCGGGCGCGCCACGTCCTGTGGGTGCGTCTGCTACTGAAGCGCCTGTGCGCCCAGGGCCAGGCAGCCCATAATGCCCTGCTTGCCCTCGAGGCTGTTGTTGACGATGTAGCTATCGATGTCGGCCATCTCGGGCGTGACGATGTAGCCGTTGAGCATCTCGGCGCACTTCTTGCGTGCGAGCGGCACGATGGGGGTGTGGTCGGCCACGCCGCCACCGATGACGATCTTCTGCGGTGCGTAGCACAGGATGTAGGTCATGAGCGCCTGCGCCAGATAGCCGGCGAGCAGGTCCATGGCCTCCGGGTCATCGGCCATCTCTCCGGCGCTCTTGCCACCCCAGCGCTTTTTAACGCCGGGGCCAGCGATGAGGCCCTCGAGGCAGTTGTCGTGGAAGGGGCAGCCGCTGTGCTCGCCAATGGTGTCGCGCGGGTCGCGCGTGACCAGGATGTGACCGGCCTCGGGGTGCATCATGCCGTGCACGAGCTGGCCGCCCGAAAGCACGCCGGCGCCCACGCCGGTGCCGATGGTCAGATACACCACGTCCGTGAGGCCTTGGGCGCAACCAAAGGTGACCTCGCCCAAGCAGGCGACGTTGACGTCGGTATCGTAGCCGCAGGGAATGTCGAGCTCGTTTTGAATGGTGCCCAGCAGGTCAAAGTAGCGCCATGCCGTCTTGGGGGTCTCCAAGATCTTGCCATATTGGGACGAGGCAGGGTTGACTGCGGTGGGGCCAAAGGCGCCGATGCCCAGCGCGGCGATGCCCTTGTCGGCAAACCATGCGTTGACGGCCTCGACGGTCTCCTACGGGGTCGTGGTCGCAATCTGCTCGCGTTCCAGGACCGTGCCGTCTGCATAGCCCGTGGCGCAGACCATCTTGGTGCCGCCGGCCTCGAGCGCTCCGATAAGCTGCTGCTCTGCCATAGTATTCCTCTCTGGGACGAGTCGCTCCGTGACTAAAGTATAGCGCTCTAAAAAATAAATGAGGTCGCTATAAAAAGAAACCTCGTGGCCCAACGGGTTCACGAGGTTTCTTTAGTGCCTTTAGTTACTGACCGTCCTTACCCGCGCGGCTCGATTTTATCACGCAGAGACTTGAGGTTCTCCAGCGCCGCGTTAAGCGTCTCGTCTCGCTTGGCAAAGTGGAAGCGGATGAGGTGGTTGACGGGCTCGCGGAAGAAGCTGGAGCCCGGAACGGAGCCCACGCCCACCTTGGAGGCCAGATCCTCGCAGAAGTCGAGGTCGCTGTCATAGCCAAACTCAGAGATGTCCATCATCACGTAGTACGCGCCCTGCGGCACGTTGTGCGTGAGGCCGATGCTGTCGAGTCCCTGACAGAACACGTCGCGCTTGGCGGTGTAGAGGTCGAGGACCTCCTGGTAATAACTGTCGTCGAAATTGAGGGCAGTGACGACGGCTTCCTGCAGGGGCGCGGCGGCGCCGACGGTGAGGAAGTCGTGGACCTTTTTGATACGCTCGGTGATCTGGGCTGGGGCAATGGTGTAGCCCAGGCGCCAGCCGGTGATGGAGTACGTCTTAGACAGCGAGCTGCAGCTGATGGTTCGCTCGAACATGCCGGGCAGCGTGGCCATATAGACGTGCTCGTGGGGAGCGTAGACGATGTGCTCGTACACCTCGTCGGTGATGCAGTAGGCGTCGTACTTCTTGCACAGGTCGGCAATAAAAGTGAGCTCCTCGCGCGTAAAGACCTTGCCACAGGGGTTGGACGGGTTGCATAGGACGATCGCCTTGGGATCGTTGTCGCGGAAGGCCGCCTCGAGGACCTCACGGTCGAAGTCAAAGGTGGGCGGGTTGAGCGGCACATAGATGGGCTCGGCGCCCGAGAGAATGGTGTCAGCGCCGTAGTTCTCGTAGAACGGCGAGAAAATGACGACCTTGTCGCCGGGGTTCGTGACCGTCATCATGGCGGCCATCATGGCCTCGGTGGAGCCGCAGGTGACTACAATATTCTCGTTGGGGTTGATCGGCATGCCCATAAAGTGCTCCTGCTTGGCGGCAAGCGCCTCGCGCATGGCCTGAGAGCCCCAGGTGATGGAGTACTGGTGGTAGAGCGGCTTGGGATCGGTGGCGATGGTGCTGAGGCTATCGAGCAGCTGCGCCGGGGGATCAAAGTCGGGGAAGCCCTGTGACAGGTTGACGGCGCCATACTTGTTGGAGATGCGCGTCATGCGACGGATGACGGAATCGGTAAACGTTGCCGTGCGGTTGGAGAGTTCTTTCATGCCGGTCCTTTCGAGCATTTGCAGTGGGGCAAGTTTACTCCTATGAAACCGGTGGGAAATGCTCGAAATGGTCTCGAAAAACTCTTTTCAAAATTCTTGAAAATTGGGGCTTGCATCGCGTGGCGTTCCTTGCAATAATAGTCGAGCGCGAAGCGCACAGGACACGGTGGGTGTAGCTCAGTTGGCTAGAGCGACGGGTTGTGGTCCCGTAGGTCGAGGGTTCGAGTCCCTTTACCCACCCCAGTTCTTGCTTCGTGTTGATATCGGGTCGTTAGCTCAGTTGGTAGAGCAGGGGACTCTTAATCCCAAGGTCCAGGGTTCGACCCCCTGACGGCCCACCCAAAGTATGTTAAAGCGACTGGCTTAGGCTGGTCGCTTTTTTGTTGACCTCGCATGGGGTCGAACCCGTCGGGGCGCGAAGCTGAGGAAATGCGTAAGCATTTACCAGCGCAGCGCGCAAGGCGCAAAGCGCCGAAGCGGCCGCCTGCAAAGCAGGCTGACCCCCTGACGGCCCACCAAAGCATGTTAAGACGGTCAGCGATAGTTGACCGTCTTTTTTGTTGACCTTTCATGGGGTCGAACCCGAAAGGGCACGGCCGCTTTCACAGATCGAGTCTACCCTGGGGATCGGTAAAACCGTCAGTACCTTCCTTGAGTTTCTTCTCGTCTGCCTTCACGCGACGCTCGAGCTTTTTTGTATCTTCGGCAGGCGGTAGGTTCTCAGGTACAATTCCGCGGTCGATGAGGCTGCCACGCACGCTTGTGTTGTTCTCGACGTGCTCTTGCTTGATCTGGTCCAGACCGTACAGGTCGTGTTCCTCGGCGTTGAAGGCCGTCATCGAGTTCGTAAGGTCCTTTGCTTTGATGAGAACATCGGCTAGCCCGTCCGCCAATGCCGAGCTCTTGGATACGCCGAGCTGTTGCTTCATTTCCGCCGTGCTTCTGCCGCCGAATAACGCTTCATCGCCCTTCGACTTGATGATTGCGAATCCTTTGGAGTCCACGCCGCGTTTGAACGCAATACCCGAGAGCTGTTTCTCTGAATCAGATAGCGAGTGGCGCGCCTGCAAGCGCTGAATCTCTGCGAAGCGCTGCTCTATGAGCTCTTGGCGGCGCGTCTGCACGGCGAAGTACGCCTGTGCGAGCGCGATTTCTTGCTTGTTTGAATCTCCGTTCTGGGCGATTAAATAGCATGCATAGCGCGTAAGTTTGTAGTCTTTAACCGCGCGAGCGGCGACACCGGCAGTTACCATTTTCGTGGTGTCACGAAAATGGGAATCAACTGGAGTTTTGTTTGTTTCGCACGAGACTTTTGCCCTCTTAACAACTTCGGCAAAGTTCTCCCATCGAGTGTACCCCATGGGTTCCATTAAATCGCGTGCGAGCCAATACTCAACGCCGTCTTCCACATTGGCGTAGCTATCAAGTTCGACACGCCACTTCTCGATATCTCTACTGTCCATATCTCCTCCTCGCTGATCTATTGTCTATGCGCGCTTTGCCCGCTCTGTACTCAGAATAAGGATACGCTGCCGTGCGGACACGAATGGGCCCCGTGCCACTTCGAGGTCACGGGGCCCATGGATATCGATTAGTTGTGCTCTGCTCTAGATAGGTGTCCAGTTTAATTCGATCGATAGTGCGAACCCAGGCTTTCGGTCCGCTTGCGCATGGCTTTGACCATCTCCGTTGCCAGCTGATTCTGCGATTGCAGGCGGGCGAGGGCTGCGATCTCGCTGTCATTGGCATGCGGCTTGCTCAGCGCAGTTGCCTCGTCTTTCAGGCTTTCAAGCTGTTGCAGGGCCTTGGATAGACCTGCTTCGGTCCTGTTGATCATGCAATAGGTGCTCATCGTGTGCTTAAGGCTGTGTGTCAGGCGTTCGGCATCTGTTGTGGCAATGCCATACTGAGGGAGGGCGATATCCATCGGAGCGGCCGCCTCGGGAGCGTCCAGCGCTGCTCGAGCTGCCGATGCGCCCGCGATGCGCCCGAATACGATGCCATTGGCACTCGACAAGCCGCCGATGCGGTCGGCGCCGTGCATGCCGCCTGTTGCCTCACCGCAGGCGTAGAGGCCCTCAACGCCCGTGTACGCGGTCTTGTCGATTTTGATACCGCCGTTGGCGGCGTGGGCATACATCGCCACGCGCATCTCGTCGGTCGGCGCGATGCCGTGCTCGTCTTGTAGCCAGGTGGCAAAGGTCTGCACAAACTCGGGGACGTCCTCGCGGGGGAAGTCGTAGTGGAGCGCCAGGTCTTCGGCTCCCGCTTGGTCGATGGCTAGGTCGATAGCGCGAGAATCCAGACGCGAAGTGAAGGGACCATATCCGGAGCGTTGCTCGAGCAGATCGTTTAGCTTGCCGTCGGCAATATCGACCGACTGGTCGAACTTGACGTAGCGCCAGGTCTTCTCGTTAAATACAAGGTTTCGCTTGGGCTCGATGAAGCCGGGCATCATCTGCATGAACTCTATATTAGTAAGTGTTGCGCCGTGCGCCAGCGCGATGGCCTGCGAGGAGCTGAGCACATCAGCCGACGTAAGGCTGCGCTCGAACAGGCCGCTTGTGCCACCGGCTGCGATGATCGTGGCCTTGGCAGCAAAGGGCACGATTTGATTTTCGGTGAGGTCGTAGAGCACGGTTCCGGTTATTCTGCCGTTCGTGTCCTCAACAAGGTCGATAAGCTCATGGCGGGGGAGCAGGCGAATGCCGAGCGACTCGATCCGGGCTGTCAGAGCGTCCTCAAGGGGTTTGCGGGTGAGGCCGCGCCACATGCGCGTCTTGTGGTCAAAGCAGGGGATAAACTGCTTTTGCTGGGCGCTCTCGGCGCTTTGCGGACGCTGGAGCTCAACGCCCAGGTCTTGCTCGAGCCATTCAATTGCCTGGGGAATGCCGTGGACAAACGTCTGGACAAGCTCGGGGTCGGCGACGCCGCCACCAACGGTCTGGATGGTATCGATGAGGTCTTGTTCGTCGTCTTCGTTAACGGGTCCGATAAGCCCCAGGCCCCAGGTTCCGGGGAAGAAGCTCGATCCACTCATAGTCTTGCCGGCGCTTGCCACAGCGACGGTTGCGCCCGTGCGTGCCGCTTCGATGGCGGCGCAAAGGCCCGCAATGCCAGATCCAATTACCAGTACATCAGTCGATTCCATCGGATTCCTTTCTCGTCCGGCGCATTGTCGCATGGGTGATCGGCAATGGGGCCGCAAAGACTCGGCAAATCGGTAAAGGGCAAATATGGCAGGTGGGCGTCATGGACGTTCTGACGCTCCGTCTCATCACATCTCGTATTTCGCCCCAACTGATATATCGGCATTAGCTGCCCTGCGACAGCGTAAACAAAAAGAGCCGCTACCCCGAAAGGTAGCGGCTCCAAAGCTCAACTATGTGAGCATCGCGCGGGCGCGACTAGGCCTTGAGGGCCTCCTCGACGGCGACAGCGCAGGCGACGGTGGCACCGACCATGGGGTTATTGCCCATGCCGATGAGACCCATCATGTCGACGTGCGCAGGCACGGAGGAAGAACCGGCGAACTGGGCGTCGGAGTGCATGCGGCCCATGGTGTCGGTCATGCCGTAAGAGGCAGGGCCGGCGCCCATGTTGTCCGGGTGCAGGGTACGGCCAGTGCCGCCACCAGAAGCGACGGAGAAGTACTTCTTGCCAGCCTCGAGGCGCTCCTTCTTGTAGGTGCCAGCGACGGGGTGCTGGAAGCGCGTGGGGTTGGTGGAGTTACCGGTGATCGAGATGTCAACGTTCTCGTGCCACATGATGGCAACGCCCTCGCGGACGTCGTCGGAACCGTAGCAGTTAACGGCAGCGCGGGGACCATCGGAGTAGGGGATGGTCTCGACGACCTTGAGCTCGCCCGTGTAGTAGTCGAACTGGGTCTTCACGTAGGTGAAGCCGTTGATGCGGGCGATGATCTGAGCGGCGTCCTTGCCCAGACCGTTGAGGATAACGCGCAGCGGCTTCTTGCGAGCCTTGTTGGCGTTCAGAGCCAGGCCGATAGCGCCCTCAGCGGCAGCGAAGGACTCGTGGCCAGCCAGGAAGGCGAAACACTCGGTGTCGTCGGAGAGCAGCATAGCGCCCAGGTTGCCGTGGCCCAGACCGACCTTGCGGTCCTCGGCGACGGAGCCGGGAACGGTGAAGGCCTGGATGCCCTCGCCGATGATGGCGGCAGCCTCAGAAGCGGTCTTGGCGCCACGCTTGACAGCGAGAGCGCAACCGAGGGTGTAGGCCCACTCGGCGTTCTGGAAGGCGATGGACTGGGTGTTGTTGACGATCTCACGCGGGTTGAAGCCCTTGTCGGCGCAGATCTGCAGAGCTTCCTCGAGGGAGGCGATGCCGTTGTCGGCGAGGCACTTGTTGATCTTGTCAGCGCGGCGCTCGTAACCTTCGAACGTAACAGTCATAGTTATTTCCCTCCCTTTCTACTCGTGAACCGGGAACACGCTGGCGACGGAGTGAGTCTCCTCGTCGGTGCGCGGGTCGATGTACTTGGCAGCGTTCTCCCACTGACCATAGTGGCCCATAGCGCCAGCGATGGCCTCCTCGGGGGTCTTGCCGGCCTTGACGGCGTCGGTGAACTTGCCGAGGTTCAGGAACTCGAACGCGATGATCTCGTTCTTGTCGTTGAGAGCCATGCGGGTGACGTAGCCCTGAGCGAGCTCGAGGTAACGAGCGCCCTTGGCCTTGGTGCCGAACATGGTGCCGACCTGAGAGCGAAGGCCCTTGCCGAGGTCGTCGAGGGAGGCGCCCACGGGCAGGCCGCCCTCGGAGAACGCGGTCTGGCTGCGGCCGTAAACGATCTGCAGGAAGATCTCGCGCATAGCAACGTTGATGGCGTCGCAGACGAGGTCGGTGTTGAGGGCCTCGAGGATGGTCTTACCGGGAAGGATCTCGGAAGCCATGGCGGCAGAGTGGGTCATGCCCGAGCAACCGATGGTCTCAACGAGGGCCTCCTCGATGATGCCGTCCTTGACGTTCAGCGTGAGCTTGCAGGCGCCCTGCTGAGGTGCGCACCAACCCACACCGTGCGTAAGACCGGAGATGTCGGAAATCTCCTTAGCCTGGACCCACTTGCCCTCCTCGGGGATGGGTGCGGGGCCGTGGTATGCACCCTTGGCAACGGGGCACATGTTCTCCACTTCCTGTGAGTACTGCATGCCTCTCCTCTCTATCGTGTTGGCGTCCCGTCTGGGGGTCGTGGCTGGCGATTGCCGGGCGACCCTTCGAAAGGGACATGACATGCAGCCCCTATAATACCGCGAAATGCACGGAATATTCGGCGAACGGCTCAGTTTTCGTAGCGAGAAGTCCGGAAGTTTTAATTGAAACGGTTTAACTATATGTTCTGTGGTCGCGAATTTCCGTAGAAGGGGTTCGTCTTGGGCAAGCTTTTGGTCAGCTCTTGTATGCGTTGCGGGGTCTGACCTGTTGCAACGGTGCCGTTCGCCGCCCGTTTACTGCCTTTGGCCGCGCGAGTGTATTGTTTTGCGTGAATGTTTTGATGGCACGCTTCAATCGTGCTGTATTGGATGGCAATCAGATCCCGGCGAAGGGAGCGCCATGCAGCGCGTTTGGAGAACGGTTACCGGCTTTTACCATGTCTGTGCCCGCGGTGTGGGCAAGCAGCTCATCTTTGAGGGCGATGAAGACCGGTGGGAGTTTTTGGAGCTGATGCGTGATTGCTGCCGCGAGGCGGGCGTGACGGTTGTAGCCTGGTGCCTTATGGGCAATCACGTGCATTTGGTGCTTGCAGATTACGAGGACGCGATGAGCGCGGCGATGCACCGGCTGCTTTTGACGTACGCGCGGCGGTTCAATAAACGCACGGGGCGCACGGGGCATCTGTTCCAGAACCGTTTTGACCGGCGCTCGCTCGATACCGACTGGCAGGTGATGGAGGCTATTCGCTCCGTACACGCCGATCCACAGGAGGCGGGCGTTGGCCTAATCGAGCGTTATCCCTGGAGCAGCTTTGCGGAGCATCTGCGCGCTTACGACAGTGATGCGGCAGATGCCACGAGGGGATTTTCCGATCCTTCTTGCATGCTTGAGCTTTTTGGTTCTGCCGAGGCCTTTGCTGCCTATTCGCTTTCGACGCCCGAGGGCGGCGAGCCAACGCTGGGCGATATGAAAGAGACGGAGTGGGAACGCCACGCCTTTGCCGACAAGTTGGCGAAGAGCCTCGGGGTTCCGCTCCGCGGGGTTAAAGCCGCACCGCCGGCGCGGCGCGATACCGTTATTGTTGGATTACACGATGCCGGTTTCACGGTGCGCCAGATTGAGCGCTATACCGGGATTGGCAAAAGTACCGTCTCTCGTATTGTGCGTGCCCGCGCGCGGACGGCGATGCGGACTGGCGGAAACGTGATGTAGGATCGCCTGTGCACCGCAGATGGGGTCGTCCATACGCCGCAACAAGCGTTCAAAAGCTTGGTGCGGTAACTGCACTTCTTAATATGCATAGAACAATCGCCATCTTGCATAAAATAAGGGCTCAGTCCGGGTTTGCCCGTGCCTACCCCCATCTGCGCCGTGCAAAAAACGGAGTTTTCAGCATCGCGGTACTGCCACTACCGTCGCAATTTTGCAACATACGGGCCCCGAAACTATTTATGTCTGCCGATGCACTTCCGAAGCTCATGTTTGCGCCCCTGAGACCACGATGCTTGTTCTAAAACGCACTATATATGCGCCTGGAGACGTTGATTAACGCTTTCGATGCGTATACACACAGCTTGGCGTGCTGAATACTCGCAAAAATGCACGCCGCTCCCTATGGGACCCGTCTGCAGCAGGCGCGAAGCGAATCGGAGCCCAGCTGGATGGGGCATGGGACGATGCTAGGCGTGCTCGTGGCCCTGCCGCAGGCCTTTGGTGCTGTGGAAAACGCCCGTGTTCGCGTCTGGCTGTGTGGTAAATGACAGACGGGGTGCCGGACGCGCGGACTTTGTGCGTTCGCGCTCATTAGAAAAAACAGAGCCGCCCGTATCGGGCGGCTCGGCAATCAAAAACCTTGGATTCGGGGCATACGCTACTGGTTTGCTTGCCCCTCGAGCATGCCGTCGAGGGTGCGCCAGGCGAGCTCGGCGCATTTGACGCGGGCGGGCATGTGCGAGATGTCCTGAAGCTGGGCGGCTTCGTCCAGGTCTTCCAAGTCCTCCTCGGAGAGCTTCTCGCCGCGGATCATGGCGAGGAAGAGTCCCGCCAAGCGACGTGCCTCCTCGACGGTCTCGCCGGTGATGAGGTCGGCCATGATGTCGGCACTGGCCTGGCTGATGGCGCAGCCGTGGCCGGTAAAGGAGGCCTCCTCGATCACGCCGTTCTCGACGCGCAACTGCAAGGTGAGCTCGTCTCCGCAGCTGGGGTTGATGCCGTCGTGCTCGTGCGTGGGAGCATCCATCTCGTACTTATAGTCGGGGTGCGAGTTGTGCTCCATAAATGTGGTGGAGGTGTAAAGGTTACCCATTGAACGTGCTCCAAACGTGATGCAGACCGGCGATGAACTTGTCGATGTCGGCCTTGTCGTTGTAGAAGGCCACGCTGGCGCGGCAGCAGGCAAGGTTCTCGACGCCCAGCCAGGTGAGCAGTGGCTGCGCGCAGTGGTGGCCGGCGCGGATGCAGACGCCGTCCATGTCCATGATGCTCGCGACGTCGTGCGGGTGGATGCCCTTGACGTTAAAGCTCACAACGCCGTGGTGGTTGTCCCAATAGATGGAGCCGATGATCTGGACAAAGTCGAGCTGCATGAGTTCGCCCATCAGATAGTGGACGAGTGCCTGCTCGCGGGTCTGGATGTTCTCGTAACCCACCGTGTTGACCAGGTAGTCGAGTGCCGCACCCGTGGCGAAGATGCCGGCGGCGTCCTGCGTACCCGCCTCGAACTTCTCGGGGACAGGAGCCCAGACGGCGTCCTGCTCGGTGACCGAATCGATCATCTCGCCGCCGGTGAGCATGGGCGGCATGGCGTTGAGCAGGTCCATCTTGCCCCACAGCACGCCGATGCCCATGGGGCCCATGGCCTTGTGCGCGCTAAAGGCAAAGAAGTCGGCGCCCAGGTCGGCCACATCGACCGGCATGTGCGGCAGCGACTGCGCACCGTCGACGACCAGGTAGCCGCCGTACTTGTGCACGAGCTTGCCGAGGTTCTTGACCGGGTTCTCGACGCCCAGCACGTTGGAGACCTGTCCCACGGCCAGGATTTTGGTCTTGGGACCCACCTTTGCAAGAACCTCCTCGGTGGTGAGCTGGCCGGTCTTGGTGGGGTAGAGGTAGACGAGCTTGGCGCCGGTCTCGCGGCAGACCTGCTGCCACGGAATCAGGTTCGAGTGGTGCTCCATGATGGTGATGACGACCTCGTCGCCCGGTTCGAGCACTGTGGGCGCAAAGCTCTTGGCGACCAGGTTGAGCGACTCGCTCGTGTTGCGGGTGAAGACGACCTCGTTGGCCTGTGGGGCGCCGATGAGGTCGGCGATCTGCTGGCGGACCTTCGCGATGGCGTCGGTGGCCTCGACGGACAGCGAGTACAGTCCGCGCAGGGGGTTGGCGTTCATGCGCTGGTAGAAGTCGCGCTCGGCGTCGAGCACACAGGCAGGGCGCTGCGCGGTGGCGGCGCTATCGAGGAAGGCGATCTCGGGGTGCTGCTGGAACAGCGGGAACTGGCCCTTGTAGGGGTTGGTCTCGATGTCCACGGTGGGCCAGCCGCGCGAAGCCTCGTCGCTGGCGTCGAGCTCCATGGGCTCGGGGGCAGTGCAGGTGTCGCATTTAACGTGCTCGGTGTCGATCATGCGAGCTCCTCTTCAAAGTTGTCGATCAGGTTGTTTCCCAGGCGGACGACGGCGGCGCGGGTGCGCTCGTCGGTGGCGGAAAGCGCGGCGTCCTCCAGCTTGGCGCGGATGAACAGGTCCTCGGCGGCGTTTTGGTCAAGGCCGCGGCAGGCGAGATAGAACAGCTGCTCGTCGCGGACGTGGCCGATGGTGGCGCCGTGGTTGCCGGCGACGTCGTCCTCGTCGCAGAGGATGACGGGAACGGTCTTGTTGTCGACGCCCTTGTTGGCCAGCAGCACGGTTTCGCGTTCGGTGCCGACGGCACCCTTGCAGCCGTGCACGAGGTCGATGGTGCCGCGGTAGACCTTCTTGGACGTGCCGGTCAGCACGCCGTTGGCGTCGATTTCGCACTCGGTCTTGCGACCGCGGTGGCGCAGCTCGTAGTTAAAGTCGCGCACCTGCTCGCGGGCGCCCAGGTAATCGGTATCGATCGTAACCTTGGCAGTGTCGCCCAGCAGGTCGCTGGCAAGGCCGGTGGCGCTGGCGCCGGCGCCCAGCACGGTATGCTGCACGTTGACGCGCGCGCCCTCGTCTAGGAACAGCCCGGTGTCGTCGAGCGCAATCCAGCTGTCGTCGAGCGTCTGCGTGCAGGTCACGTTGACGGTGGCGTACTCGTGGGCGCACACGCGTAGCACAGAGCCCACGACGCCCTCGCCCTCGGCGGGCGAGTCTAAGGCGATATGCAGGTCAAGCGTTGCCTGCGGGCGGGCGACGACGTCGATGGCGGCAATCGCAGCCGCCGCGTCGTCGCCGCTTACGCGCACGGTAACCGTGGCGTGCTGGTACGCAGGCATATCGATGACGATGCGCTTGGTAGCGTGCTCGGCCATGTAGGCGTATGCAGCCTCGCCCATGCCGGTTTCGAAGGCCTCGGCGGGGGAGAGCTCCTCTTCGAGCTTGATGGCGCCGACCTGGTAGACAGAGGTGGCGGGCACGTCGAGCTCGGTCTCGGGCGTGATACGGGCGCGGTCGGCGGCATCGCCGGGGGCAGCGGTACGGCGCTCGGGGAAGCGCTCGGCCATGGCTTCCATGGCGGTGTCGAAGGCGTCGGCAGCACCGCGGAACTGCTCGTCCAAGCCCTCGACCTCGACGGCCTCGGCAGGAGCGACGGCAAGCTCGTCCGAAAGCTCAAGCTTAGTCTGGTTCATCTTGAGCCAACCCCAAGTGGCAGCCGGCATCGCATTGACCTGCTCAAGGGTGGTAGCAGCGGTGTTCGTGGTCTGTTTCATTATCCGATCGCTCCTTCCATCTCGAGCTTGATCAGGTTGTTCATCTCGACGGCGTACTCCAGCGGCAGCTCCTTGGAGACCGGGTTGGCAAAGCCGTTGACGATCATGGTGCGGGCCTCTTCCTCCGAGATGCCGCGGCTCATCAGGTAGAACACCTTGTCGTCGCCGATGCGTCCGATGGTGGCCTCGTGGCCGATATCGACGTTCTTGGCGCGGATGTCCATAGCGGGGATGGTGTCGGAGCGGCTCTGGTCATCGAGCATGAGCGACTGACAGCTCACGGTTGCCTTGGAGCCCTCGGCCTTGGGTGTCGCCACGATGGAGCTGCGGAAGGTCTGGATGCCGCCGCTCTTGGAGATGCCCTTGGTCTCGACGGTCGCCGAGGTCTCGGGCGCGTTGAGCACGACCTTGCAGCCGGTGTCGAGGTTCTGCCCGGCGCCGGCGAAGGTGATGCCGGTAAAGCTCGAGCGGGCGCGGCGGCCGTTGAGCACGCTCATGGGATAGAGGTAACCTACGTGGCTGCCGAAGGAGCCGCTGATCCATTCGATGTCGCCGTCCTCGTCCACGCGCGCACGCTTGGTGTTGAGGTTGTACATATTCTTGGACCAGTTCTCGATGGTCGAGTAGCGCAGGTGCGCACGCTTGCCCACAAAGAGCTCCACGGCGCCAGCGTGGAGGTTGGCCACGTTGTACTTGGGCGCGGAGCAACCCTCAATGAAGTGCAGGTCGGCATCGTCCTCGACGATGATGAGCGTGTGCTCAAACTGGCCGGCACCCTTGGCGTTGAGGCGGAAGTAGCTCTGCAGCGGGAAGTCGAGCTTGGTGCCCTTGGGCACGTAGACAAACGAGCCGCCCGACCATACGGCGCCGTGCAGGGCCGCAAACTTGTGGTCGGTGGGCGGGATGAGCGTCATGAACTTCTCGTGGATGAGCGGCTCCCACTGCGGATCGTGCAGGGCCTCCTCGATGCCGGAGTAGACGATACCCATCTTGGACGCCGTGTCCTGCATGTTGTGGTAGACCAGCTCGGAGTCGTACTGTGCGCCGACGCCCGCCAGATAGCTGCGCTCGGCCTCGGGGATGCCCAAGCGCTCAAAGGTGTTCTTGATGTCGTCGGGCACCGACTCCCAGTCGTGCTTTTGGTCGGTGTTGGGCTTGACGTAGGTGACGATGTTGTCCATGTCCAGGCCCTCGATGGAGGGGCCCCACGTCGGGTCGGGAAAACGGTTGAAGATCTCGAGGGACTTTAAGCGCAGGTCGAGCATCCACTGCGGCTCGTCCTTTTTGGCGCTGATCTCGCGCACGATGTCGGGCGTGATGCCGGCGTCGAGGCGCTCGAATCCCTCCTCGCCATAGGTGAAGTCGTAGAGGCTGCGGTCGATGTCCGCGACCTCGGTGCGGTTCTTGGTCATTGCGTCGCCCCTTTACGCCTGCTGCCCGGCAGCGGCGGCCTCGGCCTGGGCGCGCTGCTCGGCGGCCTCGCGCTCGAAGGTCTCAAAGCCGTTCTTGTCGATCCAGGGGATGAGCGAGGCGTCGTCCTCGCGCACGATGTGGCCCTTGACCATAACGTGGACACGGTCTACATCCAGGTGCTCCAGGATGCGCGTATTATGCGTGATGATGAGCATGGAACCGTCGCAGCTCTTGCGGTAGGCGTCCATGCCGTGGCTGACGGTGGAAAGCGCGTCGACGTCCAGGCCCGAGTCGGTCTCGTCGAGGATGGCGAGCTTGGGCTGCAGCAACAGGAGCTGGAGCATCTCGACCTTCTTCTTCTCGCCGCCCGAGAAGCCCACGCCTAGCTCGCGGTTGAGGTAGGCGGTATCCATGTTGAGCTCGGCCGCGAGCTCCTTGACGCGACGACGGAATTCCTTGCCCTTCATCTCCAGGCCGGGGCGGCCGGCGATGCTGGCGCGCAAAAAGCTCGACAGCGGCACGCCCGGGATCTCGACCGGGGCCTGGAAGCTCAGGAACAGGCCGGCGCGCGAGCGCTTGTCGGTGGTGAGCTCGGTGATGTCCTGGCCGTCAAAGACGATGCGGCCGTCGTTGACCGTGTAGACGGGGTCGCCCATGACCAGGTGGCCAAGGGTGGACTTGCCGGCGCCGTTGGGTCCCATCAGCACGTGGGTCTCGCCGGCGGCGACGTTGAGGTTGACGTTGTGGAGGATGGTCTTCTCGTCCACGGAGGCGGTCAGACCTTCGATGGAAAGCAGCGGATTTGCGCTCATGCTGTCCCTCTCTGTATATGGTGTACTCATGGGTGTGCGAAACCCTAGGAATCTTCTCGGAATAAAGTTACTATGGGTTCGGCGTTAGTCAAGGGAAAACCCGACTAATCCACTCGACTTTTCAAATTCTGGGACAAAATAACCTGTTGTGTTTGTCCCACTCACTTAAGATTTGGGACAAACAAACCTGGTTATGTTGTCCCAGATGCGATGGGAGGGTAGGTATGCTCATTTCTTCTAAGGGCCGCTATGCCCTCCGACTGATGATCTATATCGCAGCGCTTGGTGACGCCGAGGGCAAGATCGCCCTGCGCGAGGTCGCCGACCGCGAGCGTATCTCGCAAAAGTATCTGGAACAGCTTGTGCGTCCGCTTATGAAGGCAGGCCTGCTTAAGAGCGTGCGCGGCAAGGGTGGCGGCTACATGATGGCCAAGGACCCGGCCGAGGTGCGTGCTGGCGACATCCTGCGCGCCGTCGAGGGCAGCACGGCTCCGGTGGCGTGCGATGGTATCGACAACAGCTGCGCCCGCAGCGATCTCTGCTCGACCGTCAAATTCTGGCGTGGTCTGGACGACGTGATCGAAAAGTACGTCGACGGCGTGACGTTGGCCGACCTGGCCGCCGTCCCCGAGATCAACTTTGACATTAAGCTGTAGGGCTGCAAATGACATCTCTCGACAAGGTGTATAAGCAAATTGAAGTTTTTGCTCGGGAATGTGACGCCGAGAAGGTTGTGCTGTTTGGTTCCCGCGCTCGAGGTGACAACTTGCCTAAGAGCGATATTGACATCGCCGTAGCAGGTTGCCGGGATTTCGGCCGGTTGTCATATTTGATCGAGGAGCGTCTTGATACTCTTTTAGATGTAGATGTCGTCAATCTCGACGAGTCCTTATCGCGTCAATTGCTCGATGAAATTGCCAGGGATGGTGTGATTCTGTATGAAAAAATATGAGAACTTTGTCAGCGCCTTGGCGAATCTTGAAGATGCGCCCAATCAGGATCTCAACAATGATTTTGTTCAGAGTGGTTTGATTAATAAGTTCAATCTTCAATTTGAACTGAGCTGGAAGCTCCTTAAGCGTCTGCTCGAGTATGAGGGCGCCACGCTTGCCGCGTCGGGGTCTCCTCGTGCCATCTTGAAGGAGTCCTACCGATTCTACGACTTTATTGATGAGGCGGCCTGGCTAGATATGCTCAAAGACCGCAATACGAACGTCCATATCTATGACAACAAGCTCGCTCAAGATTTGATTCAGCGCATCTTGAACGTATATATTCCCGCTTTTTGTCAGTTGAGGGACGGGCTGATGGAGCGATACGGCGAGCTTCTGATGGCGCCCGACGACCAGTTTGTTTAATTCCTTAAGATTTCGCGGAGGGTTGTTGCCGTTTACCGAGGGGTTGTTGTGCAACAACGGGCGAGCTGCAATACTTATTTTTATCTTTGCAAACTGCACTTTAACTACACCAATGCAGGGAGGATCTTATGCAGCCCAAGCATTCTGCGATTGTCGCGGGCCTGACGCTGGCGCTTTCGTTTGGCGCCGTTTCCGCGCCGGCACCCGCCGCTGCCGAGGAGCCCACGCCGGGCGTTGCCTCGGATGCGACCGATATCGATAAGGGTCTCTATACCCAGCAGTCCTTTTCGGGCGTGCTGAGGTCGGTCCAGGGCGTTTCGTTTGTTAACGTGACTCCCGAGATGAAGTACTTCACCAAATATGAGAGTCACGGCAACTATAACCAGGGCTTTTCGTACGGTGACGGTTATAACGCGCTGGGTTATTACCAGTTCGACCGTCGTTGGTCGCTCATTCCGTTTATGAAGCAGGCCTACAACTACAACCCCGAAAAATTCAGCATGCTCAAGGATGCGATTGATCGCGGCAGCGAGATTTCCAACATGAGCAATGCCATGTACGAGAACGGCCAGCTCACCGAGTTGGGCCGTATTGCGCAGGAGGCCTTCCAGGGCGCTTATAACATCGATCCTGTTGAGTTCTCAGCTCTTCAAGATGCCTATGCGTACAACTCGTACTATGCGGTGACCGAGGCGTGGCTCAAGAGTGGCCTGGGCATTGATATTTCGGGCCGTGCCGATTGCGTTAAGGGCATGGTGTGGAGCATCACCAACATGTGCGGCACCGGTGGCTGCAGGGACTTCTTCCGTTGGGCGAATCTCTCCAACGATATGTCCGACCGCGAGTTTGTGACGGCGCTTTCCAACAGTGTGGTCAATAACGTGGCGACCAAGTATTCGAGCCAGCCCCAGTATCATGAGGGCTGGAAGAACCGCTACCGCAATGAGCTGAAGGACTGCTTGGTTTATATCGCCGAGGACGAGGCCGCTGCGACGCCCGTGCAGCCCGAACCTACGCCGGCGCCCTCGCCGACGCCTGATTCGAATGACGACTCGAGCGACGATGCCAACGATGACAGGATGGATGCGCCCTCGACCGGTGCTGACGGTGATGGCTCTGCTGGTGGCACTACCAACAACGGCTCTACCTCGAACGGCTCCGTTTCGAACGGCTCTGCTGCGGGCGATTCGTCTTCAAGCTCTGCCGGCAATACGGACAGCGACGCTTCTGGTTCGACCGGCGCTGGCACCTCTAACTCATCCACCGGCTCGAGCGATTCGTCCGTTGGCACCGGCTCTAACAACGGCTCCGGCTCTGACGCAACCCCTGGTTCCGATGCTTCCAAGGATGACTCGAATAAGGCGCCGGACGTTCCCGTTGCTTCGCCGGACAAGAAGCCTTCTTTCTCCGAGCAGCTTGGCTCTACGCTGGGCTCTTCGCTGATGGCTGGCGTCAATAACGGCTCGACCCAGAACAAGGGCAACTCTGATCAGGTTTCCACGGAAAAGATCGAAGCCGCAAAGGGCGACTCCAAGGACAAGGCTTCCGAGAAGACCGAATCCGATAAGGGTTCTAGCTCTGAGGAGAAGAGCGACAAGTCCGAACAGAAGAAGGACGAGGATAAGAAGTCTGAATCTGAGGAGAAGGACAAGAGCAAGGCCGAGGGCGAAAAGAAACAGTCCGAAGACGACGACAAGAGCGGTGCTGACAACCAGGTCCAAGAGCAAAATGACTCCAAAACGGTGACCACCACGACCACGACGACTACAACTACCAAGTCCTCGGGCGGCAACATGCCCAAGACGGGCGATCTGATTGTGATGGCGAGCCTCGCCAGCGCGAGCTTGGCTACGCTGGGTGCCACGTCTATCGTAAGTGGTAAGCATGAGCTCGATCAGCAGAAGAAAACTTCTGGGGAGGACGGCTCGGAGGAGTAATCTTCCAGATCGTTTTCTATAAGAGTTTGGGACGGGGTCCGGTGCGGCGGCATCGGACCTCGTTTTTGTTGTGCAACGATTTGTTATGCCCCCTCGGGGGTCTGTTGCTACCGTTGCCCGAAACGTTTACATGTCGATAATGTTGCGCTCTACCCGCTCGTTACAATGGGCATCGTGCTGCGTTAGAGGGAGAGTTTACGATGTCTGAACAGGTGAATTATGGTGTTGCTCATGCGTTTGGCGCACGGTTGCTCAATCATGCGGATAACGCAGCTCTGCCGGTTGATGTGCACGACTTTTCCGATGCAATCAATCGGTGTTTACTCGTCGATAAGACTATGTTTATTGCCGATATATTGGACAGCGAAGCACCTGTTGCGCTTTGTTGTCGGCCCAAGGGTTTTGGCAAGAGCATGAATCTATCGATGCTCAAATGCTATTTGGAACGACCTGATCACCTGCGGTCGGATCGAAGCCCGTTCGTCGGCACCCAGATTTGGCAGGCGGGCGGCGGTCGCTATCGTGATGAGTACGTGTGTTATCCGGTCATCATGCTCGTCTTTTCAGCTGCCGCTGCGAGGCGCGACGCCGATGCTGCGGCGGCTATTCGCAGCACTGTCGCGCACGAGTGCGCCCGATTGCTGCCGCTGCTTGCCGCGCCTGATCTGTCAAGACGTGAGGTCCGTCTTATCGAGAGGGCGGCGCGTGGGGTGGCCAGCGATAAGGAGATCGATGCGGCGCTCGGCGTGCTCATTAAACTGCTCCAGACAGCTTTCGATGAGCAGGTTGTTCTTCTGATAGACGACTACGACGTGGTATGTCCAAAGCGCTTGGACGCTAAGGACGACGGTAGCGTGGATTCCCTAGAGTCGCTCAGCCGAATGTTGTTCGACACCATTGCCGACGCCGGCGACTCGTTGCGATTGACGTGTCTGATGGGCGAGCGCCCCGGTCCCGCCGAGTTTGCGTTGTCCCAACGTGGGGTTTCCTATCGGTCGGCTACGCCGCTGTCGAGTTGGTGTGATCGATGGTTCGGTTTTTCGGACGATGAAGTCCAGGTGCTGTTGGATCGCATCGGTCGCAACGGCTGTCTGGATGACGCGCGTGAGTGGCTCGAGGGCTATCTGTTTGGTTGTTTTTATTGCTCGATCCCGGAGCGTGTGGTGGACTACGCATATCGCGGTTGCGTCGCGCCCGTTCGGGCAGATCTGTATGGTTACGCCGACCGTCTGAGCGCATGCGTCGGCGACTGGAATCTCATGCGCCTGTCCGCATTGTTCGATTTGCTTGAGCCGCATGGGTTTATTGAGGCGCCAGTGCATGTGCATGCCGAGGAGGCCGATGCTGCCAAGCCCGAAGATATCTGGACAGCGCTGTATCTGTCTGGATTTCTTACGACGGACATGACGGGGCATTCGGAGGACGGCGCGTGCCTTCGTTCCCTGCGTCTGCCTAGCAACGAAGTGCGTCAGGCGCTCCGTCTTGTAATTCTGGAATGGTTTGAGTGCGCCGTTGAGGACGTTGGAGTTATCGACTCGTTCCATGACGGGCTGTGTCGAGGAGACGAGGACACTGTAAAGCAAGCTTTGAGCTGTGCTATCGGCGATCTGGGCATCGATGTGGGCCAATCAGATATGCCGACAGCCTATCATCTGGCGCTTCAGGGGCTCTGCTTTGGACTGCCCGGCTATTGCAATCCCAGCTCCAAGCGAAGTGGCGTCTCGGATCGCTGGGATATCCAGGTGATTCCCACCGGTCGGGTGTTTGACGTGGCCGACACGCTCGGCATGCTCGATGAGCGACCGCTCATTACGGTCAACATGTTGTACGACCCTGGCGTCGATGCCCTGGGCCTGGAACTGTTGGCGGTTCAGGCGCTGCTCGACATAGAGCGCGACGGCATCGACGAAATCCGTGTGCCGCGACCCGGCGTGGGTCGCATGCGCTGGGGGTTTGGATTTGACGGGCAGCGTGTGTCCGTGGTGTGTCAACGACTGTAGCGGCGGACGAAAGCCCTTTACTACTCGGCGTCCTTCAGGGGCGGCATGGGCTTCCAGTTGGGATCCTTTACGATCTTGCGGGCGTCCTTCATGCCACGGCGCAGCGCCGGAATGCCGGTCTTAAAGCATTTGTCGACTGCTGCCAGACGAATGAATTCCTTGCAGAAGGTCGCGGCATTGCCCAGGCGGAACAGCATGGGGTGGTAGTCACCGTAGATCTGCATATAGCGAGCGAGGAAGCCTCGGTTGCGCATGATGTAGTAGCGGTTGGTGTCGCTCGTGGAGTTGAGCTGTCGTTTGCCGGCGATATCCCAGTTAGAGACGGCGCGGGCGCGCTTGAGCACCACGTCGGCGACCACGGCGGCAGGGAAGTGCTGGCTGGCTACGTAGCCGTAGCAGGCATCGTCGCCGTAGATAAAGAAGCGCGCGTCGGGCAGGCCAATCTTGTCGACCACACGGCGCGAGAACATGCCGCCCTCAAAGCACAGTTGGTTCATGGTGCGGTAGCCCTCGGGACCCAGATCCCACTTGGCGATGGGGTTAGGGATGCCGAGCGAAAGGATGAGCTGGTACTGCCAAAAGAAGGCGCCGCCGTCAAAGTCCAGGCGCGATCCCTGGATAACGTCGTAGCGGTCGGTCCACTTGGCAAGACGCTCGATGCCTTCGGGGATGACGAGCACGTCGTCGTCCATGACCCAGAACCACTGGGCGCCCAGGCCGTATGCGCATTTAGTGCCGGCGGAGAAGCCGCCCGCACCGCCGCCGTTTTCGAGCTGCGGGGCGTAGATGACACGGTCGGTGCCGCCCTGCGCGTCGGGCTGCTCGGTGTCGATGCCCCACAGGTTGGCCAGGCGCTCGTTGAATGCGGTGCACATGGCCTCGGTCTCGCGCGAATTCTCATTATCGACAATCACGATGCGCCAGGGCGTTGCCGTGAGCTCGGTCATAGAGTCGAACAGGTTGGCCAAGAGCTCCTGGCGCTTGTATGTAACGACGACGATGGCGAGCTTATCGATGGGAGCGGGAAGGGTTGAAGGCATGAACGAGAATATCCTTTCGCGTGGGCAGCGTATCGGCCCTGCGGAATAAACAATGTGTCCCATGGGACACGACTATTGTAAGCGTAGGCGGGCGCCCGCGGGTAATGTTCCGCTAATCACCAAGAACGTTTGCTACAAGCCTTGTCGACGTGCGGGCGTGGCGAGGTTGCACGCGCATATTGTGGTATTACATAGGTGCCGATTCCTGTGGACGCGATCTTTGTGTTTGGATGCCCTGTGAATAAAACTCGTTTAACCTCCTTTGCAGATAGCCTTCCCTTCAAGGTCATGTTTCTGTTTTTGGTTCTTCAGGTCGCATTTGTCCTGAGCAATACCGCGGCGAATTGCCTGCCGAGGCCCGTTATCGAGTCGCATGCGCAGGGTTCGGAGTCCTCGGCCCTGTTGTCTGACATGTATGTCTACGACCACCGTGTTGCAGCTGGCCCTGTTTGCTTTGATAACAATCGCTTTATCATTGAAGTTGCACGGCAAAAGGACCAAGGTTCTCCGTTTAAGACGATGGCTGTTGCCGAGATTGATGACGTTACGAAAGCCGGCGAGATTACGCATCAGCAGTACTACCGGTATTGGCATGGATGGCAGCTACTTACGAATGTCTGCCTGTTTATTGGCGGTATCGATGTTGTCATGGTGCCCGCGGCTGCCCTGGCGATTGCCGGCTCCGCTTGCGCTTACGTTGCCTTGCGGAAGCGGTTTTCAATGTCAGTGACGTTGGGTTTCCTTGCAATCCTGTTGTTCTCGACCAATCTGTTTTTCAATTATATCGGTGATCTACTGCTGTGCATCTCGTTCTTTGTGGCGCTCATCATGATGTCTTGCATGAGCCTTCGTTTGAGTTCTGCATCGAGTGAGCGTGCGTTCACGAGCCGCCTTGTCCTGTGGTCCATAGCGACCGGCGCGGCATTTTCGTTTTTGGACTTCCTTACGATTCCTGCCGCAGTTGTCGCCCTGCATTGCTTTTTCGCCTTCATTGCGCTCCCCGAGGGTGAGCGCCCCAAGCGCTGCGTCGTCACGATGCTGCAGGCGCTCTTTGGGTTTGGGCTTTCGTTTGTGTTTACCTGGGCGATGAAATGGGTTGTCGCGGCATTTGTGCTGGGCTGGGACGAGGTCTTTTCGAACGTTCTGGGCGAGATGCGCCTTTGGTCTGCGCACGGGGCGTCGTCACTGTTGCCCCAAGCTGACTGGCCTCAGATTTTGAAGGAGTTTTATTGCATGAGCCCGCAGCTGTTCGCCATCTGCTCAACAGCTGGTTATGCGATGATCTCGAACGTCGTTTGTCTTGTTTCGTTTGCTGTCGTATTGGCGGTTTGGATTGCCGTTCTCGTTTACTCGGTACGGGGCGGAGCGCAAGACGGTCGTCGCTGCAAGGCGTTGATCCAGTCGCTGCTCATGGTATTGCCTCTGGCTGTTGTTCTGGGTTATTTCGTTGTTATGCATGACCATGCGATCGTCCATATTCCGGTATTTGGCTGCAAGAACTGGGCGATTATCTTTGCGATGTTATTTGCTTCGGGTGTTAGCGCGCTTCGTGGCCTGCAGGGTCAGAAGGACGTCTAGCTGTTCATATGGGCCTTGATGGCCTCGACTACGGCTCTGCGTACGATATCCATGAGGAGCAGGGCAAGCGCGAGGCAAAGGCTCATAAGGATTCCGAGCAAAATGGCGCCGGCTGGATGAGGCTCTCCCGTTTGGATGCCTGTCGCCATGGTGTAGATTGCTTTGTCAAAGATGGGTCGCCAGACATTGCAGGTAAACGACTGTACGGCGTAGAAAGCGAGCGTTCCTGCGGCGAGGGACATGATTGTCTTGTCTGCAGCTGAGACTTCGCGGCGCGGCTGATGGAGCGCTGCGGCGGCAACGGATGCGGCGGCCAAGATAAAGGATATGACGGAAGTGGACTTGTAGGAGAGCTTCCAGAGCGCGTCGTATTGGCTGTTTGCCGATAGCAGAAGCTCGAGCGCGATGGTGACGGCAACGAGTCCGATGAGTGCGATCTTGGATTTTTGAGCGCCGGATGCGTTGCCGTGGCATTCGAGGACAAAGCGCATTTCTCCGGCTGCAATAAACGCGACCAGGTAAGTAACGGCGCTCATGAGCTTGCGCCACAAAACGATGCCGGCCGCTTTGTTTGCCGTCGCCGCGATGTAGCAGTTGATTCCAAATGTTGTGAGCACGAGGAGTGCTACGACAAACGGGGCCCTTATGCTGCCGATTTGCTGTCGTAACAACGCAATAACCGGGACGAGTAATACAGATGCCGCGTAGACCCAGATAAACTCGATGCCCAGCGTAAGCCAGCCAATCTCGTGCAGCGAGATTTCGGGTAGGGGATAGACGTACATTGAAACAAACAGGCACGCGGTGCAATAAAAGAGCGTGGGTAAGACGATTTTCTTTAACCGTGTAAACGATTTATAAACGAGGCCCCGCGCGGATGACCCGTTTTGGAGGGGCGTGTACCGCCGAGGGAATAAGGAAGTATCCCGAGATCATAAAAAAGACCTCGTTGGCCCAGCAGCCCAGCAGGTTGATAAAGCCGAGCGCGCCGGAGTAAGGGAAGACAGCGAGCGGCGCATATTCCGGCACGCCGGTGCAGACGGCTTGGAAGGTCCATTGAAACGTGTGGAATATCGCAATCCCGGCGACCGCGGCCAAGCGCAGCGCCTCGATGGAGGTATTTCTGCTTGCTTTGCTGCCCATCAGACTATTTTCCAGCGCGTGCGTTGTACGAACCAAAGTGCGATGTGATCATTTTTAGAGTTTGCTTGGGCCCCTTGTTCCATACGTTATACAAGCCCTCTCCCACGAGGTCCTTGGCGTATGCGCAGTAGCTGATTTTAGGATTGGCAATGCCCATATACTCGGCATAGAGCCTTTTGGCCGCAGGGGTAACGCGAGGATTGGCAAATACCAGCTCTTGCGGCATGCGTTCGAACATCTTGTGGATGGCCCGCTCAATTTCGGGGTGACCGTCAATTCCTGTGTGCTCAATCATGATGCCCATATAGGTGAAGCCGCGTGTGATTTGCGGTGTCCAGACGGCGGGGTCGGTGACGTTGAGCCTCTCAAGAATATCGACCATGTCGTTCCAGCGATTAAACGGCATCAAGGGGTCACGCTTTGCCAGGGCGGCCGCCTTTTCGGGTGTTTCCTCGCGGTAGCAATAATACGGCTTGGGCCAGTAAGCGATGGCCTTTGCCTGGCAGAGCGTTTCGACGAGGAATGGATTGTCGGCCCAGCCCGCACCGGGGATTTCCTTAAACCAGATATTGTTTTGCATCAGGAAGTCGCGACGATAGATTGCCGTCCAAATGGACGGATGGTGGGCCAGCAGGTGTGGAGCGTCGTGAATGGTGAACGGTTGCCGAGGCGGTTTAATGCGACTGCGATATGCGCAATGTAGTTTGACCTCTTGGGGGGTATCGGGCTTGCGAATGATCCAATACGGGGTCTCAATAATATCGAGCTTGTTCGGATCGCCAAATTCGCGCTTGGCAAAGGCAAACATGTCGGAGTACATTCCGGGCTCGATCCAGTCATCGGGCTCGAGGATGGCAATCCAGTCGCCCTTTGCCTCGCGAATGCCCAGATTGCAGGTTGCGCCGTAACCCTGGTTTGCCTTATCAATCACTCGAACGCGTGAGTCGCGCGCAGCGAAACCTTGCATAATAGCGAGCGAGTTGTCGGTGGATCCGTCGTTAATGGCGAGGATTTCCAGTTCGATATTCTTTTCGTTTAATAAGCTGCCTATAGCCTGAGAAAGATACGGCTCGGCATTGTAAGTAGGCACGATTACGGTCAGCATTTAAACACTTTCTCTAGGCGATTTGGAAGAATTATAGCCTATTACAACGCAACGATTTCAGTTGCATCCGCCATGAAGAAACTAAAACCGTTGCAAATGAGCGAAAGCAACTAAAATAGTTGCTATAATCGCCATGAGGAAAGGAAGCCTGATGAACAATAGATATTCGGCCCTCATGGTTGATATGAGACATTCGAGATGTCTTTCGGACAGTAGGAGGCAAAGCGCGCAGGAAGATCTTGCGAACGCTATGGACTGCACAAACGAGCTGTTTAAAACTGAGCTCGAAATGCCGCTTATGTTTAGTGCGGGCGATGAATTGCAGGGTCTATTTCGTAGTACGGCTGGCGCATTCTTGGCATACAGATTTATTAAGATACTCGTCCAGACGGTTGATCTTAGGGGCGGTATTGGAGTGGGAGAATGGAAAACTCGGATGCAGTCCGCATTGTCGACGGAACAAGACGGGTCAGCATACCATTGTGCGCGTAGAGCAATTGCTGAGTCTGAAAAGGATAAGTACAGCGATTTAAAGATCATTGATGTTTCGGGCGTTTCGCGCGAGAAGGAACTGTGCGCGGCGGGTTGTCTAGAAATAATTGATCGCAGAAACGAGTCGCAGCGTAATTACTGTGAGGTTGTTGAATTACTGCGACCGCTTATGCTGCATGATGACAGAGACGCGACTTTGAGCAAAAGGTATGCTGAGCTAATCGAGGCGCGTATAGGCAAAAAGTACGGCGCTAAAAGCAATCCGAGCGATTGCGCGCCAGTGGCGTTGGGCAGCTCTCTCAACCTCAACGTAGATAGCATCAGGGCTAGTCATGTAGGGCTTGCGGGACAAATGGGTGTTGCGATGGGGAAGACGAGGCAGGGGCTCGAGAAAAGCCTTAGGCTCGCGAACGTTGTAAGAGAAAGAGAGCTGGCTGCTTTCGCCGTTCATTTCCTTAATGAAATGGAGCCGTCATGAGGGTGTTCGGGTGTTTCCTTCTATTCCACATGCTGTTCGATTTTTATTTTCAGACGAATAAGATGGCAGATAAGAAGGATAGCAATAGAATTGCCCTTGGTCTGCACTGTTTAATTTACGCGGCCGGCGCCGCAGCAACAGTAGCTCTTCTGTTTGAGGCGAGTGTAGCCGCCACGGCTGCGTCCTTTGCAGTATTTGCTCTTTCACACTGGTTTATCGATGGCAGCCTGAGAAGAAAGATTGCAGGGCTTGATCTCTCACCGGTTGGTAGTTTTTTGATCGATCAGATGCTGCATATTGTACTTTTGTTTATGTTGAGCGTTCTATGTTGTCACCTCTGGGTCATGCGGCCAATTGCTTCGAATCTCTTGGGCAACCGTGGAGCTGAGCTCTCTTGGGTTTCGACATTGTGCTTTTGCGGACGCCCCTGCAGCATCGCTATTGCCAAGGTCCTCCAATTTCTCCGAAACCCTGGTACGGAGCAGTCGGCGTGCACATCAAATGCACATTCAGGCAAGTGGATTGGAATATTTGAAAGACTGATTGTCGCGGCGCTTTCTCTGCTGAACCAATATTCGGCTATTGCATTTATTTTTACTGCAAAAAGTATCGCGCGCTTTAAACAGCTGGAAAGTGACAAGGATTTCGCTGAGGTTTATTTGCTGGGTTCATTGGCGAGCGTGTTTCTAGCAATGGCTTCTGCGGTCTTATTTATGTACTTGTTTAATAGCGCTGGTTGCTGATGCTAATAAAAGCGTTAATAGGAGAAGGACTGAGAGGGGGCCCATGAATAATTCATCTGATGATTTCAGAAAAGAGCTTATTAACAAAATAAAGCCGTGCATTCATAACTTGACCATGCGGCCCGGTTTTTTTCGCGGTGAATATTGTGAATCCTATGATAGATTTGTTGCTGGAGAGGCGGTGTCGTTTCTCTACGTGCGTGATCCAGGGCCATTAAATAACATGTCAGACGCCGTTTTTATCGACGTGTTTCTTCACGGGAACAATATTCGTAACTGTTTCTATTTTATTAGAAACTCTGAAAATCCAGTAGTACGAGAAGAGAATAAAGATCTGTATTTCGACAAAAGCCTAACGAAGAAGGAATTTCTTGACAGCATTTATGAGCAGCTGAAGCAAATGGAAGCTATTGACTGCTTCTCAAAGGATGAGATAGATGATCTTGTTTGTGCAATTGGGAACAGTTTGATTAACATTGAAAATCCTAGCGTCAAGGCAGTTTTTGGTAGCCGCAGGTTTTAGAAGTGCCCTACCTTTCTTTGCATAATTAAATGGCATCTTTTGTGCACTCCTCATTAGGGGCGTCCCTTAGAAGCCAATTTCTCTGTGCGATAATCTAAGCACTGTATATATCAAGTTGAGAGCTGGTGACATGCAATGAAAATCAATGTGAAAAACATCGGTAGAGTTGCTGAGGCTGATGTTGAAATTGATGGTATTGCCGTAGTCGCAGGAGAGAACGGAACGGGAAAAAGCACGGTCGGGAAAGCTCTCTATGCGGCGTTCAACAGTATGTCCGATTCTGAAAATAAAATCGATCGCATGAGGCGCTATAGCGTTGAGCGTGCTCTCAGAAAGGCTTATATAGGCGGTCCTTTCGGTTCCACGCCTCGCCACAGGCGAAGTGCTGGAAGAATATCCGATTTTATCGATAGGGTTTTTTCGGGTAAGTACACGAGAGATGAACTAATTGATGAGATAAAGGACTATTACGGGAAGGAAATCTCTCGTGAAATTGAATCCGATTTCACGAATGGTGTGGCAGGAGTCGCAGATCAAATTATCGAGATCATGGATATTTCCGATGACGAAGCGTTCCGTGCAATTGCGACAAACAGATTCCGAAGCGAGTTCAACGGCCAGATAAATTCTGTTTTCGACGATGAATCCGGAAGAGTCGAGCTCCAGATAAAGGGCTCTTCTACGCTTTTCTCAATCGCAGGTGATGAGGTAACGGAGGTGTGCGACAGAAGAACCTTGCGATTCAGGGCGCATTATCTAGACGATCCGTTCCTGATTGACTCGCTCGCGGGCCCCTACGGCTCCGCTTTTCGTTCCAGAACTCTACTTGGGCATCAGGAGGAGCTTCGCCAAGACCTGATTAGGTCTACCATCCGCAACGATGACAAAGAGTCCTCGCTATTCGACGAAATTGCAATGGAACGGCACCTGAACGTCCTTATGGAGAAAGTCGTCTCCTTATGTCCGGGTCATTTCGAGAAGAGCGGCAGTCGCGATCACCTTATATATCTTGAAGGGGGTTTTGTTCGAGGGCTAGAGCCAGGCAACCTTTCTGCCGGCTTGAAGACGTTCGCTATCATGAAGGTGCTCTTGAAGTCTGGGGCGCTTGAAGCCGGAGGAACCATTATCCTCGATGAGCCTGAGATTCATCTTCATCCCGCATGGCAGCTTGCCTTTGCCGAGATAATCGTGCTGCTCCAGAAGGAGCTCGGAATGCATGTCTTGATGAGTACCCATAGTCCATATTTCTTGAATGCGATCGAAGTGTATTCTAAAAAGTACGGAATTGATGGATTGTGCTCATACTATCTTGCGGAAACCTGCGCCGATGGACGCTCTCGTTTGACCGACATAACCCGCTCAACGGAAGTGGCCTATGAGAAGTTAGCAGCTCCTTTTGATATTCTTGAGAGGGAGGAGTGCGGTCTTGAGTAGCGACTTGTGCATTTCCTGCCCGCATCCGAAGACTCCCGAGGTGCATGATGACGGTGATGAGTGTGTCCGTTGCAGAACCTGTATTCTAAAGGACTGCATGTCCTCAGTATCCAAAACATCTAAAGATGGGGAGTCTTCCCTAGTTGATGACGACTTCTCTATTGTTAATTTTGACTCCGTTACCGAGAGCTACTGCAAAAGAGTTAATAGGCGAATGGATCTTCCGCGCTCTGCTGATGCACTATATTGTGACCGGGAAACGTTATATCTAATTGAATTCAAAAACGGTAGTCTGACGAAGGGGCTGGGAAAGAGGCTTAATTCAAAGCTTGATGAAGAGCTCGGCATCAATCTTGGCCAGAGGGACGCTCTCGTTGAGAAATGCAAGGACAGCGTTTTGATCTGTTCGGATTTATGGGGAAAGAGAACAAGTTGGTTTCGCGAGCACTGCGTTTTTGTTTTGGTGTACAACGGAAACAAGAATGAGCCGACGAATCAGTCGGCGTCAAAGCTGATTTCCGACTCGATTAGGAAAAAGGCACGCTTTGGGCTTTCGGACAAATTAAAAGGATTTTGCGTGAAGGACGTCTTGACGCTAACAGAAAGTGAATTTTCTAGAACGCTCCTACCGGCTTGGCGAGGCGCAATGGAATCAAGAGAGGACATTTAGGATCAGATTGTGCAGTTTAGATAACGGGTGATGTAGCACCTGCCCCAAGCCGTGGTAGGTCGCGTCGGCCATCGGGATATGGCGTACGACCCTTGCGGTCGGGTCCCATCTACCGCACGCCTGTTGGACCCGGAAGAGGCCAACGCGCCAGTCGGGATGCGCCTGGGTGTTCCGCGGCGACATTCCCGAGTAGCGCCAAAGGCAGCGCTTCAGCCTCGAGCACAGGTCGTTCACTATCTCCATCCGCTCCAGGCGGACTGGGTCGTTGACGTTTGCCCCGTGCGCCTCACTCTCGACCCCGCCATCCTTGGCTAGCGTGCCGTGCGCCGTATCCCGGGCGTTTCGGCGCACGTACGAACGCCCGCCCGGAGGGATTGTCATCAAACAAAGTTCCGGGTGGGCGCTTGGGTATGAATTTATCGTAACTTGTCGTTACTCCTCGGGCATCAATTAACGCAATTCTACCTTCCAAGTCAGCTTGGCAAAATACATAGTGACCCTTTCCGTTGTATCCTTTGTTAATTAATGCCTTGTATCCGAGAATCTCTTTGGTTTTTAACGCAAACGCTTGGCATGATCTTCTGAGAAGGTGCGCCGCTAATGTCAGATGATCTTCGCCGTCAATTTGAGACAGGTGACCTTCGTAGTCAATCTTTTCGAGGGTAGTGTCGAGAAAGTTGGTGCAGCGCCCGATCCGAAACGAGTCGGCCCGGCGTCCGGGAACCTGGAACACGGTTGATATCCTATGCCGCCTCGATCCTGTCCGCAAGCTCGAGGCCGGATTCGATCATCTTCCTGGCCTCCGCCTCCAGCCGCTCCCAGTCGACCGTCCCGTCGATTCCACGCGTGCGGCCCTCGTCGTAGAGCTCCCTCATCTTTGCCTCCGAGAAGTATCTGGACTCCTGCCATATCTCGTCCTGCTCGCACATGACCGCGCCCGCGAGCCGCACCAGCGAGCCCGTTGACGGGAACACCTGCACGACGCGCGACCTGCGCTTTATCTCTCGGTTGGTCCGCTCCTGGACATTGTTGGTGCGCAGGCGCTTCCAGTGGGTTGGCGGGAAGTCGAGGTAGGCCAGCGCGTCCGGCTTGGCCTCCTCGAGGATCGCCGCCGCCCTCGGGCAGCAGCTCTCTGCTCGTGGCAAAGACACTTCCCATGGTGCCTCACGAGTATGTTTCCTAAGAAACTGCAGGCCTACCTCGACTGGTACGTTCGCCTTTTGCGGGTCAACAGGGTCCACGAGAGGTTGGACCCGACCACTAAAAGCGATGTACCATGTGCTGAGGTCCGTGAAAGCCTTTCGCAGCTTAGGGTGGATGGGGTACCATCTGCTATCCAAAGCGTTGAACAATAAAATATAATAGTACCGCTGCCATCGTTCCAAATAAGACTCGAGCTACAGGGTGGAATCTAAAGTACTTTACCGAGGGCAATATATTTTTAGAGACAAAAAATCCGATTAGCAGTACTTCAAGTGCGCTAAGCATATTAGTGAATAAATTGATTGAGGCATAATTGACGGTTGCGTCGTTTTTAACTAATCCCGCAACTGTGTTTAGCATAGATACTAAAATTGCCAGCACACTAATGATAATACTGAAAACGTTTGCGGATTCTTTGTTAGATTCACTCTTATGTTCTTCGTCAAATTGTCGAAGAGCCATTCTGCCTTGCAATGTCAGGAAAACGTTTGAGTGCTCATGTCGAATATAGCCAAGGGCCATTAAATCCTTCAGTGATTCAGTATGTTTTATCCTTTTCAATTCGCTATCTGTTAAGGGAGCACCGTTTGATTTGAGGAATGAGTACATAATTTCATCGGCTCCAAAGGGGATTGTGGTGTTTTTATCTTTCAATTTTGATTCGCTCCTTGCATATTCAGCGCTTGCATTGCTACTGCGTTACTTTTCTGACCTGATGACTGCATTTGCTCAAATTAATGTGATTTTTTAAATGCTTAAATTCTCCGAGTGGTTGTAGGTGCCGCCAAGATTCTTTCGATAATTGATTGAGCCAGTCTCGCTCTGTCCGATGCCCTAGCCCTTATTCTTGTCTTCAGTTCGTCGATCTCTTCCGACTTTGTCATTTCCAGATACCTCCTCTTTATCCGCTCGTGCTCAACGGTGCGCACGAACCTTGCTGTGACGAGCATGGGACCGAGTTTCCATCGATGAAGGTGCTGACGAACCTCACCCTTTGCCTGACCTTGTAGTTTATCCGGTCGATGCCGTTGTTGGCTCGGGCGGGGAGTCCGTGTAGGCGAGTGTGCCTGAATCGGAATCCGTTCTGCGCGGTGAGCTCGCGCATGCTTGACCGCTTCCTCATATGGTTCTCGTTGACCGGGCTGACAAGGCACGCCGACAGTCATAGGTGCGACGCGTTCGAGGTTCAGTTTCGGACGGAACCCACTAGAATGTGCGAGATGACCTAGGGGCACCTTGCGGCTGTACTGGGGTTACTGGAAGGGGCGGCAATATCGTTGGATTAACTTTCTTTAACTGAGACTTTTTTAATTGACACGCACATATAAATCTTTTCTGCATACTCGACTGCTTCTGCAGTCTCTGCGGCGCTCCGTCATTGATAAATCACCTGACAGAGAGGGGAATTCGATGTCATAGCTGGCGTCTTTATTGGAGGATAAGATTGCTTGATAGCTATATGTTTTCATCTCTGGTCATCTCAGACTATTAAAGATATTGTTGGCAGCTTTTATGATTTCCGGTACGTTCCAATCGGAATCATTTTTTGGTAATTTATAGACATGACTTCTGCTTCGTGTGCGCATTCAGTTTTTTGCACTGGATAAAATCAACTGCATCTAATTTAGCTAGATTGGGAAGCGATATTGCATGGTGCTAAGCTTGACGCAGAAAGAAACATATCGGGAGACGCTGGCTAATCTCGTTGCCAAGCAAAACGATGGCGTTTCCATTGTTTCCGCAGGGAAGGAGCTGGAAGCTCTATCGACTTTTCTCGTCCCACGAATGCTTTACCGCTATCGTCCTCCAACTGAATACGCTTTTGCCGACCTAGAAAACGCAACTGTTACATTTTCTCATCCAAGGGTTTTCAGCGATCAGCGCGACTCGGTGCCGATCTATAACTGGAATGGTATAGATGAAATCGAAAGTTATCTCAATGATGATGAACAAGCGTTAGAGATAATTAATCAAATTGATTTTAGACGACTTGCGTTTGTTTTAGGGGCTCTGGGGGTTCCTTTAAATCGAGCAAGAATTGATGAGTTCGAGATGCTATCCGATGAGGGGAGAGTTAGCCTTTTTCGCTCGGCTGTTAAAAACTTGCGTTTATTTGTTGGAGGATTTATTGCTCCAGTCCATCAGAATAACTGCCGAAATTGTTGCCGCATTTTGTGCCTAACAGACAATCCTAGCGATTCAAATATGTGGAATGTTTATTCCGAAAACCAAGCGGGTTTCGTTCTTGCTTACGACAGAGAAGCTATTTGCAATTGCAATATTGCTAACGGAATGCGTACTGAGATATTGCCAATTTTATATGATGACAAACCATTTAATTGCGACCCCCAAATTGCTTGGACTGCTGCTAGGATGCTTGGTCTTAATGTGGGCAGCGACGACATGCTTAGTGATCTGCGGGCAATTTACAGAAAGGGCAGTGCGTTTGAGTGGGAGAACGAATTTCGTGGCTGTCTTGTACCAGAGCCAGATGAGCTTGAGATGAATTATGTACAACGCCCATGCAAGCCGTTGCGAGTTATTCTTGGGAGCAGGATGACTCAAGAGGATAGAGAGCGTTGCATTTTCGCGGCGAATAAACTGGATATTCCTGTAGATGAACAGTGATAGTTATCCGTTAATAGTGCCGTATAGTCATTTGTTTGTCAGCTGAATCGTGTACTAGTGGACTCCTGAGTTGGCGATTGCTATATCTACTGGGACATTTCGAAAGATAATTTGATGTAATTTACGTTAATGGGAGTTGTTTATCTAAGATTTTCTTATCAAATTGGGATTATTACTTGGTTCTTGGTGAGCCCGTGAGCACGTAATACTGAGCAGTTTAATCAAGCGGGTCGCTCCCCGGGGATTGGGGGCGCTGCTCTTGGCCAATGGTTTTACCGCGTGGTTACTCTGGCGTGCTCGAGCAGGAAGGATGAAGGAGATGATCCATGCCCCTGGACACAGCGAGTGCTTCTTGTTTTATGGGTTATTGTGTCCTTAACCGCTTATTTGATATCAACTGACACGCAGTCTAATTATGTTGGCTATTATCTTTATTTTGTCGTTATTAGGTGCCTTTGCGTTAAGACTGATGGAGATGATTCATATGGCATATCCTCCGAAACGTCCAAGTAGCCACATAATTGAAACAGCGGCATGCTCTTTCGTCACCTCCCTTATGCCTTCTGAAAGCTGGGTTGTTCGAGACTTAACAGAACGTGATTTTGGAATCGATAGAATTTTTGAGCGCTTTGAAAACGGATTCGCTACTGGTGAATTAATGGCAATTCAGGTGAAGGGAACAGATAAACCTCTCGAAGATAAACCTGAAATTCCATTTTCCATTGATACGAAGACGCTTTTATACGCTGAAATGTTTGCAATACCCTTTCTTTTAATCAGGTGCTCTTTGGCGGATGATGGAGCGTGCTATTTTGTTTGGTTGCAAGAGTATATTCGTGTTCGTTTGAATTTTGATAATTCGTCTTGGCGAAAGCAAGGGTCAAATACTATTTTGATTCCAGCTTCCAATAGATTGGGCGATACCTCTGCTGAAAGTCGGTTAATCCATATCTCTCGGTTTCCAAAAATGAAAGAGTCATGGCTTAAATATTATATAGATACATGTGATTTAGCGTATCAACTTCCAAATTTTATTGAGGAGGATACCATCACATTAGATTTCGCAATACAATATGTTTTGCCTGCTCTTGATAGCCTTAAGAAGGCTAATAACATGCTTGGTTTTATTTCTAACCACCTTGTGGCTACTAAATTGAGCCAAGCTATTGAGCTTGGAAAACGTATTTGCGACAAAGAGTTTGAAAGCGAATTAACTGAATCGTTTTTTAAATTCGTTTGCCTGTGTTCTGATGTGCGCAAATCTATAGATATGCTATCACTTAGATTCGACGTCGATCATATGAGGTTTTTATATGAGTTCGAAGGCGTAGCGGAGTATTAGCGATCTGTCTTTTGCTGTGGGCTGAATGTAATGCGGGATTTCTTGTTGAATACTTTAATCCACTGCTTATCTTCAAGAGATTGATTTCCGAACTCAGCCGAACACATTAAGCGAATAGTCCGTTCCCGCAGCTAGCCGAACGCCCCCGAGGTCCCATTCGGGCTCCCGGGGGCGGCATTTTCCCAGTTGAAGGAACGGTGGAGATGTGTTTCGATAGGTCCGGTGGCCATGCTCCGCCTGCCGCCCGGCATCTCTTCCCGCTGGCCGGAGTTCTTCTTGACGGGCGATCCGTGGCTTGGGGCAAACCTATCCTCCGAGAGCGAGTACTTCTCGCTTCGGCGCGAAACAATCCCAAGATCCGGCATAGTACGCTCAAGAGCCGCGAGGGCGGTGGAAGGTTTAGCCTCGTTATTGGTTTTTGGTGGTGTTATATCTGTTTGAATTTAATTCATAGGGTTGTAGCGCCTCAAAGCTGGTGGCTCTCCCTGATGGATGGTTTTTAATAAACCATATCTTTAGTGAATTCTAATGATATAAAGTTGTGGACTTATGGGAGTGGCGTATGGATGAGTTGAGTCGAGCGCATTATGATATGGAATCTATTGTTTCAAATATCGTGACTATTTTGGAAAACTGTAAAAGTATCGGAGATTCATTGGGGCTGCCGATGGATGCAGTAAGCATCGTGTTTGATGAAACGTTGGACGGCATTTCATTCTTTAAGGCCGTCAAAGCGGTGGCTTCAATCCCTGATCAGCTCTTTTTTAATAAGGTTGAACGCTTCCTTGTCGGACTGGATTCCGTCGATGACGAACAGCGTCGTTCGTTCTTTGCTAAGAACGAGAAGAAGTTGATCGAGAATTTTGAAACTACCTTGAATTTGATCAATAAAGTTGAAGACAGACGAAAGGTGGATTATCTAAGTAAGCTGTTCTCGGCCTTCATTGAGGAAAGCATAGGATACAACGAGTATTTGAGGCTTGCTGGTTTGGTTGCAAATACTCCTTCTACTGATTTGCAGGCGCTTTGCTCCTTAGATTTACGTGGTGACATACATCTCAATGATGTCGAGAAAGAATCTCTCGCGCAGAACGGCTGGCTGATATACGCCGGGCAAGAAGTTCTTGAATTTGATTCATTAAGCGAGAATGACCTTCAGAAATCTGATGATCAGCTATATAAGGCCAGCAAATCTGCTGTCAGTTTTGTGAACCTGATGCGCAGCAAGACTGATAAGGGTCCTATTTAGACCTCAATTTCCTTCAGGCCCGTGCGTAGCCTGCTTTAGAGGCTTGAGTTGTAGATAACACTTTTTGAGCCTTGCTCCGTGTGACAGCACGTAAAAGCTGTACTGTGTTTGGGCAGGTAAAAGTCCAAGACGATTAGATATCCGAGAGGATATCGAGCCCGCGCCTGGGACTTTGATTCCGGCGACAATTAGGTTTCCATGAGGATATCGCGGCTGACAGCCAACAGAAAACCGCCCTATACGCTCCTTCCGCGCGCCGCCTGCTCAAACGATTTGCGCCGAATTGCCTGTTGCTATGGCCTGTCCGTGCGTTTTGCTAGGCGGGCTTTCTTTTACCGCGGACACGGAGAGCATGCTTATAGGCAACGTTGCGTGCTGCGAGCCAGGCGTTTCGGGCGTTGGCTGGGTGTGGATCGATGCCGGTCGTCTGGAACTCAATGGTTATACGAATGAGGCCATTGGCGCCGAAGGTGACCTTGTGGCTAACCGTTCGGCGCACCATGGCTTGGCTCGCGTCCCCCCAATCTAGTAGACTCTAAACCGTTGCTAGATTAGGGGGATTTTCCATGAAGCGCTCCATGAAACGAGTTTCCGGGGCCGTCGTCGCGCTCGCGCTCGCGGCCGCCCTGGCCCTGTGCGGGCCCGCGGCTTACGGCGAGCCCGCCGCCCAGCC
>ERZ773252.122-NODE-122-length-97312-cov-14.229372_pt1 | contig 97312 bp, 78 predicted proteins | sample MGYA00580517_ERZ773252 | MGnify/ENA primary metagenome ERZ773252 (study PRJEB29015, sample SAMEA2737766) | human gut metagenome | biome: human gut; feature: human-associated habitat; material: faeces | place: China | collected 2012 ...
ATTAAAGTAATGGGCTTACAGCCTCGGGCATGAAGCCACGAGGTTTTACGCCCTAAATCTATAAAAAATACTCCCCATAATAATATTATAGTTAAATTAAAATTACTATAACTATCTTTAATAATAGGATTTTTTATTGAACTTAAATTTTCAGTATAATAATATTTATCTAAAATAGTATTTCCTATTGTATAATATTGCTCTATATTCCCTTTAGTTATTATTGGAACTATTTCTTCTTCAAGTTCAGAATTATTTGAAATTATTGCACCAACCAAAGCTGTATTTTGATTTATATATTTTTTATTTATCTCATTAAACCAATTATATGTTATAAAAATAAAAGTTGATAAAAATACTAAAAAGGTTAGAAAGCTAGTTACTATTCTAATAGTATTATGTTAAATTAATTATTTTTATATTGTTCTCTAGCTTCATTTAAATTTTTAGCATGAATTACATCAAATCCTTCTTGTTTTAATGTATATTCAATACCTAATGCTAATGGTAAATCATCTTCTACAAATAATATTTTTATCACCTTTAAAATTCCCCCCTTATCATAAAATAGGAGTAGAAATTTATTCTGCTCCTATAAACTAAAAACTATCTATTATATTATGACTCACTAACTTTACTTTATAAACTAAATTACTCAACATGCCTTATAGTTTCTACTAAGTTCATCTTTTTAAGCTTATTTAATGGTATCAATGAAGCTATAAGAACTACAAATAAATTAATTAAAAATCCTATTACAAATGGTTGCCAATATATTTTATTTGAAATTGTGAATCCATAAGATACAACTCTAACACTTAATAAAACTAATGGTATTTTAATTTTTTCATTTTCAGTATTACCCTTAATAAAACTTATAGGTGAAACTTTTCCAGCTTTTTTTGCTAGTCCATATGTTGCCATAAATATTGTTGTCATTCCTAAAATCAAGGGAAATAAAATTACACTTAAATGAAATCTTATAATTAATTGACCTGTTCCAAGAAGGTTTGTAATTTTAATATTCATTATCTTAACAGTTGTCCAAACACCTAAAAATCCAAATACTATTCCAAAAGGTATTGATAATAAGCACATTGCTAAACCTTCTTTAATAACAATATTGCTTACCTGTTTTGGGGTTGCCCCTATACTTCTAAGTATTGCAAGCTGTGTCATTCTTTCGGTTACAGATATATTTATTGCATTATAAATTAAGTTGAATAAGTTTCATCTTGTTCTGTTATATAAATACTATTTTCATCTTTATCTTATAATACATATTTTCCTAAACCTACATTAGAAAATACTCCTACATTTTTTAAATCAACATCATTTCTCAATGTATTTACTACATCTTTATCAACATTACTAAATCCAAATTCATAATCTCCATTATTATCTATTGCTCTATTATACATATATTCATTAAAACTTAATCCTAAAAATCCAACTCCACTAATAAGAGATAATGAAATTATAATTCCTATAATAGTCAGCAAAGTTCTCTTCTTATTTTTCTTTAAATATTTTAAAGTAATATCACTATAACTTTTCATTATTTAATCACCTCATCACTTGTGATTTCTCCATCTTCAATAGTAATAACTCTATCTGCAGATTTTGCTATATTAATATCATGAGTGATTAAAATTAATGTTTGATTATATTTTTTTGCACAATATTTTAATAACTCTAATACTTCCTTTGAATTTTTTGAATCAAGATTTCCAGTTGGTTCATCTGCTAAAATAATTGATGGTTTATTTGCTAAGGCCCTTCCTATAGAAACTCTTTGCTGTTGTCCTCCTGATAACTGCGATGGATAATTATTTTTTCTTTCTTCTAATCCTAATATCCTTAAAAGTTCATTCATATATTTCTTATCTATTTTTTCATTATCTAAAAGTACTGGCATTTCAATATTTTCTTGTGCTGTTAAAACTGGTATTAAATTAAAAAATTGAAATATAAATCCTAACTTTCTTCTTCTTAAAATTGATAACTCTTTTTCCTTTAACTTATAAATATTTTTTCCATCTATTATAACTTCTCCTGAACTTGGAATATCTGCCCCTCCAATTAAATGTAATAATGTACTTTTTCCAGAACCAGATTGTCCAACTATTGCTACAAATTCACCTTGTTCTATATTTAAGTTTATATTTTTTAAAGCTTTAACTTCCGCTTCTCCACTACCATATATTTTATTTAAATTTTTTACTTCTATTAATGTCATTTTAAAATTCCCACTTCTTTCATCTTTATTATAATCCTAGTATAAATTTATATTAAATGCTCTATTTTAAATAAGGATTGATGCCATAAACTATTGAAAATACTATATTAAAGCTTTGCCCTATTTTAAAATAGATAAATCTTAAATTATATATTCAAAATCTAATATCATCCCTATGCTAAAACAGAGCCATATAAAAAATAAAGCAAACATTAAGCTTGCTTTATTTTTTATAATATCTTTTTAATTTTAATTAATTAGTATATAATTATTTTCTTGGATTTTCAAATGAAGGTGCAGTTGGATTTGGTGGTTCATGTGAAGGCCCAGGTGTTGATAAATCAAAGTATAACTTAGAATCTTCTGTAACTCCAAAGTCCTTATTAGAACCACTTTTTTGAACTTTATTTAAAGCTTCTCTAAATAATGCATTATGTGCTTCTTCTCTGTTAAGTAAGAAATCTATTGTTGCTTTAACTTCCTTATCATCTATTTGCCTATACAGATATTCATAAACAACTTTAGCCCTTTGTTCTGATGCAATATTAGATAATAAGTCAGCAACTAAATCTCCCGTAACAGTTACATAATCAGCTGTCCAAGGTGCTCCTGATGAATTTATTAAAACAGGTGATAACCCACATTGTACATGGGTTTGAATTTCACCATTAAATACATCATTATTATTAACATCATGCCCATTTAATAAATTAATAGTTTGCGCAACCATTTCCATATGACTTAACTCTTCTGCTCCAATATCTAAAAATAAATCTTTTATTTCAGGATCTTTTATTCTAAAACTTTGAGAAATATATTGCATTGCTGCCTTAAGCTCTCCATTTCCACCTCCTAGTTGCTCTTGCATTAATACTGCATATTGAGGATTAGGTTTTTCAACCTTTACTTCATGTAATAACCGCTTTTTATGTTCAAACATTTTATCATTCCTCCAAATAATAAATTTATATAATTTATTATTTAAAAACTTAATATATATTATTCATTTCTATTTTTATTTTTTTAAAATTATTGTATATCTTTGATTTTGATATCTAAGTGATGCACTTAGTTCACCATCTGGTCCACCATATTGAGACATTAAATTTTCTTTATTATTTAAACCTTTCACCTCATACCTTATTCTCAATTACATAATATGTAGTTATTATACATAAGTTATAAATTACACAAAAAATACAAGTAAAATCAAATTTAACTTGTATTTTATCTTTCATATAATTATTTTTTGAAATTTAATAATATAGACATATTTATATAATAATTATTTTATTATATATTCAACTTTTCCCGATACTACATTTATCAAATCATTAGGATTTATTTTTATTTGATATCCAATTTTTCCAGCACTAACAATAATAAAATCTAATCCCTTACAACTTTCATGTATAAAAGTTTTATATTCTTTCTTTTGACCTATTGGTGAACACCCACCACGAATATATCCAGTATACTTCATAATATCATTAACATTAATCATTTCTACTTTTTTCTCACCAGTTAATAAAGCAACTTTTTTTAAATTTAATTCTTTTGCTACTGGAATAACAAAAACATATATTTCTCTGCTCAAACCTTGTACTACTAAAGTCTTAAATACATTATCCTCACATATACCAATTTTATGTGCTACCGATACCCCATCAATTTTTCCATCTTTACTTTCATAACTAATAATTTCATAATTTATTTTCTTTAAATCTAATATTCTCATTGCATTTGTTTTTACAATCTTTTCTTTAGACATATTTATCACACTCCTATCCCAAATTATAATATTATTTCATATAAATTTATACAAATCAATTTTATTTATATATCTACTATTTATAATTATCAAAATAAATATTATTATAAAATAAATAACTAAAATTTTAATAATAAGAAAGGATGATTAAAATATGAAATATGAAATATTATTATTTGATATTGACAATACACTTCTTGACTTTGATTGTAATGAATTTGAATCATTTAAAAACACTATGTTAGACAAAGGTATAGAGTATACCTTAGAATTATATAATAATTATAAAGAAATTAATCATGAAATGTGGAAAGCTGTTGAACGTGAAGAACTTACAATTAATGATGTAATAAATACAAGATTTTCAAGGCTTATGAATTTATACAACAAAACTGTTGATGGACAAGATTTTGAAAAAACCTATCGCTCATATTTAAATAAAGGAATACAAAAGATGCCATATGTTGATGAAACACTTGCAGAACTTAATAAAAAATATAAACTATATATTATAACTAATGGAGTAGCTAAAACACAAACTCATAGAATGAAAAACTCTGGATTAGACAAATATTTTGAAAAAAGCTTTATATCAGAAGAAATAGGATCAAACAAACCTTCTAAATTATTTTTTAACTTTGTAAAAACAAATATAGATAACTTTGATTCTTCTAAAGCACTTGTTATAGGAGATTCTCTCACATCTGATATAAAGGGTGGAAATGATGCAAAAATTGATACATGTTGGATATGTAAAGAAGGCACTATAAATAATAGTGATATAAAACCAAAATATATAATACACTCACTTAAAGATTTATTTAATATATTAGAAATTTAATAAAGTTTTACATAGTATAAATACTTTATAATTAAAACAAAGGGGATGTCACATTAAGAATAAATACTACAATATATTGTGTTGATTTTTATTTTTTAAAAGAATATATTGTGTATAAAATTTTTAGTGCGACAGCCCCTATTTCATTTAATCTAAAAACTATATTTTCAACAAAATTTACGCTTATATAACTTTATCTTCTTTTGAAATACTATTACCTTTTTTCTTATTAATAATATAATCAACAAGTATAGCTATAGCTCCATCACCTGTAACATTAGTTGCAGTACCAAAACTATCTTGTGCTGCATGTAATGCAATCATAATTGGTTTTTCTATTGCCCCAAATCCAAGCATTGATTCTAAAAGTCCAAGTGCAGCCATTACACCACCTCCTGGAACTCCTGGAGCCGCTACCATTGTTACACCTAACATAAATATAAATGGCATTATCATCCCAAATGTAGGAGTTTGTCCATTCATATACATAACTGCCATAGAAGTAAGAACTAAAGTAATAGTATCTCCTGCTAAATGTATTGTTGCACCTAAAGGTACAACAAAATCTAAAACTTCTTCATTAACATCATTTTTTTTAACACATTGTAATGTTACTGGTATTGTAGCAGCTGAAGATTGTGTTCCAACCGCAGTCATATATGCTGGTACCATATTTTTTATTAATTTAAATGGATTTTGTTTTTTAATTGCTCCTGCAATACAGTATTGAATACATATATAAGTTAATTGTAATGCAAATAGTAAAACATATACTATTCCAAAAGATTTTAATGTATTAAAAATTTCTCCACTATAACTTAATTTTGCAAAAACACATCCAATATATATAGGTACTAATGGAATTAAAACATTAGTTACTATCATTAAAACTATTTGATTAAATTCTTCAGCAACCTTTAGCATAGCACTATTTTTTATTTTAGATAAACCTATTCCTAAAACAAAAGCTAATACTAATGCAGACATAACACCCATTATTGCTGGAATTTCAATATTAAAATAAGGTTCTACTGTTTGTCCACCTTCACTTAATGCTACATTTCCACTTATTAATTTAGGAAGAAGTCCTGAACCAATTAAATATGCTAAAAGTCCTGCTAGTAATGTAGATATATAAGCAATTATTGTAGTTATTATAAGTCCCTTTCCTGATTTACTTCCTAATGATGCTATACCAGGAACTATAAATCCAATTATTATTAATGGAATTACAAAAGATAAAAAATTACTAAATAATCCACTAAAGGTTGCTAATATTTTAATTGGAAATTGAATATTATTTACCCCACATATTAATCCAATTCCTATTCCTAATATTAAAAATAAAAATATTTTTGTAATTAAAGCTAACTTTTTCATAATTTTCTCCCTTTATTTGTCCTCTAATAAAATACAAACGTCTTTCTCTCGTAATCAATATAACTTATAATTTACATATTGTCAAATTATTTTACAGGAAAAAATTATGTAATTTTATCAAGTTATTGTTTAATATGGGTTTTAATTTTAAAAAAATATCATTTTAATTGCAAAAATAATTAATGTTACTCCACCAAAAAAATCAGCATACTTAGAAATAAATTCTACCTTTCTTATATATCTACATAAAAAAAATGCAAAAGTACATAATATTAAAGTTATAAATCCAACAATTGAACATTCAAAAATTATTCGTATTATACTGCTGATATAACCAAATCCTGTAAAACCAATTACAAATGCATCTATACTTACTGAAACTCCTAATATTAACGCTACTCCTTTTTTTAATAACATTCTTTCGTCATTTTCCTTATTTTCAAATCCATCACTTATCATTAATATTCCTACAATAGCTATAGCAATTCCTCCAATAACATTTGGTATTGCTGTAATATATGTTTCAAATAAATTTCCACTTATTTTCCCTAAAAAAAAGAATAAAAATTGAAAAAAAGCAAACGATATAATAAATTCTATTTTATTCTTTTTATTTATAGCTGAATTTACGCCTATACTTATACTTACACCTACAGCATCCATAGCTAATGCAACACCAACTATAATTATATCTTTAAGATTCATTTTCCCCTCCTGCTTCAAGTATTTATATAATTTTATTAAGTGTGCTTTAAAGCTATGCTACATATTGTAAAATTTATTTTTTTATCTTTCATTTTGTTGGCTTTTGTTGTATAGTATATATTGTATTTACTAACGAACGAAATAGTATATCATATTAACCCTTAAGAATAAGGATTTAATGTACATTTATTATTAATACGTAACTTAATTAAATTTAACTTAAAGGAGATTATTTTAATGAGTAATTGCATTATAGCACAATCAGGCGGCCCTACATCTGTAATTAATTCTAGTGTTGTTGGATTATTAGAAGCAAATAAAACTTTAGGAAGTTTTAATAAAGTTTTTGCTGGTTTAAATGGAATTGAAGGTATATTAAATGGTAATATAATCGAACTTTCTTCAATTTCACAAGAAGAAATAAATAACTTTAAATATACTCCATCATCTGGCTTAGGATCTTGCAGATACAAAATGAAAAAACTTGAAGAATCAACTGAAGAATATGATAAGTTATTAGAAATATTAAAAGCTAATGATATTAAAGCCTTCTTTTATGTTGGTGGAAATGATTCAATGGATACTACTGCAAAGTTAAGTGCTTATGCAAAAAAAACTGGAATAGATGTTAAATTTATAGGAATACCAAAAACTATAGATAATGATTTAATGTATACTGATCATACACCGGGTTTTGGAAGTGCAGCAAAATTTATTGCTACTTCTGTATTAGAAACTTATTTAGATTCATCTGTTTACATAAACAATGGAATCTTTATATTAGAAACCATGGGACGTGATACTGGTTGGTTAGCTTCTGCTGCTGCATTAGCTAAATTAAATGGTAAACAAGTTGCTGATTTTATTTACTTACCTGAAACAGCATTTGATATTGATAAATTTTTAGTAGATGTTAAAAATAAATTTGAAGAACAAAACCAAGTTTATATAGTTGTTTCTGAAGGAATAAGAAATGCTGAAGGTAAATTTATTGCTGAAGCTCATGCACAAGCTCACGATAAATTTGGACATGCGCAATTAGGTGGTGTAGGTAACTTCCTAAAGAACCTAATAATTTCTTCTGGAATCACTAGTAGAGTAAAATCTTTAGAACTTGGCGTATTACAAAGATGTGCAATGCACTGTGCTTCTAACATTGATATAGAAGAAGCATATGAAGTTGGATATGAAGCATTAAAGCAAGCTTCTCTTGGCAAATGTGGTTACATGATTGGTATTAAACGTGAAAGTAACTCTCCATATAAATCATCATATTTCTTAATAGAAGCAGATAAAGTTGCAAATAATGTTAAATACTTCCCAACAGAATGGATAAATAAAGAAGGAAACAATATAAAACCTGAAGCTCTTGAATACTTAACTCCTTTAATTTCTTCAGTTCCTTCAGTTATTTCATCAGTTGCAATGCCTTCATTTAAGGTGTTTAATAAACAATTTAATTAGTGGCAAATTTCAAGTGACAAGTTTCAAGTTAAGGTAAAAATTCAGCATTAGCTGAATTTAAAAAAATACATTCTTAGAAATTCCTTAACTTGCCACTTGTCACTTGCCATTCTTAACTCTCTTGCTACTTGCCACTCTTAACTATCTTGCGTATCTTCTACATAAAAGCTCAACTGTTTCTAAAAATATATTTGCTTCTTTTTTACTATTATATATTCCTAAGCTTACTCTAACTAATCCAGGTATTCCATTTTTATTTATATATTCTTGAAGTTGATTATTAGGTATTCCTAATACTCTTCTTGTATATGGATGAGAACAAAATCCTCCTTGCCTTACCCCTATTGCCTTAATTTCTGATAGTTTTTCTCCAACTTCATAATATTTCATACCATCAATAGTAAATACCAATATTCCAAGCCTATCATCTATACAATCATTATCAGCATATAATTTTACTCTATTTAATTCCTTAAGTCCGTTAATTAAATATTGCAATAATTCCTTTTCATTTTTTTCTATTCTTTCAAATCCTATCTTTTCAATTTCTTTCATTGCTTCCATAATAGCTACCGCACCAAATAAATTTGGTGTTCCTGCTTCATTTTTTTCTGGAGTATTAAGCCATAACTGATTATTATCTATTACATATTCAACAGTTCCTCCACCTTTTGTATCTGGTAAATTATTGTTAAAATCCTCCCTTAAACCAATAATTGCTCCACTTCCAAATGGTGCATATATCTTATGTCCAGAAAAAACTAGAAAATCTATATTTTCTAAGCTATCTTTTTTATACATATATATTTTTTTATGAGGTACTAATTGTGCTCCATCAACTATTATTTTTCCTCCATATTTATGAATCAATCCTGAAATTTTTCTTATATCATTAATATAACCAGTAACATTTGATGCTCCTGTTATTGTTATATACTTTACTTTTTCTTTATATCTTTCTATTAATTCTTCAATTTCATTTATATTTATTCTTCCATCTTCATTAACTTCTACATACTTCAAATCACATTTATTTCTCCATGGTAAATCATTTGAATGATGTTCCATTCTAGTTGTAATTACTATATCCTCTTTATTATTAATTAATATATTAGATAATTTATTTAATCCATCTGTAGTGTTTCCAACAAAAATGGCAGTATAAATTTCTTCTGGCGCATTAAAATACTTTAAAATATATCTTCTACACTCTTCATATAAATCACTACAATATTGTGATTTCTGACCATCACCTCTTGCAATTGATCCATAATATTCAGTAGTTTCTAAAACTCTTTTTACAACTCTTTTAAAAGGCGGAGTGGTAGCTGCATTATCAAAATTTATAGGAACAATTCGTCCTTTCCCATTTATATTAACCTTTTTATCCAACCCTACAAATAGTTTTCTTAAATCATCTATACTATCTCTATGCATAATAATCCCCTCCAGTATAATATATTCCTTGCAATATCTATTGTTACATTGATTTCCTTAACTCATTCACTTGTAATATATCCTCTATAATACTCATATTCTATAAAGTAACATATGTGTTTAAAACACATATATTGTTAATAAATTTATTTTTTGGAGGGAAATAATGAATTCAAAAAAAGCTAATATAGATAATGATGATTTAAAATTTATACCTTTAAATATTGATTCTTCTCTTTCACCAAATGGTTCAAAATTTCCAATACTTTATAACTTAGATGGATTATCCCTTTCAGGAATATTGGGCTCTATTTCCTTAGAACTTCCAAACTTAAATGTTAGCCCTATTCCATTAGAAATGGTTGATTCTATTACTCCTGTAATGGCACCACTTATGCCTTACCCTAAAAATACACCTAATTTAAATAATGATAATTCACTATACAATAACAATTCAAAAAACACTACACCATCTGAAGAAACCTCTAATAATAAATCTTTAGAATTAGAATATCCAGATGAATTAAATAATAATTTACTTCATTCATATAATGAACCAACTATAAAACCAAGATACTTAAATGATTCTGTTAATGCTGTTGATGTCTTAAGAAATTTTGATCTTTCTTTAGATTATTCTATTAATGAATCACGTAAAAATAGTTGTACTGAAGAAGAAGTAAATAATATTTTTTCTAAAATTGAAAATGATCATTCTGGAATATTAGCTACAATGAAAGCTTATAGAATTCCTTATCCAATTGCTAAAATATTAATAAAAAAAATTATTAAAATTTCTCTAGATAATTGTAATAAGTAGGTGAATTTTTATGGAATTATCCAGCAAGTATCTCCCTAGAGTTAACACTAATGCAAGAATTATCCATGCTAATCCAACATCATCCAATGTTGATATTTATGCAAATGGTTCATTATTAACAAGTAATATTTCCTTTGGAAAGATATCTAAGTATATTACATTAACTCCAGGAGAATATGAATTTCAGCTTTATTTAACTGGAACTTATGATAAACCAATTTTAACTCAAACCCTTGAATTAATTGCTAATACAAATTATACAATATCATTTGTTACATTATCTAATAACTTATTTTTATTTAAATTAAGGGATGATAATGTACCTATACAAAAGACACAAGCATTTTTAAGATTTATAAACTTATCTAATAATTCACCATTACTAAGCTTGTCTTTGCCTAATAATTCTGTATTATTTAATAGTGTTGAATATTTAGAAACTACAAGTTATTATCCACTTTCCCCTGGAATATATAATTTTAAAGTATTAGTTGGCACTTCTCAGCTTACTGCAAAATATATTAAAAATATTACTTTAGATGGAGGAAAATTTTATACTATTTATATAATTGGAGTTTTTGCTTGTAAACCTATTATGGGTTATTTATTTGTTGATGACTTAATTTAAAGGAGTTGTTTCTTAGCAGCTCTTTTTTAGGTTTGATATAGATTTGCTATAATAGTATAATTAAACTGAAAAACTTTTTTATGACAAATGTGCAAATTTAATTTTAAATTTCACTTACGAAGCTTCACTATAACGGAGGAAATTATGATAATACTAAGTTGTAAAGATATATGTAAAAGCTATGGAATTAGAGATGTACTTAAAAACATTACTTTTTCCATTAATGAAGGAGATAAAGTTGGAATTATTGGTGCTAATGGTGAGGGAAAATCTACACTTTTTAAAATAATAACAAAAGAACTATCCCAAGATTCTGGTGAAGTATTTATAGATAAAAATAAAACACTAGGTTATTTATCACAAAATTTAGCATTAAATTCAGAAAAAAACATTTATGAAGAGGCTCTTTCTGTTTTTGATGAATTATTAAATATAGAATCAAAGCTTTCATCTTTAGAAATAAAAATGAGTGAACCTTATGATGAAAAAAAGGCTTCTTATCATGAAAAACTTATTAAAGATTATACAACACTTCAAGATTTATATTCTCATAAAGGTGGATATGTGTATAAAGGAGAAATTTCAAGAGTATTGAAAGGCCTTGGTTTTACTGAAAATGATTTTTATAAATCTATCAATACATTAAGTGGTGGACAAAAAACAAGGGTTGCTTTATGTAAATTATTATTACGTAAACCAGATATTATATTACTTGATGAACCAACTAACCACTTAGATTTAGAAGCTATAAGTTGGTTAGAAGATTATATGAAAAATTATAAGGGAACTGTTTTAGTAATATCTCATGATAGATTTTTCTTAGATTCTGTTACTAATAATACTTTTGAAGTAATTGGTGGTAAAGTAGAATGCTATAATGTTCCTTATACTAAATTTATAGATTTAAGAAAAAAGAATTATGAAACAAAATTAAAAGCTTATAATCTTCAACAAGCTGAAATTAAAAGACAAGAAGCAATTATTGAAAAATTCCGCTCATTTAATAGAGAAAAAAGTATACGAGCTGCTGAAAGTAGAGAAAAGGTTCTTGAAAAAATGGAGAAAATAGAAGCTCCAACTCATTCAAAAGAAGCTTCTAAAATTAAATTTGAAGCTTCAGTAAAAAGCGGTTATGATGTGCTTCATATAGAAAATATGGCTAAATCTTATGGAGATAAATCATTATTTTCAAACTTAAATTTAGATTTAAAGCGTGGAGAAAAGGTAGCTTTAATTGGAGAAAATGGTCGTGGTAAAACTACATTATTTAAAATAATAATGGATAAAGTGGAAGCTGATAAAGGTGTAAAAGTATTAGGTACTAATGTTAACGTTGGATACTATGATCAAGAGCAATCTGACTTAAATTTAGATAAGACTATTATAGATGAAGTATGGGATGACTTTCCTAATTTAACAACTTCCAAACTTAGAAGCTATCTTGCTTCATTCTTATTTACTGGTGATGATGTATTTAAAGTAATAAATACTCTTAGTGGTGGAGAAAAATGTAGAATCAATTTATTAAAACTAATTCTTTCAAAATCTAATTTATTATTATTAGACGAACCTACTAACCATCTTGATATTATATCTAGAGAAGCTTTAGAAGATGCTATTTTAGAATATGATGGTACATTAATGGTAATATCCCATGATAGATATTTCTTAAATAAAGTAATTAGTCGTATATTAGAATTAAAAGAAGATGGTGTATCTGAATATTTAGGTAATTATAGTTACTACCAAGAAAAAAAGCTTAATCCAAGTAGATTTGAAAGTTATGAAGAATTAGCAAATGGAAAAACAAAGACTCAACTTAAGGATGAAAAGAAAAAGAAAAGAGAAGCTGAAAAAGAAGCTAAAGCTATACAATTAAAAATTAAAAATCTTGAAAAAACAATTTCTGAAAAAGAAGATGAATTAAATAATTTACAAGAACAGCTTTGCTTAGAATCTATATATTCTAATCCTTCTGAAAGTCAAAGGGTTAATAATGAAATTAAATCATTAGAACAGCTAATTGCTAATTTATATGATGAATGGGAATCATTAGCTTAATAAATAAATTGGCTGTTGCACTAAATTACTTAGTGCAACAGCCAATTTCTTATTAAGCTGATTTAGCTAAATTTTTTAAATCTTTTTCTTTATCTAAGCTATTAAATATAACTTTTCTTATCATGTCTACTGGAATTATTGTAAATGCCATAGCTATTATAACAAGCCAATTCTTTACTGTAATTGGAGTACAACTAAATAATTCTCCTCCAACTAAAGTTAATGCAGCTTGAACTATTACTATAACACCCATAACCTTTAAGAAACTCATATTTTCCTTAATATGTTCAAAAATATTTATAGTATTGCTTCTTACATTAAATCCATTAAATACTGCACAAAGTACAAACATTGAAAAATATGCTGTCATATGTTCTTCTGTATTTGCAAACATATTTATAAAGAATGGTGCCTTTAAGAATGCAAAGCTTAATACTGCAACCCATGCTCCAGCAAAAAGAATTTGATTCATCATTTTAGCTGAAACAATACTTTGAGTTCTAGACTTAGGTTTTTCAAGCATATACTTTTTAAGTGCTGGTTCAGATCCTAAAGCTAATGCACCAAGACCATCCATAACTAAATTAATCCATAATATATGAGTTATTTTTAATGGCTCTTCTATTCCAAAGAAAGGAGCTATAGCACAAACTGCAACTGCACCAACATTAATTGTTAATTGGAATTTTATAAATTTTAATATATTATTATAAATTGTTCTTCCATATAATATTGCATTTTCAATAGATTTAAAGTTATCATCTAAGATAACAATTGCACCAGCTTCTTTTGCTACATCAGTACCACTACCCATTGCAAACCCAACATCTGCTCTCTTTAATGCAGGAGCATCATTAACACCATCACCAGTCATACCACATACAAGGTTTAACTCTTGTGCAAGTTTTACCATTCTTGATTTATCTGTAGGTAATGCTCTAGCAATAACTTTTAAATTAGGTAAAATTGCTTTAACTTCTTTATCTGACATTTTATTTAATTCTTCTGATGTTAATGCAACATCTGATTTAGAATTTAATAATCCAGCTTCTTTTGCAATTGCAACAGCAGTTTCCTTTCTGTCACCAGTTATCATTACTACTTGTACACCGGCATTTTGAACTTCCTTTATTGCTTGTTTAGCTTCTGGTCTAACATCATCACGAATTCCAACAAATCCTACCATTACTAAATCATCTGGTAATGTATCTTCTATTAATTCACTTTCACTATAAGCAAATGATAATACTCTCATTGCTCTTTCTGCTAATCTATCTATCTTATCGTTAATTTTCTTTTTATCAATAGCTACAACATTTCCATTTTCATCTAACATCTTAGTAGCTTTTGTAAGTAATCTTTCTGGTGCACCCTTATATACAGTTTTACCACTTAATTGGCTTGCAGAATATTTATTTGCAGAATTAAATCCTTGTGATTTTTCTACCTTTAAATCTTCTAATTTATTCATTTCTGCTTGAGTTAAAAAGTTTAATAATGCTTTATCTGTAGCATTTCCTCCAATAACTTTTCCATTTGCATCAAACATTGAGCCTGTATTTTTTCCAATGCATAAAGCCATCATTTCTTTAATCTTTGATCCATCTTTATAACTATCCTTTAAGTTACCATCAAAAAATTCTACAACTTCTAATTCACCTTTAGTTATTGTTCCTGTCTTATCTGAAAATAATATATTTAATGAACCTGCAGTTTCAATTCCTATTGGCTTTCTAACAAGCACATTGTTTTGAAGCATCTTTGCAGTATTTCTCATTAAAACAATTGCTATCATAAGAGGAAGTCCTTCTGGAACAGCCATAACTACTATAACAACAGCAAGCATAATAGCTTCTAATACATCTTTAAATACCATTACTCCACCATTTGCAAAGTAATCAGCAAAGCCTCCAGCTATAACCACCTTATGAGCTAATAATGCTAAAGCAATAACTACTGAACCAATATATCCAAACATAGAAATTTGAGATGCTAATTTAGCAAGCTTTACCTTTAATGGGCTTTCTACTTCATCATCAGCCATATCTTCAGCCATTGCACCCATCATTGTCTTCATTCCAACCTTAGTAATTTCCATTACCCCTTCGCCATTAAATACAACAGCACCTCTAAATAATGAATGTGCATCAACAAAAGTATCCCCTGTTACATCAGCTGTCATAGCCAATTCTTTATAAGCCTTAAAATCACTTACAGCAACTTTTCTACATTCTTCAGCTTCTCCATTAAGTGCTGAATTATCAACTCTTAATTCACCTTGATAAAGATATCCATCAGCTGGAATTTTATCACCACTTTGAAGAATTACTAAATCACCAACAACTAATTCATTAATTTCTACTTCTACAACCTTTCCATCCCTATGTACCTTACATACCTCTTTTTTGGTTGAATCTTTTAATTTTCTATATTCATTATCACTTGCAATTTCAGTTTTTGCCGAAATTCCAGTAACAAGTAACACAGAAATTACTATACCAATAATTTCTCCAAACTCTGCATATCCCATAACTGCCATAATAGCCATAATTGCAGCAATTACAAGTAATAACTTTATCATTGGATCATCAAATGCCCCTTTAAACTTGTCCCAAAATGTTTCTTGTTCAGCTTCATGAATTATATTATCTCCATGTAACTTCCTACTTTGTTCTACTTGGTCTTTATTAAGTCCCTTAATCATTACATCCTCCTTATAACGCAAACTTATATATCATATATTTTATATTAACATTTATTATAATATTATTTTTTAAAATATACATGCAAAAGTTAAATTAACTTTTGCATGTATATCTTGCTTATTTTAATATTTATTATTGATATAAAGCTAAAACACCATTTAAATCAGCAATTTTTCCTTCTCCAATAGCTTTAAATTGCCATTCCGAACCTTTTCTATTAAGTTCAGCAAAAATTACAGATGTAGCTGTAGATCCATTTTCTTTTAAATTAAATCTACAAATTTCTCTTTTATTATTTTCTAAATCTACTAATCTTACATATGAATTTTCAACCATTCCAAATGTTTGTCTTTTTGCCTGAGCCTCATGTATAGTAACAACAAAAACTATTTTTGCTATATTAGGATTAATTTCTTCTAAATTTATGTTTATAACTTCATCATCACCTTCACCAGCTCCTGTTCTATTATCTCCAGCTAACGAAATTCCCTGACTCTCTTTATTATTAAAAAATATAATATTTGATACTGTATTAAACTTATTATTAGAATCTAATAAAAATGCTGCTATATCTAAATCATAATCTAAACCATTATTTGCAATATCCCATCCAGCTCCAACGCTTACTTTCTTTAATCCAGGATTTCTTTTTGTTAAATCTAAAATATCATTTTTATTTAAATTTAAAATTCCCGCTGATTGATTAGAAATACTTGAATTTCCATTTAAATTTTCAAATCCTGCACCTAAATTAATTCCCATTTATTCCACTCCTATTTGTACATATTTGCTAATGAAGAAACTGTTGCATGTAATAATTCTCCCTTAGCCTTAAATTGCCAACTTCCATTATTTCTTTCTAATTCGGCAAAAAGTAATGCTGTGTTATCTCCACCATCTTCTGATAGATTATATCTACAAATTTCTTTATCTCCATTATCTTCATTTAATAATCTTATATATGCATTTTTTACCTTAGAAAAACTTTGTTTTCTTTTAACTGCATTATAAATATTTAAAGCAAATACAACTTTGCTACAATTAGCAGGAAGCTTTTCTAAATCAACAGATATTTTTTCATCATCTCCATCTCCTGCTCCTGTTCTATTATCTCCATGAAGATATATTCCTGGACCATTTAAATTACCAAAATAAATTACTCCCCTATTTATCATTTTATCATTTTCATTTAATAATATAGCAATTAAATCTAAATCATAATCTGCACCTAATCCAAAGAAACCTTTTTTAGTAACATCCCAACCAGCTGCTAAAACAACATGCTTCAATCCTGGCTCAGCCTTTCTTAAATCTAAAATATCATTTTTTTTCAAATTTAAAATTCCTGTCATAACTTCTCCTTTTTATTAGTTTCAAGTGGCAAGTGGCAAGTTTAGGTATAAATTCAGCTTTTTCTGAATTTAATAAATATATTTTCAGAAACTCCCTAATTTATCACTTGACACTTGTCACTTGCCACTGATTTAAGGTTTCCTCCCTAACTTATCACTTGCCACTTATATCCTTTCTCTTTACTACATATAAATTCCTAGTATTCCATTTAAATCAGCAATTTTTCCTTCTCCAATAGCTTTAAATTGCCATTCTCCATTTTGTTTATATAATTCAGAAAAAATTACTGAAGTCACTGTTGAGCCATTTTCCTTTAAATTAAATCTACAAATTTCTCTTTCATTATTTTCTTCATCTAATAATCTCACATATGAATTTTCAACCATTCCAAATGTTTGTCTCTTTGCTTGAGCCTCATGAATAGTAACTACAAAGACTATTTTTTGAACATGTGCTGAAATAGATTCTAAGTCTATTCTTATTCTTTCATCATCACCTTCACCAGCTCCTGTTCTATTGTCACCTTCTAAGTAAATTCCTTGTCCTTGCATATTATTAAAAAATATAACATCATCTGGTATGTTTTGAACTTTTCCATTAGCATTTAATAAAAATGCTGCTATATCTAAATCAAAGTCTTGTCCACCACTTGCTACATCCCATCCTGCTCCTAATATTACCTTTTTAAGTCCTGGATTTTTTTTAGCTAAATTTAATATATCATTCTTTTTTAAATTTAAAGCATTAACATTGTTGCCATTGCTTGCTCCCATATTAATATTATTCATCATTGTTCCTAAATTAATTCCCATATTCAACTCCTGCACCTTTTAAATATTATTTATAATTATCTTATACGATAAATTATACCACTTAATAAATTCTTTCGCAACCCTTTTTATGGTTAATAATATTTTCGTTAATGCTATAAAAATAAAATTTTATATTATTTTTACCAAAAGCTGATTATTATCAACTTTTATTTTAAATTTAAATAATTTATTTTTATAATTTAGCTGTATTTTTTTTCATCGTACTCTTAATTCTTTCAAGCTTAGCTGAATTTTCAATTCTTTGTACTTTATTAGCTTCTTGAATTGCTTTTGTATCTTCAATTCCCTTCATTATTGTTTCAAAAGATTTTTCTAATGTAGATATTGAAACTGAACTTCCTGATGCCATTTTTGCAATTTCAACTGATTGTCTAGCTGTATTTTGGGCATTTCTCATAATAAGTTCATTTGTTTTGTCATCTAACTGTTTAATTGATTTTGCTTGAATTTCTTGTCTTTTTAATATAACTGCTTGTGCTAAACATTGCTTAAATATAGGTAATGTTATTATAAATGAAGAATTAATTTTTCTCATTAAATTAAAGTTTGACATTTGAATAGTTTGAATCATTGGTGCTGATTGAATTGCTACATTTTCAGCAATTTGTAAATCATAAACTCTTTGAGATAACATTTCTTTGCTTATTTCAAGCTTTTGCAACATCATTTGTTTCTCTTCTTGTCCAAGAGAATTGTTCATTGATATTTGATATATGTATGCTTCTATTTCTTCTAATGCTAATTCTCCTGCAACAATATACTTTTCTAACAATTGATAGTAATGTAAATTTGCATCATATAGTTTTTTCAAATTAGCATTAGATTCTCTTATATCATTTTCATATTTTTTTAATAATACATATACTTTTTCAACTTCATATCCCATAGTGTCATATTTTTGAAATAACTTTGCAACACTATTTCCTACGCCTTTCATAAATTTAGATAGCATAGATTGTTTTTCTGAACCATCTAATTCCTTGATATCAAACTTATCCATTATTTTAGTTAAGTTAACTAACATTTCACTTGCTTCTTCTGCTTTTACTGCTTTCATTGAATTTAATAGCTCATCTGAAACTTTTGAAATTTGTTCACTTGCGCCTTGTCCAAACATCACTATTGAATTTGGATTTTGAATTTCAACTTCACTTGTTAAATCTTGAACTTCCTTCATTCCTCTTAATCTTTGTTTATATTCAGAAATTGTTGCTACATCAAAATCATTATTTTGTATTTGCATATTTTCTTGTGTATTCATATAACCATAATTATTTTGATATCCATTAAAGCTATTGTCTCCTTGATTGTTTACATTGAAGTTATCAAATCCCTGCCCCATATTGCTATTGTTATAATTATTCATAAATCAACACTCCCATTTTTTAATTTATTTTTAAATTTATTTGTTTTATCTATTTCTTAAAAACCTTGAAAATATACCTTGTTTCATATTTATTAATTCTTTATATTTTGAATCATACTTCATTATATCAAGCCTAAATTCATTTACTATAGATTCATTTATTACATTGTTAATATTAAATAATCCTGAAGGATTGAATATAATAATATCAATTCCAATAGTATGAAAATATCCTAAAATCATTTGCATTGATTCTGGCAAAGTATTTTCATTTTCTAAATAAATTACTATTTTAGGTACAAAACCAGTAAAATCAAAGTTATCTATAAGCCTTATAATACTATCATTTAATCCTAAAACTAAAACTAAAAACTTTAATATATCTTCTTTATTTAAATTTTTATTATATAATTCCTTATTAGTTATTGTTTCATTAAATTTTTTAAGCAAGAAATTTTGAATTTCTTCACTATACTTAGAAAACTTATATATTGATAATTTCTTAATTTCATCAATATCAAAAGTACCATCACTTAATTGGCAAAACATAAGTGAATACATATCATTTGTAAATTTTACTTCTTCTGAAAAATATACATTATTAAATACCAATGTATTAGATGATGATGTACAATACTTTACAAGTTTTTGATATTCAAGCTCATCATTATATATACCATTTATCTTTTTAAAAAAGCAAGGAACTCTAACTGTATTTCCTTCAACCTTAAATCCACTTCTTAATTTACATGGCTCATTCCAATAAATATATATATCTTCTAAAATAGTATCTAGTAATACACTTTTAGTATATCCACTTCTAAATTGCCATGGCTTAAAAACTCCAGTATTTAAAAACAATTCATTTTCTATATCCCTTTGTATTTGCTTAGTAATTGTTTCAAAATTATTAATTACTTCTCCTTTATTAGCTCTTTCTCTAAATGATTCTATGCTTAATATCTCCATTTCCTTGATACATTCACTTAATCCATCACTATCAATTTCATCCCAAAATTCTTCTTTTAATGGATTAATATAAATTACATCATAGCCCATTTTATAAAGAAGAATTAAAAAATAAATTTCATGCCTTTGTATATTACCATAATAAATACATTTAGGATTTATACTATCATCATACTGTATATTCTTTGCATATGTATAAGCCCAAACAATTAACTTAGTAATAAAATTATTTCTCACATTTTCATTTAAAAAATTTTCTTTCTTACAAGCAATTGAAATAATATATTCTAATGCATTTAAAAATTTAAAATTAGTTTCAGAATTATTAAATATAACAATTTCTTGAGATGTCATTTTATATATATCCATAGATGCAAGCTCATTAAATATATATTGAATTAATTCCATCTCTCCACTTAAAGGAATACTTCCATCAAAGATAATACATTTATCTTTTTCTTCATTACATTTACTTTCAAGTGTTTTAATATAATCATTATATTTTAAACTATTATCAGTTCCTATAAATCTATAAAAATATGGCTTTAACTTATTGTATTTATCACTTCTTTCATAAATAGTTCTAAACATATAAATTGTTAAGTTTCTTAAACTTATAGACATTTATACTCCTCATACTTTCTTTAAATTACTCCTATTTAAATATTATCTTATTTTCTATATTACTTTCAACTTTTTTCAAATTTACTCTTAAATTATAAATTATTATTAAAATAAAGCTATATTCACAATTCACCATGAATATAGCTCTACTTTTATTTGATTTATACTATCTATTTATTTTTTCTAAATAACTTAGTAAAAAAATTAGACTCTTTAGAATTTAAATTTAAATCTTCATCATTTGCTAAAGCCCTTAATAAATAATTTCCTATTATTACAGAAATATTATAATCATATAACGGTGTCATAAAATCATCTCCTTTTATATTATAATTTTCCCATTATTAATATCTTTTAAATTTTAATTAAAATTTCATTTATATCTTCACTCACTTTAAGTCTTTCATTGTAAACCCAATTTACATCAAACTTTAAGTTAAATATCTTAGAAAAAGAATAATACATATTAATTTTTTGATAATAAATTTCTAAGTCATCAAGATTTCCTGTAAAACATTGTGGCTTTGTTATTTCATCAACTTTTCCAACAAATATTTCATCTACATATTCTAAAAACTTATCCATAAGTTCTTCATTTGCTACATCAAATGGAACCTTTAATAAATCCCATTGATCTTCTTCTTTAAGCTTATATCTTTTTATTTTTTCTAAAATTAATAAATATTCACTTATATCCATTTTAGTATAATAATTAATTCTAGATTCTCTAGTCTTCCATAATACTAGCTTTTCATTTAATGGTAAGCTTTTTATAGTTAAAATTTCTTCTGAAGGTCCTATTACTGCTTGCTTTATGATATCATCTTTCATTTCTAATTTCCTACTTATAAAGTTATGAGTATCTGAAACTCCTGATACATATCCAGTATCGTATATTCCCTTTCTTCCTGCTCTTCCAGCAATTTGTTTAACTTCTTGAGATGTTAATTCTCTTACCTCTTCTCCATCAAATTTTCTTATAGCCATAAATACTATTCTTCTTATAGGTAAATTAACTCCCATTCCTATAGCATCTGTTGTAACTAACACCTTATTTTCCTTATTTATAAACTGCTCATATTGCATTTTTCTAACTTCTGGTGGTAAATCACCATAAATAATACTAGTTTTAATTCCTTTATTAGAATAATCCTGTGCTATTTCTAAAACTCTCTTTTTTGAAAAAACTACAATAGCATCTCCTTCTTGGACATCATTATAACTAAAATTTTTAGTTTCAACTACTAAAGGTATATTTCTATGATATTCTTTAATTTCATAATCATCCTCACAATCCTCTAATATCTTAATCAAGATATCCTTAGCATTCATTGCTCCACAAATATGAATTTCATTACATCTAAGACCTAAAAGTGCCCTACTCCAAGCTATTCCCCTTTGAGTATCACTAATCATTTGAATTTCATCAATTACAGCAATATCATAACTTTGCTTTAAATTAACCTTTTCTATAGTACAAGACACATGAGTTGAATTTTCATTTATTATCTCTTCCTCTCCTGTCATCAAGTCACAAATTATACCCTCGTTATTTAATTTATCATAATTTTCTAATGCTAAAATTCTAAGTGGAGATAAATACACTCCTTTTTTAGCTGTTTTAAGTCTTTCTACTGCATTATAAGTTTTTCCTGTATTAGTATCTCCAAGATGAATATATATTTTTCTTTTCATTCTTCTTGTTACCATATATTCATCTTTAGGATTATCTGGAAAGGCTTCTTCAAATGCTTCTCCAATAAGCCTTGGTATATGTTGTTTAGTAAGAACTGTCATTACACCTGAATTTAAAAATGTATTATAATTTCCCCTAACAACTTCATAAAAATCAAAATCAGTATTATTTTTTTTATTATAATCCTCAATCATTTTTTTAGAAATATACTCTAAAAGCTCTTCATATTTTTCAAATACATACTCATATTCCTTAAACCCCTCTTTTTCCATTTCCTTAAGAAGCCTTATTTTTTTTCTAATAGAAGTTTCTTGCTCTACTAATGCTCCTATCTTTGAGTGATGTACTATTTCTTCTATTTGATTTATTTGACTTTTTAACTTTTTAAATTCTCTTAGTGCTGCATTCTTTTTCATTTAATTCCTCCGCTACCTTATTAGTTCTTTTATCCATATTACTACTTTTTAATACCCTCTTCTTTATTATATTAGTCGTATATTTTTTTATTTATTCATATAAAATTATTATAAACTACTTTATATTATTGCCCAATAATATTTACTATATCTTTCTTCATGTTAAATTCATCAAATTGAAACAAAACTGACAAAATTTAATATTATAATTTAAACATAAACAAAATAAAATTTTCCTCCAATAAAAAGGCTATCTAATTTCTTCTTCCCCCAAAAAAGATTAGGTAGCTTTTTATAATACTATAATTTAAATCTATAAAAAAATCCTAGAAGGACTTTACGTTAAGTTCCTCCTAGGAATTAATTATACTAATCTTATATTAAATTCTAATATTAGTTTAAGAACATCTTCATATCATCTTCAACATTAGTTATTCCACCGATTCCAAAGTTTTCAACTAAAACTTTAGCTACGTTTGGTGAAAGGAATGCTGGAAGTGTTGGCCCTAAGTGAATGTTCTTAACTCCAAGGTATAATAATGATAATAATACTATTACAGCCTTTTGTTCATACCATGCAATGTTAAATGCTATTGGTAATTCATTAATATCCTCTAATTCAAATACTTCTTTTAATTTTAATGCTATTAATGCTAATGAGTAAGAATCGTTACATTGTCCTGCATCTAAAACTCTTGGAATACCATTGATATCACCAAGCTCTAACTTATTATATTTGAACTTAGCACATCCTGCAGTTAATATTACTGTATCTTGTGGTAAAGCTTTTGCAAAATCTGTGTAGTAGTTTCTTGCCTTAGCTCTTCCATCACAACCTCCCATAACAAAGAATTTCTTAATAGCTCCAGTCTTAACAGCTTCTACAACTTGGTCAGCTAATGCAAATACTTGTGCATGAGCAAATCCACCAGTTATTACACCTTGTTCTATTTCTGTTGGTGATTTACACTTCTTAGCTTGTTCAATTATTTCAGAGAAGTCCTTAACTCCATTTTCATCAGCTTCTATATGAACACATCCTTCGAAACCAGCAGCTCCTGTTGTATACATTCTTGACTTATAGCTTTCGTTCTTTGGTGGTACTATACAGTTAGTAGTCATAAGAATTGGACCATTGAAGCTTTCAAATTCTTCTCTTTGTTTCCACCATGCGTTACCATAATTACCTACTAAATGCTTGTACTTCTTTAAATTTGGATAGTAATGAGCTGGTAACATTTCTGAGTGAGTATAAACATCTACTCCAGTTCCTTCAGTTTGAATTAATAATTGCTCAATGTCTTTTAAATCATGTCCTGATACTAAGATACCTGGATTTTTACCTACTCCTATATTTACTTTTGTAATTTCAGGATTTCCATAAGTTTGTGTATTAGCAGTATCTAATAATGCCATACCATCAACCCCTACTTTTCCTGTTTCTAATGTTAAAGCAATTAATTCTTCAACACTTAATGAATCATCTAAAAGCTTAGCTAAAGTTTCTTGCATAAATGCATCTATTTCTTCATTATCAAAGCCTAAAGCATTAGCATGCTTAGAATATGCTGATAATCCTTTTAATCCATAAGTTATAAGTTCTCTTAATGATCTTATGTCTTCATCTTTAGTTGCAAGTACTCCAACTTCATCACTATTTGATTTTTCTTCTAATATTGTGTTTAAAGTCTTAACTTCTTTAGAACCACTTACTATATTTTTAACTCTTTCTAATATACCTGCTTTTTTGTCCATTTCTTCATTTGAAGAAGCATCCCATAAAGCAACTTCTGATAAGTTGTTCTTATCATTTAATTTTTCAATTAATTCTCTTTTAATTCTTAAAGTTTCTTTTACTCTACTATAAAATACTTCGTTATCGAAGTTTGCATTTGTAATAGTTGTGAAAAGATTTAAAGTAATAAAGTGATTTAATTCTTTATCTATTTTCTTTCCTTCTTTTCTTAATCTTGTTGTTACTTCTGATAATCCTTTAGTAACATATATTAATAAATCTTGCATATTTGCTAATTCTGGACTTTTTCCACATACACCAAATTTAGTGCATCCTGTACATCCTGCTGTTTCTTGGCATTGGAAACAAAACATTTTATTTTCCATATTTAAACTCTCCTCTTAAAAGTATATTTTTAATATTTATGTGATTATTTTATAATACTATAAAAAAAAAATCTGTAACTTTTGTTACAGTTTTTTTAATTAAATAATTCCTCTTCTAAACTTTCAATGTCTAATACAGTAATCTTTTTTCTATCAAACTTAATATATCCTAAATTTCTTAAATTAATTAATTCTCTTGATAATGATGGTCTTGGAATTGCTAATAATGCTGCTATTTCTTCTTTAGTATTTTTCAACATAATAGAATTACTTTTTTGTTCTTTTACTTCATTTAAGATATAGCCAATAACCTTTTGCCTTACACTTTTAAAAGAAATACTTTTTATTTTTGAGTTTAAAATAAAAACCTTATTACTCAATAATGAAATAAAATTTTCCAAAACTTTTTCTTCTTTAGTAAGTATTTTTAAAATATCACTTTTATCTATAAAAAGCACTTTTGATTCATTTAAAGAAATAACTGTTGCAGGATAAGTTCTTGCCTTTGAAAAAACTAATGCTTCTCCAAATACATCACCTTCATTTAATCTATTTAACACTATATACTTTCCATTTAAATACAATCTTTGTATTTCTACAACACCACTTAAAACTAATGATAAACTTCTACATTCATCATCTTCATGTGCAATTATTTCACCTTTATTATAAGTTTTTATATAATACTTAATGTCTTTTGATATATTTTTTATATTTTCTTCACTTACTCCAGAAAATAATTGATTTTTTTTTATTATCTTAATTATATTTTCCATTTAAAAACATCCCTTATTTTATTAGATATAAAATTATACTATATTTCTAATAATTCTTGTACTAAAAACATTTTATTTTTATAATATTATATTTGTTTATTTTTAGTTATAAAAACAAATACTAAAATATACAAACATTATTTATTTTTGGAGGTATATTAATGAATAATAAATATGTTGAGTTATTTGATATATTAATTAAATCTTATTATAATGGCAATTTTGATGAAACATTAAATAAAATAATTACTTGTCATGAAAAATCTCCACAAGAAACATTTGCAATAATAACTTCTTTATGTGGTGTTGATATTGAGTTTGATAATAATTATGTATATAACTTAAAAAAAGCAATTACAGAATATAATGTTAATAAAAAAATAGTTGAAAAGCTTGAATGTTCTAATAGTAATTGTAAACCTGATAAAAATAATACTTATAGTTGCCAAAGAGCTTGTCCTTTTCATGCAATAATTTATGATAATGAAAATAAAACTACAGCAATAAATGAAGATATTTGCATTGATTGTGGAATTTGCGTTGATGCTTGTAAGGATGGACGTATTTTAGATAAAATTGAATTTTTACCTATTATGAATTTAATAAAAAATAATAAAACAGTTATAGCAGCTGTTGCTCCTGCTATTATGGGGCAATTTGGTGAAGATGTTACAATGGATCAATTAAGGGCTGCTTTTATAAAATTAGGATTTACTGATATGATTGAAGTAGCCTTTGCAGCTGATATGTTAACAGTAAAAGAATCTGTAGAATTTAATAAACATGTTAATAGCCCTAATGATTTAATGATTACTTCATGTTGCTGTCCAATGTGGGTTGGAATGTTAAAAAAGGTTTATAAAGATTTAATTCCAAATCTTTCACCTTCTGTTTCTCCAATGATTGCTGCTGGAAGAGTAATTAAAGCTCTTAATAAAGATGCAAAAGTTGTATTCATTGGCCCATGTATTGCAAAAAAATCAGAAGCTACTGCTCCTGATGTTGCTGATGCTATTGACTTTGTACTAACTTTCCAAGAATTAAATGATATATTTAATACTTTTAATTTTCATCCCAAAGATTTAAAAGGAATTCCTTCTATAGAATATACTTCAAGGGGTGGAAGGTTATATGCCCGCACTGGAGGCGTTTCAATCGCTGTTTCAGAAGCAATTGAAGAATTATATCCTGATAAAATTAAATACTTTAAATCTAAAAAAGCAGAAGGTGTAAAAGAATGTAAAGAAATTCTTGATAAAGCTCTCTCTGGAAATTTAGATGCAACTTTTATTGAAGGAATGGGTTGTGTTGGTGGTTGTGTTGGTGGCCCTAAAATTTTAGTTCCTGCTTCTGATGCTAAAAAAGCAGTTGATAAATTTGCTTATGATGCTTCAATTAAAGTTGCTGTTCATAGCAAAATTCTTGATGATGTTTTAGAAAAGATAGGAATTACATCATTAGAGGATTTTAAAGATCCTAAAAAAATTAATATGTTAGAAAGAGAATTTTAAAATTTAAATATTAAAAGAAGTTATTGTTAACAAATGCTGGCAACAACTTCTTTTTTTAAATTAATTTTATATAAATACTTTAAGTCATTACAATACTTTGCTTCATATACTGTAATAACAATTAAATAAATTATTACACAAATGATTATGAGGTGAGTAACTATGAAAATACAACCAAAAGACTATATTCCACCTAAATCAAATTCAATTTATGTATACAAATGTACAAATAACGAAAGATTTACTTTTAAAAGATATATTGAATATTTCAATGATGATAAAATTCAAGTAAGATATGATAATGGTATAAATTCTTTTATTAATATTTATAAATATGCCGATGATGGAATTAAACTTTGCTATTATACCAATATCTCTTCTTATCATCAACAATTTATAAATGATGAAGATTGTACAAATAATTATTTAATTAAAGAACCTCTTTGTGAAAATAATCTTTGGATTTTATCTGATGGCAGCAAACGCTGTATTACAAATAAAAATGCTAAAGTTAGAACCCACCTTTCTTACTATAATTCAGCTATAGAAGTTACCACAACATCAAAAAATAAATCTCAATTTTCCGTAAATTATTATGTATTAGGAATAGGATTAGTTAAAAGTATTTATTATATCAAAAATAAAGGCTATTTTTCCTTTGAATTAGATGATATATTGGAAAACACTCCTTATTTAAAAAATATAAACTTTTATTATCCTGATAAAAATTTAAATACTATCTGGAGCTATAATAAAACAATAACTTTTAATACTAATGATAATATTTCATTAATTTTTTCAAAGGAATTTGAAACCCCTCCTAAGGGATTACTTTCACTTATTGATAAAAATACACTAATTAATAGTTTAAATTATGATAGCAATTTTGCTTATATAGATTTTTCAAAAGACCTATTATTTCATTTAAAAAATTCTACCAAAAAATATAGTAATTTATTTTACCATTCAATTTATAATACACTAATGAATTTTTACAATACTAATGATGTTTGTATTACTATTAATTCTATTCCTTACAAAAACTTTTTCATCATTTCTCCATTACAACAAGAAAATAATTCAATTCAAAATTGGATGATAAAAGATTGTAAATATCCATTTACCTATGTGGTTGGTGAAAATGATACTCTTATTAAAATTTCAGAAAAATTTAATATTCCTGTTTTAAAACTATCTAAATTAAATAATATTAAAAACCCCAATTTTATTAATAAAGATGAAGTTCTTCAAATATATTCTAATGGAATATATTCTTTAAAAAAAAATGACTCATTAAATAAAATAGCCAATATGTTTGGATTATCACTTGAAGAATTAATTGCATTAAATAATATAACTGATTTAACACTTTTAAAACCTGGATTAAAAATAAAATTATGCTAAAAAGGAAACTCCTATAAATGGGGTTTCCTTTTATTAAAGTTTATTTAATTTTAAGCTTCTGCTGCTTCAAACTGACTGTTATAAAGATTTGCATAAAAACCGCCTTTAGCTAATAATTCATTATGATTTCCTTGCTCTACTATGTCTCCATCTTTCATAACTAAAATCAAATCAGCATCTCTAATTGTAGAAAGTCTATGAGCAATTATAAAGCTTGTTCTTCCATTCATTAAATTATCCATTGCCTTTTGAATTAATACTTCAGTTCTTGTATCAACTGAACTTGTAGCTTCATCAAGTATTAATATTTTAGGATCTGCTAATATTGCACGGGCAATAGTTAATAATTGTTTTTGTCCTTGTGATATGTTGCTTGCTTCTTCATTAAGTTCCATATCATAACCATGTGGCAATGTTTTTATAAAACTATGAACATGTGCTGCTTTAGCTGCCTCTTTAACTTCTTCATCAGTAGCATCTAATCTACCATAACGTAAATTTTCCATTATAGTTCCATTAAATAACCATGTATCTTGAAGAACCATACCAAACATTTTTCTTAAATCATTTCTTTTAAAATCCTTAATGTTATGACCATCAATTAAAATAGCACCATCATTAACATCATAAAATCTCATAAGAAGTTTAACCATTGTTGTTTTACCAGCTCCAGTTGGTCCTACTATAGCAACTCTTTGTCCTGGCTTTATATGAGCTGTAAAGTCATTAATAATAGTTTTTTCTGGATTATATCCAAAATGTACATCTTGGAAATCTACTTTTCCTACTATTTCTTTAGTACTTACTGGATTTTTAATATCTAAAGTTTCTTCTTCTTCATCTAAAAACTCAAATACTCTTTCAGCAGCTGCTGCAGTTGATTGAAGCACATTAGCTATTTGAGCTGTTTGAGCAATAGGTTGCATAAATGATCTTATATATTGAACAAAAGATAATATATCTCCTACTTCAATTACCTTTTTTATAGCTAACCATCCACCAAGTATTGATACTATTACATATCCTAAATTACCTACAAAAGTCATTATAGGCATCATCATACCTGATAAAAATTGTGATTTCCATGCACTATTGTAAAGTGTATCATTAAGCTGTGCAAATTTATTTATTTCTCTTTCCTCTGCATTAAAAGCTTTCATTACATTATGTCCTGAATAAACTTCCTCAACTTGTCCATTTACATAACCTAAATATTCTTGTTGAGTTTTAAAATACTTTTGAGATTTTTTAACAACAAAAGCAATTAATCCTGCTGATATAGGAATTACAATTAATGAAGCTAATGTCATTATCCAGTTTATTGAAAACATCATTATAAGTACACCAACAAGTGTAGTTACTGATGTTAATATTTGTGATAAACTTTGGTTTAAAGTTTGGCTAACAGTATCTACATCATTTGTTACTCTTGATAATACTTCCCCATGAGTTTTAGTATCAAAATACCTAAGTGGCATTCTATTAATTTTTTCACTTATTTCTTTTCTCATATTATAAGACACCTTTTGAGCAACACCTGAGATTACCCATCCTTGTACTAATGAGAAAATTACACTAATTAAATATAAACCAACTAAGAATAAAATTATTTGCCCTATACGAGTAAAATTAATTCCCTCTGCATTAGTAGTTGTAATCTTTTTAACTAATCCATTAAATATTTCTGTAGTTGCTTTTCCTAATACCTTTGGTCCCACAATTGAAAATGCAGCAGAACCAATAGCAAATATTATAACCATTATTATTGATAATTTATAAGACTTTAAATATTGTGCAAGAGTTTTCATTGTCTTTTTAAAATCTTTTGCTTTTTCTCCGCCTCGTCCCATTCCGCCCATAGGACCTCCTCCCATTGGGCCTCTCATTTTTTGTTTACTCATTTTCAAGCTCCTCCTTTGAAAGTTGTGATAGAGCTATTTGCTGATAAACCTCACAGTTGTTCATAAGCTCTTTATGAGTTCCTTTACCTACAATCTTACCTTCGTCAAGTACTATAATCTGATCTGCATTCATTATAGTGCTTATTCTTTGAGCAACAATTAACAGTGTACTTTCCTTTAATTCAGTATTTATTGCTTTTCTTAATTTAGCATCTGTTTTAAAATCTAATGCTGAAAAACTATCATCAAATATAAATATTTCTGGCTTTTTAGCTATTGCACGAGCTATTGCTAATCTTTGTTTTTGTCCACCAGATACATTTGTACCACCTTGAGCAATTTCTGCATTAAACATTTCTTCTTTATTACTTATAAATTCCATTGCTTGGGCAATTTCTGAAGCCTTAAAAATATCTTCATCTGTTATATAATCTCCACCATATTTTAAGTTACTTTCAATTGTACCTGAAAATAAAAGCCCCTTTTGAGGAATAAATCCTATTTTTTCTCTTAAATCATGTTGAGATACATTTTTAATATTTACACCATCAATTAATATTTCCCCTTTTGTTGCATCGTAAAAACGTGGAATTAAATTAATTAATGTAGATTTACCACTTCCTGTACTACCAATAAATGCAGTAGTTTTTCCTGAAAGAGCTTTAAAACTAATATTGCTTATTACATCTTCATCAGCACCTGGATATCTAAATGAAACATTTTTAAATTCAATAGTTCCTTTTTCATCATGATTAAATGTTTGTAAATTATCTGAATCTTTTATTGCTATATCAACATTTAAAACTTCAGATACACGTTGAGCTGAAACCATTGCTCTTGGTAAAATAACTGAAACCATAGATATCATTAAAAATGCCATAATTATTTGCATAGTATATTGCATAAATGCCATCATTGTACCAACTTGTATAATACCATCATTAATTCTATGAGCCCCAACCCATACTATTAATAATGTAATTGCATTCATAATAAACATCATTAAAGGCATCATAGTTGTCATAATTCTATTAACAAACAAATTAGTTCTTGTTAAATTTTTATTTGCAACTTCAAATTTATCTTCTTCATATTTTTGTGTACTAAATGCACGAATAACTAACATTCCAGTTAAACTTTCTCTTGTTACAAGATTTAATCTATCAACAAGCTTTTGTACACTTTTAAATTTTGGCATAGCAAAAGAAAATAATACTATAATTAAAAGTAATATTGAAATTACTGCAACTCCAATTACCCATCCCATAGATGCTCCAGTGTTAATAACTTTAATAACACCACCAATACCTAATATCGGTGCATAAAATACAATTCTTAAGCCCATTATAATAAGCATAATAATTTGCTGTATATCATTTGTTGTTCTTGTAATAAGAGATGCTGTTGAAAATTTATCAAATTCTGTATTTGAAAAATCTACAACTTTATTAAATACATCTTTTCTTAAATTTCTACCTAATGCTGCACCTACTCTTGATGCTATAAAACTCACAATTACGGTTGCAACCATACTAATTAAAGCTATTCCCACCATTTTTAACCCAGCAAGAATTACATAATTAGATTGAAGCTTATCTGTATTAATTCCAGCAGCTTTATATTGTGATTTTACATAGCTTGTAGCTGCTTGTGTTATCATACTTTCTGGCATTTCAGCTAATTTTTCATCTACTTGTTTTAATATACCATCAATTTGCTCTTGTGGTATCATTTTCAAAACATCAAAAGTATTTATAGATGATATATCAGTTCCTGGAGGTAATGCTTGTGCAATTCCTGGTATACCATTTATCCCTTGTGCTTCTAACATTGAAACAACAATCATTGCTTTTCCAAATACCTTATTTAATTGTTTTAATTTTTCTTTATTTTTTGTATTTAATTTGTAAATACCTTCATTTTCTAATTCAGGATACTTTTTTAAATTTTTATTATAATCCTCAAAATTAAGACTGTTCTTATCTAACAAAGTATAATTATTATTTATTAAATCTTTTTCTTTATCATTCATAAAAATTAAAAGCTTTTCCATTTCTGATGATTTAATAACCTTAGGAACAGCATTTTCTACTCCACCTTGTTGTATTCCTACATTAACTATATTAGACATATAGTCTGGTAATGATAAATCACATACAGCTTGAACAAATAAAAATGCTATTGCAATTATCATTGAACCAATAAAAGGTTTCAAGTATTTTAATAATTTAAGCATAAGCTCTCCTCTCCTTATTCAAATTAACATATTTATATTTTTATAATTATTATATTTTCATAACTATTCTAAGTCAATATAAATATTAAAATTTTTACAACTATTTTCATTTTATAACTATATTCTTGTAAACTATTTTTTTTTATTTTATAATATTATCATTACAATAAAAGGAGGCTAACATGAGTACTTCAAATTTAAATGATTTATATGATAATTTATATATGCTATTATTATCTCTAAATAAAGAATTTTTTAACCATAATGTTATAATGAAAAAATTTACACTTCCACATTCACATATAAAGGTTTTATTTTATTTAATTCATCATGGTCCTACATCTATTTCTAAAATGGCTAATGAACTTTGTGTTTCAAAACCAAATATGACTCCCATAATAGATAAACTTGTAGAAGACGGCTTTGTTACTAGAGATTACAATCCATCAGATAGGAGGGTTGTTTTAATTCAAAGTACTCCTAAGGCTTTAAAATTATTTAAAGAAAGTAAAGAATATGCTAAAGAAATAATAAAAGATAAAATTTCTACATTACAACCTGATGATATCGATATATTATCGCATTCTTTAAATAATATATTAAATATAATAAAAAAATTCTAATTTAATATTTATTACTATGTATAAAAAACAAAAAACTCACCTCAATAAATTTAATATCGAAGTGAGCTTTTTTATTTATATAAATACAAATTTTAATACAAAAACTATTCCAACTACAACTGTAGTCCAACTTATTTCTTTCCATCTTCCTGTAAATAATTTTAATAATATGTATGATACAACACCAAATACTATACCATCAGAAATTGAATAAGCAAAAGGCATCATTATTATTGTTAAAAATGCAGGAATAGCTTCTGTATAATCTTCTAAATTTAACTCTTTTATATTTTCTATCATAAATAATCCAACTATAACTAAAACTGAAGCTGTTACTGCAGAAGTTATTACTCCAAATATTGGTGATAAAAACAATGATAAAAAGAACATAAATGCTGTAGATACCGCTGTTAATCCTGTTCTTCCACCTTCTGCTACACCTGAAGCACTTTCTACAAAAGTACTTACTGTACTAGTTCCAAGACATGCTCCCATTGTTGTTCCTATTGCATCTGCAAAAAGAGCCTTTTTAATATTTGGAACTTTTCCATCCTTATCAAGCATATTTGCTTTTGTTGCAACTCCAACTAAAGTTCCTATAGTATCAAACATATCCATAAATAATAAAGTAAATAATACTATTACCATATCCCATGAAAAAATATTATGTAATTCAAATTGCATAAATGTTGAGCTTATAGATGGTGGCATACTAAATATCTTATTTGGAAGCTCTATAACTCCCATTGGTATTCCAATTATAGCTGTTATTATCATTCCTAAGAATAATGCACCTTTAATATTTTTTGCAACTAATATTCCAGTAATAACAATTCCTATAATTGCTAAAAGCCCTGCACCTGAAGTTATATTTCCTAAAGAAACTATGGTTCCTCCATCAGCAGGATGAACAACTATGCCAGCTCCTTCTAAACCTAAAAGTGCTATAAATAATCCTATTCCTACAGAAATAGCTCTTTTAATATTAACTGGAATAGAATCAACTATTGCTTCTCTTATATTGAAAGCCGTTAATATTAAAAATATTAATCCTTCTAATAATACCGCTGTTAATGCAAATTGATAAGAATATCCCATAGATAAAACTACAGTATATGCAAAAAATGCATTTAATCCCATACCTGGTGCTAATGCAAATGGTAATTTTGCATATAATCCCATTACTAATGTTGCTATAATTGATGATAATGCAGTTGCTGTAAATATTGCACCTGCATCCATTCCTGCTGCAGATAAGATACTTGGATTAACAATTAATATGTAAGCCATGGTCATAAATGTTGTTATTCCTGCAATAAATTCCTGTTTTGTATTTGTACCATTTTCACTAAGCTTAAAATAATTATCTAAAAACTTATTCACTTTAATCACCTTTTTCTTATTTTTAATTACATAATAGTTAAATTTAAATATATTTAAATTTCCCTTAATTATCTAAGTAATTTGCTTAATAATCCCTAAATACTAATTACCTTATATATAATATCAAAAATTTTAAAAATTCCAATAGTTTTTACGAACATTTTTTTATTTTTTTTGAACTTTATTCACATTTTTTATATTTCATATACTTTATATATTTAATGTTTTAATATAATTTATACCAATAAAATATTTTAATTTACATTTAGTATAAAAGTAGTATAATATTAATTATAATTGCAAATTATTATCATTTGACTTTAGGAGGACAAACAATGAAATTTAAATTAGCTAAAATACTATCTTTACTTTTAACAACCTCTTTATTACTTATAGGTTGTAATAAAGTTCAAGATACAAATAATATTAATAAAAATGAGGATAATACTTTAAATATAGTAACTTCTTTTTATCCTATATATATATCTACATTAAATATCGTTAAAGATATTCCAAATGTAAATCTTACAAATATGACAAAAGCTCAAACAGGTTGCTTACATGATTATCAGCTTACTCCCCAAGATTTAAAAACATTAGAAAATGCTGATATATTAGTTATAAACGGTGCTGGAATGGAATCTTTTTTAGAAGATATAATTTCTCAATATCCTAATATTAAAATAATTGATGCAAGTAAAGGTCTTAATCTTTTAGAAGATGATACTCATGACCACGATCACGATCATGACCACGATCACGACAATGAGCACGCCCATGACCACGATCACGAAAACGAGCACGACCATGACCACGACCATGACCATGAATACAATGCTCATGTATGGGTAAGTGTTAGTGGAAATATTGATCAAGTTAAAAACATTGCATCTCAACTTGAAACTTTAAATCCAGAAAATAAGGATTTATATGAAGCAAATACAAATACTTATATTTCTAAACTTGAAAACTTAAAAGCTGAAATGCACTCAGAATTAGACAATTTACCAAATAGAGATATAATTACTTTCCATGAAGCATTTCCTTATTTTGCTCAAGAATTTAATTTAAATATAGTTGGTGTTATTGAAATAGAACCTGATTCTGAACCATCAGCTAAGGAAATTGAAAATATAATTTCAACTATAAAAGAGCATAATATAAAAGCTTTATTTACTGAACCACAATACTCATCTAGAGTTGCTCAAACTATAGCAAATGAAACTGGTGCTTCAGTTTATGAATTAGACCCTATTGTAACAGGTGATTCAAATTCAAATGCTTATGATGATTATATAAATAAAATGAAAGAAAATCTTAATGTTTTAAAAGAGGCGTTAAAATGATAAAAAAATCTAACTTTAACAAAAATAATACTTGTAATAATTTTTGTTGTACAAAAATTGAAAATTTCTCTGTTACCCTTGGTAACAATCAAATACTTAAAGATGTAAATCTCCACATTCACTGTGGAGAACTTACTTCTATTATTGGTCCTAATGGTGCAGGAAAAAGTACACTTTTAAAAGCTTTACTTGGTGAAGTTAAACATACTGGAAATCTTTCTTTTATAGGACAAAATGACAATACTTATCATCAACCTATAATTGGATATGTTCCTCAATATCTAACTTTTGATAAAAGTACCCCAATTAGCGTTCTTGATTTATTTGTTTGTTGTAAAAATTCTTTACCAGCTTGGATTAAGCCAAAGAAAAAAATACGTGAAGAAGTACTAGAAAGCTTAAACAGGGTTAAGGTTCCTTATTTAATAGATAGACAATTAGGTGCATTATCTGGTGGAGAACTTCAAAGAGTATTATTAGCTCTTGCTTTAGATCCTATTCCTAATATACTTTTGCTTGATGAACCTGTATCTGGAGTAGACCAAAATGGATTAGAATTATTTTATCAAATATTATTAGATATAAAGAAAAATTATGATTTATCTATTATTTTAGTTTCTCATGATTTAGATTTAGTTTATAAATATTCTGACCGTGTAGCACTTGTAAATGGTACAGTAGTTTGCTCAGGTACCCCAAAACAAGTATTTAACAACCCTGCTACACAAAAAATATTTGGCCTATCAATTAATAATTCAAATGAAAAATCATCTAAAACAGGAGGACTTTAAAAATGTTTGATACATTATATAATGCAATTGATTTAATTTTACCTTTTCAATGGCTTTCTCACACTTTTATGAAAAATGCCTTTATTGCTATTATAATAATTACTCCATTATTTGGATTATTAAGCACTATGGTTGTAAGCAATAAAATGTCTTTCTTTGCTGATTCATTAGGACATGGAGCATTTACTGGAATAGCAGTTGGTATATTATTAGGTGGAATTGATCCTATGTGGGGTGCTACTTTATTTTCAATTTGCTTTGCAATTGCAATAACAATAATTAAAAATAAAGGAACTTCATCTACAGATACAATAATAGGTGTTTTTTCATCAACATCAATTGCATTAGGACTTGTTCTTATGAGTTTTTCAAGTAGTTTAAGTAAATTTTCTTCTTATTTAGTAGGTGATTTACTTAGTATATCTCAAAATCAAATAATTTTATTAATTTTTGTTTTTATTGCTATAATTGTACTTTGGAGCTTAATATTTAATAAACTTCTTGTTACAAGTTTAAATACATCCCTAGCTAATAGCCGTGGTATGAATACTTTATTAATTGAAATCATCTTTACTTGTACTATTGCTGTTATTGTTACAATAACTATAAGATGGGTAGGTTTATTGATTATAAATTCACTTTTAGTATTACCTGCAGCTGCATCACGTAATATTTCAAGAAATATTCGTCAATATCACTTATTTTCAATTTTAATTGCTATTTTTTCTGGAATTGTTGGATTAATAATTTCTTATTACTTAAATACAGTTACAGGAGCAACTATTGTTCTTGTTGCATCAGTTATATTCTTTATAACTTTATTTATTAGACGTAAATTTTTATAATATTTTTATGGAGGTGTATTTATATTGAATAATGATTTTAATTTTAATGATCTCCTTAAATCAAATGATTTAAAGGTTACAAAGCATCGTCTTTCCGTACTTGGAATAATAGCCCAAAGTAATTACCCATTAACTGCAGAAGAAATTTATTTAAAGCTTAAAGATAATGCTATATCCATTAATTTATCATCTATTTATAAAATACTTGATTCATTAAGCAGTAAAAATATTATATCTAAGTCCATATTAGGAGATGATAATAAAACTTCATATGAAATTACATCTTCTGAGCATATGCATCATTTAATTTGTAAACAATGTAAAGGGGTTTTCCCTTTAACAGATTGCCCACTTTGTATTTACGAAAAACATCTAAAAGAAGATATGGATTTTGATGTAACTGATCACAAGTTAGAAGTATACGGTTACTGTAAAAAATGTAAAACAAAACCTAAGGATTAATCAATTTCCTTAGGCCTTTTTATTTCATTATTTATTTTTAATACTAACTTTATATATAGTTGTATGATTATATTCTTCACCAGCTTTTAATATTACATTAGAAAATCCTTTATGATTTAAACTATCTGGAAAATATTGAGTTTCAAGACATAATCCTTGTCTACTTCTATATTTAACTCCACCTTTTCCAATTTCATTTTCATTTAAAAAATTTCCTGTATAAAATTGTATCCCTGGCTTAGTTGTAAATACTTCAAGTACTCTTCCACTATTATCATCAACAACTTCTGCAGCCTTTTTTAAATTACCTGTATAATCATCTATTATCCAATTATGGTCATATCCATTTGCATTAATTAATTGATCATAATTTTTATTAATATCTCTTCCAACTTCCTTTAACTTTGTAAAATCTAACGGTGTTCCTATTATATTTCTTATTTCACCAGTTGGAATACTTTCCTTATCTGAAGCAGTTATATTTGTAGCATAAATTTTAACTTTATGATTTAATATATCTCCAGATGCATGGCCACTTAAATTAAAATATGAGTGATTCGTTAAATTTACAATAGTATCTTTATCACTTTTTGCAAAATATTTTATAATTAATTCATTTTCATTGCTTAACCTATATTCCACAACAACTTCTAAATTTCCTGGATAATTCTCCTCACCATCTTTGCTTAAATATGATAGCTTTAAATATTCTCCATCTTTATCTTTTAATATTTCAGAATCCCATACAACTCTATTAAAGCCTTTAATTCCTCCATGTAAATGATTATTACCATCATTTTTAGCTAAATCATATTTTATTCCATTTACTTCTATACAAGCTTTAGCAATTCTATTTGCATAACGTCCAATTATTGCACCAAAATATGATGTAGTTGTTTTATAATTTTCAAAATTATCATATCCTAATACAATATCATCTTTTTTGCCATCCTTATCCTTTGTTATAAAAGATAAAATTATACCTCCAAAATTCGTTATTTCAATTTTAGAATTTTCATTTTCTAAACTGTAAATATATATAGGTTTATTGTCAATTTCCTTCTCAATATTATTCTTTAATATCCCCATTTTTTCCTCCCATTTAAGTATATTTATAAAGTTAATTATATCATTCTTTATCCTTACTATAAACATTAACACAAAGATTTAATAAGTCTTCATCTTGCAATAATTTTTCTAATTGCTTTACAATATCATTAATATTACTCAATACTTCTAAATCAAAATTAATGCTACTATTTAAAAGATTATTAATATTTTTTTCAAAATCTTTAGGAACCTTTTTGCAATTTTTTTCTATAATACTCATTAATCTTTTTTCTCCTGGATGAAGAAATTCATTTATTGCAAAAATTATATCAAAATAACTATCTAAGAAAGCTGATACCCTATTATGCATATTTACTATATCATTCCTTTTTATAGCCTTATCTATTTGATTATAATATGATGAAAACCTTTCATTAAGAATAGGATAATTTTTTTTAATTATATTTTCCTTCAACTTTTTAGGATATGGAACATTATATTTTTCTTGAAGATCTTCAAACTTATTATCCTTATCATATACTATTATTGAATTTATTACATTGTTCCAAAAGCAAGTACTATATCCTACGGATGCATTACACTCTTCCACAACATATTTTAATTTTTGTTCTAACCAATAATATTCAAAATATGCTATATCCACTTGTATTGATGAATTTCTAATAATAAACTCATCAGATGGTCCCCAAAATGTATTATTTATCTCTATTAAATCTGAAAATTTTCTTGCAATACTTTCTCTTTCCTCTATTGCTATTTCCTTATCTACAATAACATCTATATCTATATCTGAAAAATTATCTTTTCTTGCACTTGCACATGATCCTGCTAATGTTATAGCTACTACTTCATCTAATCTTTTAAATTCATTAACTAGTTGATATACAATCATGTTCATTCCCATAAATTTTCACTCCTTTTTTATTTACATAATATATAAAATGCACCTATATGATTAATCATCTAGCTGCATTCTATATAATGTATTATTATACTTTTAAAAATAGTATATTATTTTATTAATATCTTAATAGATTTTTTATAAACATTTACCTTATTTCCTTCAACCTTTTCTATTATTGAGGTTCCTGCAATCTCCTCATTAACTAATACACTCCAATTATCATTATCTATAAAAACATCAATATCTTCATCATTTGCATTTATTATAACTGCAATTTTATTGCACTTGCTATCTATATTCTTTGAATCAATAATATATGCTACAACATTATTTTCTTTAAAATTTTTATCTATTTCTAAAAACCTAATATTTCTTTGTATTTCTTCATTTGTATCCATTCTAAATGCTTTATAATTTTTTCTTAATGAAATTAATCCTTTATAATATTCACATAAATCCTTATACTTAATTTTTCTATCCCAACAAATCTTGTTTACTTCATCAGGAGATTCAAAACTATTTTCAACTAAATTTCCATTTTTATCAACTTTAGTTCTTGCCATTTCTTCCCCAGCATGTATAAAACTTATTCCTTGTGAAGTTAATATTATTCCTGCTATTAATTTATTCATAGCAATCAACTCCTCTTTCCTACAATTTACTGTTGAAAGTTTAAGCTTGTCCCAAAGTGTGTAATTGTCATGAGCAGAAGCATAATTTACAGTTTGATAAGGTTCATTAGCCCAAAATTCTTCTGAATAAATTATATTATTTTTATCTACACCTTCATGTGATGTTGAAGCAACTACTGCAAATTTAATTGTTTCTTCAAGCCCATCTCTTCCATTTACAAATCCAGCTTCCTCTTCATAAAATACATGTCCTTTAACTCCATCTCTACAATCATCACTAAAAGCTGCTATTTGTAATTTATCAAACTTATGTGTATTTTTCTTTAATGCTGCTAACTCCTCTTTTAAAGGACTTTTGCCACCTATCCAGCCTTCTCCATATATAATTATAGATTCATCAATTTTATTTAGTTCATTTCTAATAAGCTTCATAGTTTCAATATCATGTATTCCCATTAAATCAAATCTAAATCCATCTATGTGATATTCCTTTGCCCAATAAATAACTGAATCAATCATATATCTTCTAAACATATATCTTTCTGAAGCAGTTTCATTACCACATGCAGATGCATCACTGTATTCATTATTTTCATCTTGTCTATAATAATATCCTGGAACTGCTTTATTTAAACATGATTCTAAATTATAAGTATGATTATAAACAACATCCATTACAACTCTTATTCCAGCTTCATGCAATGCTTTAACCATTTCCTTAAACTCTTTTATTCTAACATTCCCCAAATAAGGATTAGTTGAATATGAACCTTCTGGAACATTATAATTTTTAGGATCATATCCCCAATTAAATTGAGGTTGATCTAATTTTGTTTCATCTACAGAACCATAATCAAATGCAGGTAATAAATGTATATGTGTAAATCCCATATCCTTTATATGATTTACTACCGTTTTAACATTTGTTCCTGGAATGCATGAATCTAAAATAGTTAATGCTTTAAATTTTCCTTTATATTCATCTTTTATCCCTGAGCTTTCATCAATTGATAAATCTCTTATATGCGCTTCATAAATTATTGAATCAGTTGCTGATTTTAATTTTGGCTTAATATCATTTTCCCATCCATTAGGATTTGTTATACTTAAGTCAATAATCATCCCCCTATTTCCATTAACTCCAACAGCCTTTGCATATGGATCTACAACTTCATTTATTTCACCATTTACATTAACTAAATAATTATAATAATATCCATTAAAATTACCACTTAATTCAATTTCCCAAGTTCCCTTTACCCCTTTATTCATTGTATAAATATCTGTAGGTTTACAGTTATATTCATACCCATTATTTCCATAAAGAACTAATTGAACTTCTTTTGCTGTTGGTGCCCATAATATAAACTTACAATTATCCTTAGAATAAATTACCCCCAAATTTCCATTATAACCATATTTTTTATCAAACTCATCATTAAATTTCATCTCATTACCCACTTCTTTCTTTTATCTAAATTAATCACCTAATTTTCGGAAACGTTTCCTTGTGATATATTAATTTTATACTATCTTTATATTTTTATCTACAATAAATTCTTTATTTTATATATAAAGTTATTTGCAATAAAAATTTAACTGCAAATAACTTTATCTTATTTAATCTAATATATCACTATCTTCTTAATCATTTTCACCTTTACTTGTGATATTTTTATAATCATTTTTCCATTCTCCAGTTTTATACTTTGAAAGTGCTTCTCTTAGAGCATAATAGTCAAAAGTACTTTCATCTGGTTCTATATCATTAAATATAAAGTCATGTAAAACCTTTGTATTTTGTTCCTTATCCATTATAAATACCCAACCTGCTTCTCCGCCATAATCCATATCATCTGATAATTCTGTAAGAGGTATGTGTATTTGCTTTGTTTCTAAGCTAGGAAATTTATAAATTGTATAAGCCATATTTAATGCATCTAATGGTTCTATATTTGTGCTTATATTATCTAACATACTATTTAAAATACCAAAATATTTTGTTGGCTTTGTCTCTCTTAGTTTTTCTGCAACTTTAAATAATACTTCCCTTTGTCTTTCTGTTCTTTCAAATTCATCACCTACGCCTTTTCTTATTCTTGCATAAGATAATGCTTGTTTTCCATTTAATAATTGTAATCCTGATTTTGTGACAGGATAATCATTACCGCCTGTAGATTCACCTATATATTTATTTAATTCGTTTAACTGATAATTCTTTACATTTACTTCAACTCCACCAATTTGATCAATTATAGCTTCAAATCCCCAGAAATTTATTATTACATACTTATCAATACTTATCTTATATGTTTCTTGTATAGTATCTCTTAATAAATCTATTCCTCCAAATGCCATTGCTGCATTTAACTTTTGTGCCCCATGACCATCAATATTAACTAAAGTATCTCTAAATAGGGATGTTAATCTTACTTCTTTATTATTATTATCCAATGTTGCAATTATAATAGAATCTGCTCTTGCTCTTTCATCTACATCTCTTCCATCTGTACCAACTAATAATACATTTGTAATTCCATTAACTTCTTTATAATTAACTTCATCATCATCCTTTTTTTTATTTTCATATTCTATTGTTTGGAATTGAATATTTTCATTTTTAGTATATATCTTATTTCTTACATATATATAATAGGCTACACATGTACCAATTACACATAATATTAATAAAGTTGAAATAGAAAAAATTATACTTCTCTTTTTTAAAGACTTTTTCTTACTCCTTTTTTCCTTATTTTTATTCACCTATTCTGCCCCCTATTATTAAACTATATTTACTTTATACATTTTACCATATTTTCCACCAACTTTGTTAAATATTTGTTATTTTGTTATTTTTTATTTTTCCTTATTTTTTAAAATATTATACTAAAATAAAATTTAAAAATTTATATATAATTCCAATGATTCAATAATCATTTATATAAAAAAAAACTGTAAGAAAAATTCTTACAGTTTTAAAAAAATTAATTACTTTCTGTTGTTTTGTTGAGCTTTTCTTGCTCTTCTGCAATCAGCACATCTTACTGGTTCGTTATCGAATCCTTTTTCTTTGTAGAATGCTTGTTCACCTTCTGTGAATAAAAATTCTTTTTCGCAATCTCTGCATACGATAGTCTTATCTGCCATTATAAATTCCTCCATTTTCTTAAGATTTATCATGGTTTAATAATATATCTCTTAAAAATAAGGAGAAATTTTATTAATCTACTTTAAATCTTTTAATCGTCAAAATTTGACTTCTTATTTATTATAACATAAATATTTTTATTTTCAATACCCACAAAGTAAAATTATACATTTTAATCTTTTTTTGCTACTTTTATATTAATAATTATTATCTAAGATTACCTCTCCATCAATAAAAACTTTCTCCCATTGCTCTACATATTTTCCACTACACCATTCTGCCATTACAACTTCTTCATTTTCATTAATAGGTATCATTTCTAAAGGTTCTGCAATAATATTACCATCTTCTATTTTATAAATTGATATATATTCATTAAATTGAATTAATGCAATTTTATATAAAGGTGATATAAAAACATCTTTAAATATTCCAAGTTCATTTTTTAAATCTTTCCATGAAATATACATTAAATTATAATTGATAAACCTTTTATCCGGTAGTATATCTAAATTAACCTCTTCTCCTTCTTCATTCATATTCTTAGGTAATATCTTACTTACAAATCTCCATTTTCCTAATTCCCTCTTAATAGCTATATTGTTATAATCAATATTTTCAATATTTAATCCTTCTTTTTCTTCTATGGATAAACTATTTATTTTATTTTTTAATTCATTAATATACTTTATTTTTTCACTTTCATTAAATACTTCATTTATTTGTAATCCATTATCTATATTCACATTACTTACTGGCAATATCTTATATATTGGATAATTTCCCTTAAATTCATTTCCTATATATTCTTTTATTGCTATATAATCATTTCCAACAAAAAGTATGCTTTTATATATATTAGTAGTATTTTCATCCTTTATACTTTTCTCTTTTTTATCATTTTCATCATATAAAGAAACTTGAAATTCATCACTATTAAAACCATTGCTACTATCTTGATAAACACTTAAGTTCCATATTCCGGTCAATCTTGGAAAAATTATATTATCTTTTGCATATATATATCCTAACTTATAATTATTATATGATACCCAAAGTGTTCTATATTTTTCAATGCTATAAGTACCATCATCATTTTCTTCCCTAGGAGTTTTAAGTCCTATCATAACTCCCTCTGAAAAGTCATAATAATTATTAAATTCATCTTCTTTTTCTTCATTATCATCATTTTCAAATACAACATCATTTGAAACCCTAATTAACTTTAATAAATATACATCATATATAAAAATCATTTCATCATTTGAATTTAAAAAAAATTCACCTATTATTTTGTTGTTATCCCTTATTGATATTAAATCTACTGTTTCTCTTCCATCCATATAATTATCCATAGTTAATTTTTTTTCATAAGATAATGTATAATCGCTTTTAACAGCTCTTAATTTATAATTTATTTTTTGCTTTTTGTTATCAAATATCTTTAATTCATTATTTCCTAATTTTATTTCTTTATTTATGATATTATTAATATTTCCATTATCAATATCATCACTTAATATTTCCACTGAATTAACCTTCCAAACTCCAGTAAAATTAAAAGTATTCATTACATCCACTTTCTCTTTTTCACAACTTATAAACATTGATGTAAATATTAAACTAATTATTATAAATTTTATTTTAAACTTCATCTTATTTCCTTTCTTATACTAAAGGAATTTCAATTATTACTTTTGTTCCTTCATTTTCCTTACTAAAAATTTCAAAACTACCACCATGAAGCATAATTATTTCATCTGAAATTGATAACCCAATTCCATTTTTAGATTTACTATTTTTACCTTTATAAAATTTATCTTTAACTCTTGGTAAATCCTCTTTTTTAATACCAACTCCATTATCCTCAATTATCAATTTTAAAATATTTTCATTTCTATTTGCATTAATATTTATTCTTCCATTTTTTTCAGTAAACTTAAATGAATTATCTATAACATTATTTAATACTTGCTTCAACCTATTTTCATCAAATATTCCAACTCCAATATCCCCTTGGATATTAACAGTAAACTTTTTCCCTTCTTCAATAGCCCTTATCTTCCAGTTGTTTTCAATAAATTCAAGTAAAACTTTTATATCACATTTATTTTTATTTAAAGTTACCACTCCATTTATTAATTTAGAAAAATCTAATAATTCTTCTACCATTTGTGCTAACCGTTCACTTTCCTTTTCTATAATATTAAGACCAAGTTCAATGGTATCAGTATCACTGTAATCATACTTTAATGTTATTGCCCATCCCTTAATAGCAGTTAATGGTGTTCTTAATTCATGTGAAACCGAAGAAATAAATTCATTTTTTAACTTTTCACGCTTTTCAATTTCACTTCCCATATAATTTAATGTATTTGACAATTGAGCTATTTCAATATTATCTGTAAAATTGCTTCTTATTTCTAAATTTCCATCAGCCATTTCCTTTGCTACTCTGGTTATCTTTTTTATTGGATTTACTATATCCATAGCTACAATTAAACTCATTATTATTCCTAATACTATAACAATAAAAGATACAAATAATATTAAAATAGCAAATGAATCTAATACTTTATGTACTTCTTGTAATGAAAATATAATTCTTATAATTCCAATCATCTCATTTTCATCAATTTTTGAGTTAACCCCTTTTGAAATTACCATTACTTTTTCATTATAAGAATCTATATATCCACTCCAAACTCCTATTTCCCCATTTTTAGCTTTTATTATATCTGGAGTACTTAAAAGTTTATTATCACGTATTCCATAAGAATCCATTAATAAGTTTCCATTTGAATCTAAAACCTCTATTTGTTCTTCTTTAGCATTCCATAAAACATCAGCATTATCATATATATTTTCCATTAATTTTTTATTTGAAAAATATTTTTGATAAAAATTAATAGAAGACTCTAATTCATTAATTAACGAATTTTGAGTACTTTTATAGTAATATCCTTTAAGACATAAAATTGTAAGTATATCTAATATAGTGATAGTTGATATTATTACTATTAGAAAGTTTTTTAATAGCTTACTCCTTATACTCTTCAATTTAATCATCTCTCCATCTATATCCAAATCCCCATATTGTTTCAATAAATTTTTCATTTAATGACGAACATTCTATTTTGCTTCTTAACCTTCTTATATTAACATCAACAATTTTAGGATCACCAATATAATCTTCCCCCCAAACTAAATCCATTAATTCATCCCTAGAAAATGCTTTATTAGGATTTTCAATAAATAGCTTTATTATTGAATACTCTTTAGGTGTTAAATCTATTTCTTTATTATTTTTAAATATCCTTTTTGCATAAATATCTAATTTAAATTTGCCTTGAATTATACCTTTCTTTTCTTCATAATCACTACTTCTTCTTAATAATGCTTTTATCCTTAATAAAAGTTCCATTGGATTAAATGGCTTTATAATATAATCATCAGCTCCATATTCTAATCCCATTATTTTATCTAAATCTTGACTTTTAGCTGTAAGTATAATTATTCCAACTTTTTCATCTTCATTTCTAATAATTTTACAAACCTTAAATCCATCTATTCCTGGTAACATAACATCTAATATTATAATTGCTGGTTTTTCCTTTAAAGCTAATTTTACCCCTAACTCACCATTATCAGCCTCAATTACTTCATATCCATTTCTTTTTAAATTTATTTTTAAAAATCCTCTTATACTTTCTTCATCTTCAATTATTAGTATCTTCTTCATTACTAGTCCTCAAACTTCCAAATTAATTATTATACTTTATTTATAATTTCAAATTTATACAAATAAAATACTGGATAAATATTGTATTTACCCAGCATTTACACTCATTATTTTAATGTTCTAAATTCATAACCTAATGATTTTAAATAATCAATACTTTGTTGTAAAGATTCTGCTGTTGTTACTTTTGCATCTGTATCATGCATTAAAATAACTAATACATCATCATTTCCTGCTAAATCAGTCACTGTTTCTTTTAACCTATTAATTAACTGTTCCACAGTTCTTCCATTACTTTCAGCATCTCCATTTAATACATTCCAATCTATATAAGTATATCCATCTTGTTCAAGAACCTTATCCAAATCTCCTGTTTTCCATGACATATGCCCACCTGGAAATCTAATTACCTTTGTACTAAAGCTATCTCCCAAAACTGATTTCATAACATTTTCTGACTTTTCCATATCATTTATAAATACTGTAGTATCTGCCACTCTTCCTGGATATAATATACTATAATCATGACAATAACCATGATTTCCTATTGCATGGCCTTCTTTTACCATTTCTTTTAATAACTCTTTTTGAGTATCACTTTTTTCAACATTGCTTCCTAATACAAAAAATGTAGCTTTAATATTATTCTTTCTAAGCGTTTCTAATATTTTAGGCGTTGTTTCAACAGATGGGCCATCATCAAATGTAAGATATGCAATCTTTTTTCCATCTTCCCTTAAATAACTCCACTTATTTAGCATATTTTCTATATCCCTAGCATTATCTGCATTTATATCATTTTCATAACTAGTATATATTACACTATCAGTTTCTTGTTCATTATCACTTTCTTTTTCATTACTTTTTTCTTCATTAATATTGCTTTTTATTTCATTATTATCTTCCTTTTGATTTTGATTAACACTTACTTCTGAAGTCCTTCCTTTATTTATATTTAAAGCAATTACCCCAATTAATATAACTATTAAAACAGATATAATACTAATAAGTATCTTTTCTACCTTAGAATTTTTTTTATTTTTTCTTTTTAACTTCCTCAACTTTAAATCCCCCTATACCTTTTACTATAATTTATACCTATATTATAATTATATATAACTGCTTTTAAGTTACAAAACAGTTACATAATATATATTTTTATTCATTTATAATTATATTTACAATAAACTTATTAAAGACTATTTTAATAAATTTTCTATAAAAAAAATAAGATAAATAACGTTATATATTATCTACCTTATAGTTATTATTTATATATTTTCCCCAAAACTAATTTAATCCATTTTATATTTAATGATTTCACCATTAGATGCATTTATTTCATACTCATATTTATTGTTATTATAATAAAATTCTATTTCATACTTTTCTATACCATTATCAAAATCATATTCGCTCCTTATAAATGAAACCTGACTTTCATCTAAGTTAGAATGTTTTAATGCTATGCTTTTTGCTTCTTCTATTGTTATTTTATCATTTATTTGTTGAGATGTTAAATGTTTTTCAATATCATAGTCATAGCTTATAATATCTCCTGTTTTTGCATTTATTTCATACTCATATTTATTGTTATTATAATAAAATTCTATTTCATACTTTTCTATACCATTATCAAAATCATATTCGCTCCTTATAAATGAAACCTGACTTTCATCTAAGTTAGAATGTTTTAATGCTATGCTTTTTGCTTCTTCTATTGTTATTTTATTATTGCTATTTACAGTACTATTGCTTGCATTATTAGCTATAATATTATTTTGATTAGCAGCTGTACTATTATTTTGATTAGCAGCTGTACTATTATTAGGAATTAAAGTACTGCTATTATTATTTGTAACTTTCCCACAAGCCATAAAGCTTGTAGTTGCTACTATGATACTTGATATTATTAATAATTTTTTCATCTTATTATTTTCTCCTTTGTTTGTATATTATATAAAAAATTGGGGTGTCGCATTAAGAATAAATACTGCAATATATTGTGTTGATTTTTATTTTTCAAAACAATATATCATGCATAAAAATTTTAGTGCGACACCCCCATTTATTTTTTAAATAAACGGATTATAAAAACGTCCACCATTACTTATGGTTGCCATAATAGCTATTATTAATATAATACTAACTACTAAAATAGTTATGTAATCTCCTAACTTAAATGGTCTTCCATTATACCATGTACGTTTTTTATTGCTTCCAAATGCTCTTAACTCCATAGCTGAGCTTATAGCTTCTATTCTATCTAAACTAGAAAATATTAATGGCATTAATATTGAAGCTGAATTTTTAATTCTTTTTGTAAGCTTTTCCTTTTTAGACATATCAATTCCTCTAGCTTGTTGTGCAAATGATATATCTTGATAATCTCTTTGTACATCTGGTATATATCTTAATGCTATAGAAACTGAATATGCTATTTTATAACTTACTCCTATTTTATTTAATGATGCTGCAAATTCACTTGGATTAGTTGCAACCATAAATAATAATGCCATTGGTATTATAGAAAAATATTTTAATGTTATATTAAACTGATAAAATAATTGTTGTGCTGTTACTGTATATGGCCCTGCAATCTTAAATAAATCATTTCTACTTCCATATATTTGAACACCTTCATATGGTGAAAATATAAAAATAGCAATATTATTTAATAATAAAAATATTAATATAAAATATAAAACAAATGAAACTTGTTTAAATTTCACCTTTGAAATTTTAAATACAATTATACTTATAACAAACATTCCTAAAAGTACACGAGTATCATATGTAATCATAGAAGCTACTGCCCATATTATTAATGCAATTAACTTCGATGCTCCTGTTAGCTTATGAATCGGTGAATCTATATCTGAATATCCAATCATCGTACTCATATTTCCCTAACCCTCCTATCATAATCAATAAACTTTTTAACAAACATCCTAGGGTTTTCTAAGTTAGCTTTTACAGCTAATTCATATAAAGATGTTTCTTTTAAATTTGCATTAATAATTACTTCTTTATCTGTAAGTACATTAGCTGCTATATCATCAGCTAACTTTAACCCATTAGATAATACAATTGCTCTATTTGTATATTCAAGCATTAAATGCATATCATGAGTTATCATTACAATAGTTACACCTTTTTTATTTAATTCCTTTAAGAATTCCATAATTTCTGTGTAATGTTTAAAATCTTGACCAGCTGTAGGTTCATCTAAAATAATAACTTCCGGATTTAATACTAATATAGATGCAATTGTAACACGTTTCTTTTGTCCAAAACTTAAAGCAGAAATTGGCCAATTACGGAATTCATATAATCCACAAACTTTTAATGTTTCAAATACTCTATTTTTAACTTCCTCTTCTGAAACGCCCCTAACTTTAAGTCCTAAAGCTACTTCATCAAAAATCATTGTTTTTGAAATCATTTGATTTGGATTTTGCATAACAATACCTATCTTTTCTGCACGCTCTTTAATAGTATCATTAATTAAATCTCTGCCTTCAAATAATATTTGTCCTTCAGTTGGTTTATAAAAACCACATATAAGCTTAGAAATAGTAGATTTACCAGCACCATTTCTTCCTACAATACTAACCATTTCACCCTTGTTAACTTTAAAAGAAACACCATGTAAAATTTCTTTTCCACTTTCATAAGAAAACTTTACATCTTTCATTTCTAAAATAGTATTTTCAGTTTTAGTAGCATTATCTTCAGCTACACCTTCATACCACTTCTTTAAATTTTCTCTACATTTATCTATATTTAAAGTATCAATATGCTCTGGATGCATATCTGGAGTAATTGTACATCCTGCATATTTTAATGCTGTAATATATAATGGCTCACGTATTCCAGTTTCCACTAATAAGTTAGAACTTAATAATTGTTCTGGTGTTATATCTGCAGCTATTTTTCCTTCATTTACAACTATTATTCTATCAACTGAGCAATGTAATACATCTTCTAATCTATGCTCTATAATTAAAATAGTTTTCTTTGTCTTCTTTTGAATATCATCAATTAATTCAATTGCACTTTTTCCTGTTGCAGGATCTAAGCTTGCAAGTGGTTCATCAAATAATAAAATATCTACATCACCAACCATTACACCTGCTAATGTAACACGTTGTTTTTGTCCCCCTGATAAACTATATGGTGCAGAATTTAAATGAGTATCTATTCCCACTATTTCTGAAACTATTTTAACTTTTTCTTTCATTTCTTCTTGAGATACACAATCATTTTCTAATTTAAAAGCTATATCTTCTCCAACTGTTAATCCTATAAACTGTCCATCTGGGTCTTGAAGTACAGTACCTACTGAATTTGATAATTCAAATATACTCATTTCTTTAGTTTCTTTTCCTTTAACCTTTAAACTTCCTAAAATTTCTCCTTCATTAGAAAAAGGTACTAACCCATTTATACAATTAGAAAGAGTGCTTTTACCTGACCCTGATGGTCCTACTATAAGCACCTTTTCTCCTTCATATATAGTTAAATTTATATTTTTTAATGTTGGCTTTGCTTGAGCTCTGTATTGAAAAGAAAAATCCACGAACTCAATTACAGGTTTTTTCATAGCAAATCTCCTCGTTTTTATGTATAGTGAAATCTATTAATTATGTATAGTGAAATCTATTAATTATTATTTAATTCTATAATATACAACATCTTATAATTTATTTATTAAAATTTCATTCATAACAAAATTAAGTAATAATCTACATTAAAGATAATACTATATTTTTAATCATATGTATATTCTGAAACAACTTTTATTTTAAATACTATTAAAAATACCAGAGACATAAATACTCCGGTATTTTTAATAAATATTATTCTCTATCTAAGCTTCCCTTCTTAACTCTAGTCTTAGAATAAGTATATAATAATATAGTACCTAATACTCCAACTGTAATTGCATTTGAAGTTCCAGCTACAGCACCTTGTAAATAAACCTTATTTGCTGGTTCTGCATATATAACTATATCTAATGTAGGTGCTATTAAAAGCCATGCTATTGCATTTGCTACAACTTGGTAAATATTAAATATTATCATTTCTTTTTTACCAAAGTTACCTTCATTAACTTTTAATTTATTCCATGATAAACCTATAATAAGGCCTACAACAGCTGATGCAATAACCCAGCTAAACCATGGTGACCCAACAAACACTAAGTCTTTTAATAAATGTCCTATAAACCCAATAGCAACACCTGCAATTGGTCCATATAAAACTGCCATCAATGCTAAAAATGCATAACATGTTTCAATATTAGTATTTGGTATTCCTGATGGTATAGATCCAAAACGACCTAATATCATAAATACTGCCGCACCAATACCTATAGCTACAATTGTTTTAATTGATAGCTTATTCCCCATATTGTGTTTCCTCCTCCTAAATATACTATATGATATTTAAAATTTTATTCATAAACTACTCTTGGAGCTTTTCTTATAGAAATTATCCAATTAGTTCCTGTCTGTATATTATATGCTTTTGAGAAAGAGCCTTGATTTATAGCAACTGCTAAATTATCTAATGAATTAACATATACTAAAGTTTCTCCAACATGAACATCTGCAAATGATTTTGCATATATCATTATATTTCTGTATACTTCTCTTGTATCATTTTTTATTGAAACTTCTACTCTATCGCCATAACTTATTCCTAAACTAACAAATAATTCTCTGCCTATATTAGTCCAAAGGCTTCCAAATCTAACATCTAAAACATCAATTGTTCCAGTTACTATATCATTTTCTTTAGTTGATTCAACTACTGGTAATTCAACTATTTCTTCAACTGGAATTTCTGGTCCTACTTGTTCAAAACTAATAACTCCTGAAGCAAGTCTTGCTCCTGTATAAGCATATATATCTCTTCCATGGAATGTATATGATGCACCTGAATTAGGTAATCTATTTATAGTTTCATCTATTTCTCTTGCCTCTACAATTCCACACATACGCTTAATATGAGTTAATGTTCCATTATCCGGTGTTATTATATATTGTCCAGTTGAAGTTTTAACTCCTATACTTTTTCTATGTGAACCAACACCTGGATCTACTACAGAAACAAATACACTTTCTTTTGGCCAATAAACTACTGTTTGTATTAACCTGTATGATGCTTCCCAAATATTATATTGTGGTATTTCATGAGTTAAATCAAATAACTGTAATGTCTTATCTACAGAATATGCAACTCCATACATAGCACTAACTGCCCCATCTGCAATACCAAAATCTGATTGAAATACTAAAGCATTTTTCATAAATATAAGCCTCCAAAAATTTTGTCGAATTTAATTACAACTTTAGTATAAACACGAACTTTATTTAAGTCAACTTTTTTTTCGTTCGTTTTTATACGAATATTATTCTTTTTTATTCTTTCAAGCAATACTTATTAATTATACTTTTTTATTAATTTATAGTCAATATTTTTATCTCTTATCTAGTTAATTCTTCTTCGGAAAATATTTCATGTAAATATAAAAAATTTTCTTATTTTAAAGTTTTATTTAAGTAATAATACAATTCAAGCTTATAAAATAATTTTATTGTTTAATATAAAAACTCAGTAGTTAATAAAATGAACAACTCCATTTCTCCTTGACATAGCTTGTTCAAAACCACTGAGTTTTTATTTTATATATTTATATTTTATTAATTAATAACATGTGTCCCTTCACCAATATTACTTGTGTAAAATGATGGTTTAATTTTTGTAACATCTTCATATGCACATGATACTTTTTCTTTAAATTCATCTATCTTAGAATTATTTACTAAAGCAATTGCACATCCTCCAAAACCAGCACCTGTCATTCTAGCACCTATGCACCCTTCAATTTTTAATGCTTCATGAACTAAAGTATCAAGATGCAGTCCTGTAACTTCATAATCATTTTCAAGAGACATATGTGATGCTGTTAAAAGCTTTCCAAAACCTAATATATCATTATTCTTAAGCATTTCCATGCTCTTTTTAACTCTTTCATTTTCAGTAATTACATGTTTTGCTCTTTTTTTTATTGTTTCATCAGTAATAAAGTTTTCCACCTCTTCTAAAGTTGCTTGGCATAAGTTTTCTAACTTTTCTTCTTTATTATTATTTATAATTTCAAGTGCTTTTTCACACTCAGCTCTTCTTTCATTATATTTTGAATCTGCAAGTTCTCTTCTTTTATTTGTACTCATTATTACTAAACTATATTCTCCTAAATTTAATGGAGCATATTCATAATAAAGTGATGCACAATCTAAAAGTATTGCCTTATCCTTCTTTCCTATTGCAACTGCAAATTGATCCATTATTCCACAATTAACACCAACAAATTCATTTTCTACCCTTTGACAAAGCTTAGCTATTTCAACTCTATCAATTTGTTCTGGATTCTCTAAATACAATATAATATATGCCATTAACACTTCTAATGCTGCTGAAGATGAAAGTCCAGCTCCATCTGGAATATTACTATATAAAACAATATCCATACCTTGTACTTCACAACCTAAATCCTTAAGTGCTTTAATAACTCCTTTAGGATAATTACCCCAATCATCTTCTTTCTTATATTTTAATTCCTCATCTAAATTTATTACAACTTCACCTGCAACATTTTTAGATCTCATTCTTATCTTACTATCATCTCTCAATGCTATTGCAGCAAAAATACCCACAGTAAGTGCACCTGGAAATACAAATCCACCATTATAATCTATATGCTCTCCAATTAAATTAACTCTTCCCGGAGATAAAAAAGTTTTTATTTCTCTATTATCTTCACCATATTCATTTTTAAATAACTTTATCATTTCTTCTCTATTCATATCAATCTACCCCTTTTTTTAGTTTGTAGTTTTGGTTCAAATTCAGCTTAGGCTGAATTTAGCAAGTTTCAAGTGACAAGTTTCAAGTGGCAAGTTTCAAGTGGCAAGTTATGGTTGAAATTCCGTAGGGAATTTCTTAAAAATATATTCTCAGAAACTCCCTAAGGAGCTTCATCCTTAACTACTAACTACTAACTACTCACTAGTTTATAGCTTCGGTATAAATTCAGCTTAGGCTGAATTTACAAAAATATATTAACTTGTCACTTATCACTTGCCACTTTCCACTATATTACTTTATTTAAGAACTTATTAAATCCTTCTTGTCCTTTTTCATTTCTTTTAAATACCCCGGCATCTTCTAATACCCTTGAAAATATAATTCCAACTTCTTTTTTTATTAATTCTTTTGCTTCTAAGTAATTTAATGATAAGTTTTCACTTAACATTTTTTCTATCCATGGAATGTGCTTATTAATTTCTTCATTATTTTGTGCCTTTTCCCTGTTGTATGATATTTCACCACATAAAATATTTGCTATAATATCTAGTTCTTTTTCTAATCTACCTGGTAAAACAGCTAGTCCCATAACTTCAATTAATCCTATATTTTCTTTCTTTATATGATGAAGTTCCTTATGTGGATGGAATATTCCATCTGGATGCTCTTCTGAAGCTCTATTATTTCTTAAAACAATATCTATTTCAAAAGCTTCACCTTTTCTTCTTGCTATTGGTGTAACTGTATTATGAGGAGTATCTCCTGTAAATGCTAATATTTCATTTTCTTCATCTGAATATTTTTTCCATGCTTCAAACATATCCATAGTAGCATTTATAACTTCATTTTTATCCTTTCCCTTTATCCTCACTACTGACATAGGCCATTTAACAATTCCAATTTCAAGATTTTTATACTTACTACTTTCGTAATATTTTTCAACCTTAGCTTTTTCCATTGGAAATTCATGTCTTCCACCTTGATAATGATCATGTGTTAATATAGAACCCCCAACTATTGGTAAATCAGCATTTGAACCTATAAAGTAATGTGGTAAAACTTCTGTAAACTCAACTAATCTTTCAATTGAATTTTTAGTTAATTTCATTGGTTCATGTTCTCCACTAAAAACAATACAATGTTCGTTATAATAAACATATGGAGAATACTGAAGGAACCAGTCCTTGTTTCCTAAAGTCATAGGTATGATTCTATGATTTTGTCTTGCTGGATGATTTACCCTTCCTGCATACCCTACATTTTCTTTACAAAGTAAACATTTTGGATAAGTTAATTGTTTCATTAATTTTGCCTTAGCAATTTCTTTTGGATCTTTTTCAGGTTTAGATAAATTAATTGTTATTTCCAAAGCACCATATTCAGTTTGTACTGGCCACCAAAGATTTTTAGCTATTCTTTGTGTCATAATATAATTAGATGATTTGCTTAAATCATAAAACCAACTTGTTGCTTTTTCTTTAGATTCATTTTCATATTTATTGTAAAATTCCTTTACAATTTCACTTTCCCTAGGCATTAATAATCCCATAATTCTTGCATCAAACAAATCCCTATATGTTGTTGTGTTTTCTTCTATCAATCCTGCCTCAACTGCATAATCTAAAATATTATTTAATATTTTTACTGGTGTTTCTTCAGATACTTCTTCTACTTCTCCTTCAAATGGTGATTCAAGCTTTAATAAATCAATTAATGCATTTCTAGTTGGAATTACATCCCACTTAGAAATCATATTCTTTTTTAAAGCAAATTTTAAAAGTCTTTCAATTTCATATCCAATATTATTCATAATCTCACCCATTTCTATCTATTTTATTACCATATAATTAATTAATTTTCATACCATTAAATAGCTCTTGTATAACTAATGTTGATGCACCAACTACAGCTGCATCTCTTCCTAGCATACTTTTAATTATTTTTACATTTTCACTTGAAAGTTTCATTCCTCTATTTTTTACAATTTCATTTAATGTTTCAATTGCATAAAATGTATTTTCAAAAATTTCACCAACTACTACTATTGCTGTAGGATTTAATATATTTATTAAATTAGTAATTGCTATTCCTATATATCTTGAACTTTCTTTTATTATTGAAATTGCAAGTTCATCTTCTAGCTTAGCAGCATAACATATATCATCTATAGTTAAATCATTAATATCTTCTTTAATATCCTTTAATATACTATTAGCACCTTGTTTAATAAGTTTTATAGTTTTTTTAGTAATATTGTTATTAGATGATACTGTTTCTAAACATCCATAATTCCCACAATTACACTTTTCTCCATCGCCATCTACAACTATATGTCCTATTTCTCCAGCACTAAAATCAACTCCATAATAAGGCTTGTTGTTTATAATGATTCCAGCACCTATACCATTAGATATATTTAATGTTACAAAATTTCCTATATTCTTAGTAATTCCAAACCAGCTTTCACCTAAAGCCATTGCTCTAACATCATTATCAACATAAACATTTAAATTTAATTCATTTTCTAATGCCTTTTTAATATCTTTGTCCTTCCAATCATAATATGGCGAATATATTGAGATTCCTGTTTTGGCGTTTACTATTCCATGTAATGCAACCCCTGCACCCAATATTTTTTCTTTATTAATATTACTTTCTTTTATAACTTCATTAATTAAATTAACTAACTTTTTAAAAACAAAATCATAATCATATCTTTCTTCACTTATTTCAATAGATTTTTTTAATATAATGTGAGCTGAAAGATTAGTTATGACTACATCAATTACTCCTACTCCTATGCCTACTCCTATTACATATCTGGCATTAGGATTTAATTCTAATATTATTGGAGGCCTTCCTCCACTTGATTCTCCTATTTTACATTCAACTAAATATCCATCTTCAATTAATATTTTAGTTATATTAGTAACACTTGCTGGAGTTAATCCTGTTATTTTTGCTACATCTGCACGAGATAAACTTCCATTATCCCTAATTATCTTAAGAACTGCTGAAACATTCATTTGCTTCATAAGTTCAAAACTACCTTTTACTACTTTATTCATTGCATCACTTCTTTATTAATTATTTTAATAAAGTCTCCAAAAAAATTTTTCCTTTTTATTTAAGACCTATGAAATTGTTTTCTTAATTAAATTTTATCACATCTTTCTAATTTGTCAATATAAATATATCTTTTATTTACTTTAGTGTAAAGAAAAACCTTAGCCTATCCTTACACTAAAATCAAATTTTTCATTTAATATTTAAAAACTGCAAATGATTTTTTATCTAACTTTACTTTATTTATTTTTTCAATTTCACCTGTAATTAAGTTAGTTCCCTTACAATTTAAATTTAATTCTATTGCTTCATCTTTATCACTATTATTAAATAAAACTAATATATTTGTATCCTTTAATACTCTTTTAAATGCTAATAAATCATTTTTACAATATATTTCTTCAAAATCACCATAAATAAGTTCCTTATTTGCTTTTCTTAATTTAATCATCATTTTATAAAAATTTAATAAATCCTTATTTTGATTTTCTTCATCCCAAATCATACACTTTCTATTATCTGGATCATCTTCTCCATCTAATCCAATCTCATCTCCATAATAAATATATGGAACTCCTATATATAAAAACTGGTATGCAATTGCTAATTTTATTTTATTAATATTTCCTTCACATTCATTATAAATTCTTTTTGTATCATGACTTCCAATTAAGTTCCACATTTGTCTTATAATACTATCCATATATAGAACTCTATTTTCAGCCATTATATCTAAGAATTCTCTTGCATTAATTATATTCTTACCAAAGAAATCTATAATTGCATTTTTAAATGGATAATTCATAATTCCATCTAATTGATCACCTTTTAAAAATGAATTTGCTTCATGCATTATTTCTCCAATTATAATAGTATTTTTATTTGCCTTTTTTATTCTTTTTCTAAATGCTCTCCAAAACTCATGACCAACTTCATCACAAACATCAAGGCGCCATCCATCAATTCCAATTTCTTTAATCCAATATTCTCCAACACTAAGTAAATACTCTTTAACTTCTTCATTATTAGTATTTAGCTTAGGCATATTTTCACATCCATTTGCAAAAGTATAATACTTATCTTTTGCTTGACTTACAGGCCATGAATCTATAAAGTACCACTCCTTATATTTTGATTGTTGTTGATTTTTAATTAAATCCTTAAAAGCAAAAAAATCTGAACCTGAATGATTAAACACAGCATCAAATATTATTTTAATGCCATTATTATGCGCTTTTTCAACTAATTCTCTTGCTTCATTTATAGTTCCAAATTGAGGATCTATATCAAAATAATCTTTTGTATTATATTTATGATTAGTTGTTGATTTAAAAACTGGAGTAAGATAAATCAAATTCACACCTAACTCTTTTAAATATGATAGTTTTTCTATTACTCCCCTTAAATCTCCTCCATACATACTTTTTGTATTAACTTTTCCTTTTCCCCAGGAAAGTGTTCCTTCTGTATTTTTGCTATTGTCTCCATTACAAAATCTATCAGGAAATATTTGATATATAATTGATTCTTGAAGCCATTTTTCTTCTTCGTATAAATCCTCTTCTGCTATATATGGAAATTGAAAGGAATTCATATCATTATATTTAAAATTCTTATTAACAAAGCCTCTTTCATTATATTCAAAGCTTTCATCATTATTATCAATAAACTCAAAATAATACCTATATCTATTTCTAAATACTGAAACTTCTACTTGATAATATGTAAATAACTCTGTTTCAGCTACTATTACCATTTCTTTTTTCCTATAAGAATTTTCCCAATCATACCTATCTTTATAATGAATATAACATTTTTTTATATCATTTCTTGCAACTCTTACTCTTACTATTAATGTATCCTTATCTTTTCCATAAGCATATGGCGTATCTAATACATGAAATACTGCATATTTATTCATATAATCACCTCATTTATTATTAAACATTTACACAAATAATTATAATTTAAAATTTTGGATTAATTTGTATATTTGTAATATAATATTTATATATTTAATGTATTTTATTTTTATTGGGGGATTTTTTTATGTATGAAAGTTTTATTTCCGATTTAAGTATATTTAGTAATGAATTTTCATCTTTTATAGATACTAATGATAGACCAGCTATACTTTATAAAATTCAACAAAAGCATATTGGAGAATTAGAAGATAATTTAAATTTTGAAGATAAAAAAATAGATTTATATATTTGGAATGCTATTTTTTCAAGAGAAATTATAAGGCATGGTATTTCAAAAAAGTATTTGCATACTCTTTATAATAAATATTATGAAAAAATACCTATGCTAAATGACTTAAAGTCATTACAAGCCTTAGAATTAGAAATGGCTCAAACTTATTTAGAATTTTTAATTAGTGATGTTGAAGTTAAGGACAACTTTATAGTAAACAAGCTTCTTCAACATTTACACATGAATATAGAATGCTTTATGTCACTTGAAAAAATATCTAGTCACTTAGGGATAACTCCAGAATATGCCTCAGCTTGTTTTAAAAAACACATGGGTATCTCATTGATGAAATATTCAAAAAAAATCAAAATTGATAGAGCTAAAGTATTATTGCTTACCACAAATAAAAGTTTACTTGATATTTCAATTTCACTTGGTTTTTATGATCAAAGTCATTTTTCTAGAACCTTTAAATCATTTGAAGGAATTACACCTTCTCAATTTAGAAATACAAACTATATTTAAATTTAATAAAATCAAGTACGGGGCTGACGCACTAAAACTTTTATACACAATATATTGTAGTATTTATTCTTAATGCGACATCCCCCCTCCTATATCAAGATTATATATAATTTGTTACATAATTATTTTCCTTAAATTCAATTAACTTTCACCACCAAACTTTCTTTGTAATTTATATATATATATTGAAAAAAGAGAGCCTAATAAGCTCTCTTTATAACCTTTAAAAATCTATAATATTATTTTCTTTTTATGCAATTACTAAATAATTTAGCTATAAAAATTAAATTGCTTTTAAATAAATAATACTTCCTTCAATATTTCCTCGTAATTTGCTTATATCTACTCCTAAGTTCATTAATGCCCCCCCTAAGAATACCTCTTGAGTTCTTATATTTTTATAAATAGCATCTTCCCTTAAACCCCTTAACTTTAATCTTTTAAAATTAGATATATTACATAAGTCTATACCTTTTAAAACAAGTACAACTTCTAATTTATCCTTAGATATTACTTCAATACACTCAGCTACTTTATTTTCTGAAAAGTCATTTATCACATATAACCTTTTTCCATTAACTTTACCTTTACTTTCGTCCTTTTCAGTATTTATAAATACTTTATTACTCTCTCTAACAGCTATCCCCATAATTAATCTCTCCCCTATATTATAAATTTTCTTAATTTCTATGTTAACGTTACCAATAGCATATAACATTTTAAGTAATATATCAACCTCTTTAATAAAAATTGTTTAATTTTCATAATAATGTACAATTTTTTTATATTTGTTTCAAAATAAATAAAAGGGCTGTCGAACTAAAGCTTTTATACACAATATATTGTAGTATTTATTCTTAATGCGACATCCCCTTGTTATTTTCTTACTTTCTTGCTCTTTCAACCTTAAGCTTCTTCCCTTTAATAGTTGAATTTTTAAGTGCTTCTATTACTTTATTTCCTTTTCCATTTAAAATATCTACATAAGAAACATTATCTTGAACATCTATTATTCCAATATCCTCTCCAGTAATTCCTTCTATTCTCGAAATTGCACCTACAAAGTCTCCAGCTCTTAACTTTTTCTTTTTTCCACCATTAAAATATAGCTTAGTTATATTCTTATTTATATCTTTAGATTTTTCCTTTTTTACTTTTGGTTTTGATTTTAAAAATTGTATTGCTTCATTTCTTTTATCCTTACTTACTTCAAAAATTTCATTTTCAACAGTAATTTCAAAACCTATGTATTCTTCTATCATATCCAAAAGTCTATCTTCATATTGATTAACAAAAGAAATAGCCTTTCCCCTTGCTCCAGCTCTTCCAGTTCTTCCTATTCTATGTACATAAGCTTCTTTTTCAACTGGTAAATCATAATTAATTACATGAGTAATTCCTTCTACATCAATTCCTCTTGCTGCAACATCTGTAGAAACTAACATTTTAAAATTACCTCTTTTAAATTTCTCCATAACTTCAATCCTATCTTTTTGAAGCATTCCACCATGAATTTTACTTACTGAATATCCCCTTTTATTTAAATTTTCAAAAACCTTATCAACATTTTCTTTAGTCTTACAAAAAATCACTGATGTTTCTGGCACTTCATTTATTAAAAGCTTATTTAAATTATCTAATTTATAAAATTCTTCAAATTTATATAATTCATGAGTTATATTATCTGTTATTAATTTTTGAGCTTTAATTTCAATATTAATAGGATTATTCATATACATTTTACATAATCCTAATATTTCTTCCGGAATCGTTGCAGAAAATAACATTGTTTCTCTTTTTTTATTTAATTTATTAATTATATCCCTAACTTGGTCTATAAATCCCATATTAAGCATTTCATCAGCTTCATCTATTACTAAATATCTTATATTTGAAATATCTAATGTTCCTCTGTCAATATGATCAAAAACTCTTCCTGGAGTTCCTGCTACAATATGAGTCTTTTGTTTTAATTCTCTTATTTGCTCTGAAAATGGTTGCTTACCAAATACTGCAACAGCTCTTATTCTCTTAAATCTACCTATGTTAGTTAATTCTTCCTTAACTTGAATAGCTAACTCTCTTGTTGGCGTTAAAACTAAAACTTGAGGTTTACTTTCTTCCCAAATTACTTTTTCACATAATGGAATTCCAAATGCTGCAGTTTTCCCACTTCCAGTTTGTGATTTAACTATAATGTCTTTACCATTTAACACTTCAGGTATTACCTTACTTTGCACATCAGATGGATGTTTATAACCTATACCATCTAATGCTTTAATTATTTCATCACATAAATTATATTTTTTAAATGTATTGTTCAATATATTTCCCTCATCTTTGATTTATTTATTATATTTCATTTAATTAGTATAACCTATATTAACAACAAGTAAATAACTTTTGATTTAATTACATCAAAAATAGCAAATAGCTTAACAAATTATTAATTATAATTTGTCTATAACTATTTGCCATTTTCAATTATTTTAAAAATTCTTCAATATTTAATTGTTTTTTAAATTCTTCTAATCCAATTCTATCTATGTAATTCCCTAGTCTTTCTCTACCTTGACCATTTTCTGCATAAATGTCAATTACTCTTTCAACAACATCAAAAATTTTATCATCTGGAATATTCATAGCAATTCTATCACCTAATCTAGGAATAACTCCACCTCTTCCTCCAAGGTAAAGAATCCATCCTTTTGGACCTCCAATTAATCCAATATCTCTAGTATGACTATCAGCACAGCTATTTGGACATCCACTTACTCCAATTTTTAATTTATTAGGAAGGTTTCTTCCATGGAATGCTCCATCTAATTTAGCTCCTATTGCAACTGAATCTTGTAATCCTCTTTTACAGAAAGTTGTTCCTGGACATATCTTTACACTTCTTACACATAACCCTATAGCTGCTCCTGGCTTCATTCCTAAATCTAACCATGCATTATCTATATCTTCTTCCTTTATTCCAACTATTGCAATTCTTTGAGCACCTGTAACCTTTACGGCAGAAGCATTATATTTTTCCGCAACATCTGCTATATCTCTAAGCTGTTTTGGCGTTATTAATCCTCCTATTAAATGTGGTGCTATTGCATATGTTTCCATATCCCTTTGTATTACAGCTCCCTTATCTAATAAATCTTTCATAGATAAAAACTCCTTTCAAGTCTAAAAAACTAAAATTTAAAATTCATATATTTCACTTATGTATTATATACAATTTTTATTAGAAAGTAAAAAACTATCTTATTATTATAGACAGTTTTTTATTTCTATTTTCTATCATTTCATTTAATATATATTTTAACTTTTTAATATTAATTTCAAATACATTTTCCTTAATTTCAATTTTAATATTTTCTTTTTCATTTTCAATTGAATTAATAATATTTCTAAATTCAATTATATTTAATGCTTTAACTTCTTTTCTTCCATATCCAATATCATATTTATGTGTATTAGCATCATCTTTATTTTCAAATAAATTAATAATTCCACTTCTATCATATGCTAATTTATAATTTCCATTAACATTTAATTCATCACTTTCAATTGCATAAATAACTTTTCCATAAAACTTCATCATAGTAAATAAAATCATTAATTCATATTGATTTTTTTCTAGAAAATTTTCTTTTCCAACTTTATTAAAATGTATATTTAACAAATCATATGGTACCATAACCATAGTACATTTTCCTTCATCTATAGAAAATTGATAAATACCATTAAATACCCCATATTTAATAGCTTCTATTATTTCTTCACCTTTTAATACCCTTATATATTCAACTTCATCTTTAATTAATCTAAAATGATTTACAAAATCTTGGGCAAATTCTCTTTCTGAAAAAAACCATATTGTTGGTAATTTTTTATGATTCAAAGCACATAATGGCTTAGCAGTATTATTTTTAATTTCTTCTAATGAAGATTTTTTTGAAGCTATAGTATAAACTTCTTTTAATTCTAAAAACTCATTTAAAGCTTCTTCATATTTATTTCTAAACTTAACTACATCTTCCCTTGGAGTTTTTGAAAGTTCCTGTAATATATCTTGATACCTTTTTGTTGTGCTCATATTCATTTTTTCCCCTTTTCCCCTCATTAAATGTTTACATAACAATTATATACTTTTTTTAATAATTTATCAAATTGATAAGTTATTTGTAAACTTTTGTTTTTAAATCTTTATGTTTCCATTATTATTGGAATTATAGTTGGCCTTCTTTTAGTTTTTTCATAAATATAATTTTCTGTAGCTTTTTTCATATTGCTTTTTAATACATACCATTCAATAACCCCTAACTCTAAACACCTTTCAACTTCTATAATTGATATTTCTTTAACTTTATTAATTAATTCTTCTGATTCTTTAACATATACAAATCCCCTTGTAATAACATCAGGTCCTGATACAATAATTAAAGCTTCCCTATCAATTGCTACAACTATAGTCAACATTCCATCTTGAGCTAAATGCCTTCTATCCCTTAAAACAATATTACCAACATCTCCAACACCTAAACCATCAACAAATACAGCTCCTGTTTTAACCTTTCCTCCCTTTTTACACCCCTCATTTGTAAGTTCTAATATATTTCCAGTTTCTAAAATAAATATATTATTTTTATCCATTCCTAACTTTTCAGCTAAATCACCATGATGTTTTAAATGCCTATATTCTCCATGTATAGGCATAAAATATTTAGGATGAACTAAAGTATGTATTAACTTTAATTCCTCTTGATATGCATGACCAGAAACGTGAACAGCTTCTAAATCCTCATATACTACATCTGCCCCCTTTCTAAATAATTCATTTATAACCCTAGAAATTAATCTATCATTTCCTGGAATTGGTGATGCAGAAATAATAAAAGTATCATTTGGTTCTATAAGTATTTTTCTATGATTAGAAAATGCTATTCTTGCCAATGAAGCCATAGGTTCTCCTTGACTACCAGTTGTAATTAATGTTATTTGATTATTTTCGTAATTTTTTAAATCATCAATAATTAAAATTTCAGAATCTGGTATATGAAGATACCCCAACTCAATAGCAACTTTTGATATATTTTCCATACTTCTTCCATTAAAAACAATTTTTCTATTATTTTTTATTGATGCATCAACTATTTGCTGCATTCTATGTATATTAGACGCAAAAGTAGCAACAATAACTCTTCCCTTAGCTTTACTAATTATTTTTTCTAATGTATATCCTATACTCCTTTCTGATAATGAATGCCCCTTTCTTTCCACATTGGTACTATCAGCCATAAGCAAAGTAACACCTTCTTTACCCAAGTTAGATATTCTTTGCAAGTCCATTGTTTCTCCATCAATTGGAGTATAATCTATCTTAAAATCACCAGTATGAAGTATTATTCCAACTGGAGTAAATAAAGCTAAACTACAAGAATCAGCTATGCTATGAGTATTTCTAATAAATTCAACCTTAAACTTATTAAACTTAATAATATCCCCTACTTCAACATTATTTAACTTTACACTATTTAATAATTTATGCTCTTTTAATTTTGTTTTTACAATACCTATTGTCAATTTTGTCCCATAAACAGGTACATTTATTTCTTTTAACACATAAGGTAATGCCCCTATATGATCTTCATGCCCATGCGTTAAAAATATTCCTTTTACTTTTTTTATATTATTTTTTAAATACCATATATCAGGTATTATTAAATCTACTCCATACATTTCTTCATCTGGAAATGAAATTCCGCAATCTATAACTATAATTTCATCATCACATTCAAAAGCTGTAATATTTTTCCCTATTTCACCTAACCCACCAAGTGGAATTATTTTTACTTTTTCCTCACTCATTAAAACATTTCCTTTCATTGTTTTATCAACTTCCTTATATTTATTATTCCTTTGCAATTTATTAGTTATTCCTAATATTTCTTAATGGTTACTATTTTAACAATCAAGAATTTAATATTTTCATGAAAGGCTCTTCTTTAGTGAATTTTTGATACTAAAACAATTATACTATCTACAATTCTTTTATTTAATTGTTTTATGTCCTAATACCTGGCTAATGGCTGTGGACACTAAAAATTTATACATATCCCAATTTAGTTTAAAATAAATTTTTATAAAAAATTAATGACAAAGGTCATTTCATTTAAGCTTATTATGCTTAATATTCGAAATTTCCTTTGTCATTTTAATTTATTAATTTAGTCATTATAAAATAAGCTTTCTGAAGCATATTCTGCATCACAAGTTACATCTATTCCAAGCTTTCTAAATGTCTGTTCATCACTTGTTGGAAGTATAGTAACTGAATGAGCTTGAGCTCCTTTAAGCATTGCTAACTTATCCATAGCAACTTGTGCTGTTGGATTAGTTGCTGCTGAAATACTTAATGCAATTAATACTTCTTCACAATTTAAAGATACTTTTTTATTTCCTAATGTTTTAGATTTTAAATCTAAAATTGGTTGTAAGATAACTGGAGATATTAAATGTATATCATCAGCTATATTAGCTAAATATTTTATTGAATTTAATAAAGCTGCTGCTGATGCATCTAATAATTGTGATCCTTTACCTGTAACAATAACTCCATCTTCTAATTCCATGGCAACTGCTGTGCAAATTTCAGCATTTTCTTCTTTTAACTTAGCTGCACGTTCTCTTGCTGGAAGAACAACTTTTCTATCTTCTTCCTTTAAGTTAACTTGTTCCATTATTAGCTTTGCATGCTCAAATGTTTCCTTATCTACATAACCTTTTTTATATTCACATCCAGTTTTAAAATATCTTCTTATTATTTCTTGTCTTGAAGCTTCCTTAACTACTTCATCATCAACTATACCAAATCCAACTCTATTAACTCCCATATCTGTTGGTGATTTATAAACTGATTCTTTTCCAGTAATTTTTTCTATTATTCTCTTAAGTACTGGGAATGTTTCTAAATCTCTGTTATAGTTAACAGCAGTTTCTCCATATGCTTCTAAATGGAAGTAATCTATCATGTTAACATCTTTTAAATCAACTGTTGCTGCTTCATAAGCTATGTTTAATGGATGTTTTAATGGAACATTCCATACTGGGAATGTTTCAAACTTAGAATATCCTGCAACATTTCCTCTCTTATTTTCATGATATAATTGACTTAAGCATGTAGCAAGCTTACCACTTCCTGGTCCTGGTGCAGTAACAACTACTATTGGTTTGCTTGTTTCGATATATGGATTTTGTCCATATCCTTCTTCACTAACTATAGTATCAACATCTGTTGGATATCCCTTAGTAGCTCTATGCTTATAAACTTTTATTCCACGTCTTTCTAACTTGTTTATGAAAACAGTAGCTGAAGGTTGATCATTATATCTAGTTATTACAACCGAATTAACTTCTAAATCATAACTTCTTAAATCGTCTATTAATCTTAAAACATCCATGTCATAAGTAATTCCGAAATCACCTCTAATTTTGTTTCTTTCGATATCACCTGCATATACTGCTATAACAACTTCTGCTTTATCTCTTAATTTGTGTAATAATTTTATTTTTGCATTTTCATCAAATCCTGGTAAAACTCTTTTTGCATGTAAATCAAATAAAAGTTTTCCTCCAAATTCTAAGTATAACTTATCATAGTTATTTACTCTTTCTAATATGTACTTTGATTGCTCTTCTAAATACTTTTCATGATCAAATCCTATTTTCATATGTCCACTCCTAATTTTATAGTTTTTTTTTAACATAAAGAGATTTATATTACTAAATCCATTTATGTTAAATTGCAACTATTTAATAAAAATTTAATTCTTTTTATTAATTAGGCACAAAATATATAATATTATTACATAAAATTTTCATAAAGTAAACTATAAAATACGAAATTTAATTTATTCAGAATATTTATAATTCGTCAAATAAAATATACTTTTTGAAAGTTCCTCATTACTGTTCATTTATTATCTTATTTTAATTGTACTTAATTTAATCTATATACTTCTATAAAATATATTATTTATCTATGCTTATGAATGTGTTATATCAAAATGTTGTTAACAACATTTTGATATAACACATTCATATACTTATTAAACACTATATTTTAATCATTACTTGTTTTAATTTTATATCTACTATAACTAATATTATTTATATATTTATCTGTAACACTTAATACATTATAAATTTCAAATTTAAAACTATAAAAAATTTACTTCTTAATATATATCTTATAATAAAATGACTTGGCAGAATTGACCAAGTCATTTTACTAATATAAAAATTTATTAAATACTATCTTCTTCTATTTTGAAACATTTCCTGCCACGTTAAGTACATCCCATGTTCTTGAAAATGGTGGAGCATAACAAAGATCTAACATTCCTAATTGTTCTGTTGTCATCTTTGCATAAATACATGCAGCTAAAACATTACATCTTTGAACTGCATCTTTATATCCAGCTACTTGCCCACCTAAAATAACCCTAGTATGTGCATCATAAATAAGTTTAACATAAATTCTTTCTCTTCCAGGATAATAGCTAGTTTGATTCATATCTGTTATAAATTTAGTTTTGTAATTAAATCCTAAATTTAAAACTTCCTTTTCTGAAAGACCAGTTCTAGCCGCTTCCATATTCATAACTTTAATACAACTTGATGCCATAGAACCTTGGAAAGAATTATTTTGTCCAGCTAAATTTTCCCCAACTATTCTTCCAAGCTTATTAGCCCCAGTTGCAAGTGGTACATATATTTCCCTATCAGTAATTAAACTATTTATAGTTGCACAGTCACCAGCTGCATATACATCTTCAACCGATGTTCTTCCATACTTATCAACTACAATTGCACCATTTCTAATCATTTTTATTTCATCACAATTTAAGAAATCAGTATTTGGTTTTACACCAGTTGCAAGTATAACTATATCAGCTTCAATTTCTCTTTTATTTGTTTTCACCTTAGAAACTTTTCCATCACCTATAAGTTCAGTTACTGTTTCTGATAATAAAAGATTAACACCATTTTCTCTTAATTCTTCTTCTAAAAGATCAGTTATATCCTTATCAAATACCTCTTGAAGAACTCTATCTTGAAGTTGAATAACAGTAACTTCCTTACCTCTATGTTTTGCTGCTTCAGCAGCTTCAAGACCTATAAAACCAGCACCTATAATAGCAATTTTTTTATTTTCTTCCTTTGACATTAATTCTCTTAATTTATTTCCATCATCCATTGATTTCAATGTAACTACATTTTCTAAATCAATATTTTTAATTGGTGGAATTATTGCTCTTGCTCCACTAGCAATCATTAACTTATCATAACTTTCTTCTAACACTTCATTTGTATTAAGATTTTTTACTGTTACCTTTTTGTTAGAAAAATCTACATTTGTTACTTCATGTTTTGTATGTATTTCTACTCCTGCTTCTCTAAATGCTTCTGGAGTTCTTGCTATCATTTCATTTGAATCATCAAAGAATCCTCCAACATAATATGGTAGTCCACAAGCACCAAAAGAAACTATGTCACCTTTTTCATATACTACAACATCGTCATTTGGTGAAAGTCTTTTAAATTTAGCAGCTGCACTCATTCCTGCTGCTATACCACCAATGATTATAACTTTCATCTTAAACACCATCCTCTTCTGTAATTGAATTATCAATTATTTATACTTTATTACTTTTCTTATGTTTATATAAAAATAAACCATTTTTTAAATAATATTTATTTTTATTATAAATGAAATTTCAAAAAAATAATAATATAAATTTATATCTTTAAATAAATTTATTTTTTTATATACTAAAAAATATATTAATTATTTTAATTCTTGATTTAATATTTTCTAAATTACTAAAATTAATATTCCCTACAAAAATTTAGTTTTATTTTAATATTTCTTTTGATATCTTTTGTAACTCTTCATATGATATACCAATCTTATTTTTAAATATTTCATTATCTATTCTTGAAACAACAACTTTATCTGGTTTTATTTTATCAATTATACTTTTTAATTTATTAACCTACTCTTCATTATCGTTATATCCCTTTATAATAGTAATTTCAAATATAATGTGTTCATTATACTGATTTTTATATAATTATACCATTTTATATTCTTTTTATAACTTTATAATCATAAAATACTTATGTAATAATAAGTAGAGAGGTTTAAAATGTTTTATAATAATTCTTTATTTCCATTACTTTTATCAACTATAGCAGGTTTATCTACACTTGTAGGTGCTATAATAATATTTTTTACCCAAAGTAAAAATGAAAAATTTTTAACCTTTGCTTTAGGTTTTTCAGCTGGAGTAATGATTGCTGTGTCTTTTATGGATTTATTTCCTACTGCTGAAAGTTCTATATCAAAATATCATGGAAATACACCGGGTATATTATGGTCAATTTTTTTCATGCTAATTGGTGCAATAATAGCATATTTAATAGACCTTTTAATTCCTGAAAGCACACCAAATCATGATATTAAATATGATAATAACTTTGATATTTTTAGAGTTGGTTTAGTTTCAACAATTGCTTTGATGATACATAACTTTCCTGAAGGTATAGCAACATTTGTTTCAAGTTATCAAGATACTTCCCTTGGCATTACAGTTACTATAGCTATTGCACTTCATAACATTCCAGAAGGTATAGCTATTGCAATGCCAATATATTTTGCTACCAAAAGCAGATATAAGGCCATAAAATATGCCTTCTTATCTGGTATGGCTGAACCCCTTGGTGCATTAATTGCATTTTTATGTTTAAAGCCTTTCATTAATGACCTTATATTAGGAATTATTTTTGCTGTTGTTTGTGGAATAATGCTATATATATCACTTGCTGAACTTATTCCATCCTCTCAAAAATATGGATATTCAAAAATTGCATTAATATCTACATTTTTAGGATTTTGCATGATGCCCTTAACTCATATTTTTACATCAATTTAATATTATCTTGAATAACTTTAATTTTTTTTATTAAAATAATAATATAAAATTAATTTTGGAGGATTATATGATTTTTTTAAGCTCAATTGCATTAATAGGAATTGTATATACCTTAATTGAAATTGCATATAATTTTATAAATGATATTACAATTTCCTAAAAAAACTGCCATCTAAATTAATCTAATAAATAGATTAATTTAGATGGCATAGTTATTATAAATTAAATACTTTTAATACATCTTTTGAATTTTTAGTTGTTTTTAAATTTTCTATTGCTTCAACATCACCTAATGCTTGAGCTATATTTGATAATATTTCTAAATGCTCCTCTCCCTTTGCTGCAATAGCAATTAATAAATATGCTTTTTGACCACCAAAATTTATCCCTTCAGGATATTGTAAAACCACAATTCCTGCCTTTTTAACTTGTTCCTTTCCAAATTCTGTTCCATGAGGCATAGCAACTCCATATCCTATATATGTTGATATTCTTTTTTCCCTTTCTAGCATAGAATTTATATACTCATATCCAACATATCCATTATTAAATAATAAATTACCAGCTCTTATAATAGCTTCTTCTTTAGATTCATTTTCTAAGTTTAGCAAAATATTTTTTTCATTTAATAATTCATTACTTTGAATATGATATGTATTATCAACATTACTATTGTACTCCTTTTTAAATTTTTCATATAAAAGTTCTAATGTATCATCTTCTAAAAAATTTTCTATACAAATAATCTTGGATTTATTTATATCTTTTTTTATACCTCCTAGTAATCCTTTGTGAGTTATTATTATATCTGAATCACTTGGTATATTGCTTATAGATGAATTAATTACTTCTATATCTAATTTAAAATCCTTTATTTTATTTATAAAATTTCTTGCCCCCATTGCACTTGATCCCATTCCTACATCACATGCAAAAACTATTTTTTTAATACTTTTAATATCAAAATTTAATTCATTTTTATTTTTTTTATTAATATTTATGTCTACATTTTTTCTATATTTTCTTTTTAGCAAAATTGTAGCTATAAAAAATGAAACTATTGCACCACCAAAAACACCTAATAAGTTTTTTAAAATATCACCTTTATAAGATAGCATCATTATAGAAAAAATACTTCCTGGTGATGCAAGTGATATTAAACCTGTATTAAAAATCAAAAAAATCATTATAGAAACAGTATTACCAATAATTGCAGCTATTAACAATTGTGGATTTAATAATATGTATGGGAAATATATTTCATGAATCCCTCCAAAAAACTGAATTATAGCAGCACTTGGTACAAACTGTTTCATTACGCCTTTACTATATATATAATATGATAATATTACACCTAATCCCGGACCTGGATTTGCTTCTAATAAATATAATATTGATTTTCCATACTCCGTAATTTGATCCATTGCTATTATATTTATTATTCCATGATTCATCACATTATTTAAAAACAATACCTTTATTGGTTCTATAAAAATTGCTAATAACGGTAATAATCCATTTCTAATAATAAAATAAACTCCTTTATTCATTATCTTATCCACAATAATTATACTTGGTCCAATTATAACTAAACCTATTATTGCTAATATAATACCCATAAAAGCAAGTGAAAAGTTATTTACTAACATTTCAAAACCATAAGGAATCTTATCCTTTAACTTTATATCAAGTTTTTTTATAAGATATCCAGACACTGGTCCTATTATTATTGCTCCTAAAATCATTGGAATATTAGCTCCACATATTACACCTATAGTTGCTATTGATGCAACTATTCCTCCTCTTGCACCACCAGTTACTTTTCCACCTGTATATCCAACTAATAGTGGCAATAAATAATTCTTTAATGGATCTATTAATGTAGATATTCTTTCATTTGGAAACCATCCTGTTGGACTAAATATAGCTGCAATAAAACCCCATGCTATAAATGCACCTATATTGGGTATAATCATACTACTTATAAAACTCCCAATCTTTTGTACATTGCTTCTAATCATTACTATTCCTCTCCCCTAGTTTACATTTAAACCTTATATGCTAATTTTATCCTTATAACCCTTTAATATCAATTACTTTATACTAACCATTTAAAAGTTTGTTAAATATTTATTACATTAAAAAGTGGCTATTGCTATTTCCACTTTGTAATATCAATTTTATAAATTTTAACTTTTAAAATTCATTAATATCATTAAATTTACTTTTTCAAAAATTTATACTTTGCAATAAAATAAAAAATGACACCAAAAGTACTTTATATATTACCTTTAGTATCACTTTTTTAGAGATTAAATTTTAAGTTTTAAATATTTATATAAAAAATATTATGCTCCTATTAAACCTTTAACTTCATCATAATATTTTTCTATCTTATCTAGTACATCAGTATCACCTGATATTTTTGATATTTCAGCTAAAGAAGCCTTAATACCTTTTTCATTAATTAAGCTTTGTAATTGCACACTTTGAGAATCCTCTTTATTATCATAATGAAGTGCTGCACCTACCCCTAATAATAAGTTATCTGTATTAATATTAAATCCTCTTGCTGTAATTAATGGTTTTATTAATCTATCATTTTCATTTAACTTTCTTAAAGGCTCTCTTCCAACCCTTGCTACATCATCCTTTAAATATGGATTTTTAAATCTATCTATTATTTTATCTATATATTTATAATGAGCTTCTTCATCAAAATTATATTTAGCAATTAATCCTTTTCCACTTTCAATCATTGCATTTTTAACAAATCCATAAATTACTTCATCTTTAATACTTTCTTCTATAGTTTCATATCCCTTTAAATACCCAAAGTAAGCTGTTATTGCATGTCCAGTATTTAATGTAAATAATTTTCTTTCTATATATGCCATTAAATTATCTACTAAGTTCATTCCTTCTATTTTAGGTATTTCACCTTTAAATGCACTTTTTTCAACATTCCACTCATAATAGTTTTCAACTACAACATCTAAAATATTTTCACTTTTTACTGGTGGAACTATTCTGTCTACTGAACAATTTGGGAATCCTACAAATTCTTTTAAATATTCAATTTCCTCTTCATTTAAATACTTCTTAACTTCTTCTTCAAGTTGTGAACTAGCTTTAATTGCATTTTCACAAGCTATTACATTTAAGTAAGTTTTTATTCCCTTTTCTTTTCTAAGAGCTATACCTTTTGCTATTGTTGGTGCTATTCTTGGTAAAACAACAGGTCCAACTGCAGTAGTTATAATTTCAGCTTCAACTATTTCTTTATATATTTCATCACTAGTTGATATAACACCACTTATATTGCTAATTTCTTCTTCTGAACATATAGTATCCATTACATGTATTGTATATTTTTTATCACTATTAATTTTATTAATTATTTCAGTATTTACATCTGCAAATACTACATGATATCCAGCTTTAGATAATAATGCTCCTATAAACCCCCTACCTATATTCCCTGCTCCAAATTGAATTGCTTTTTTCATTAATAACTCCTCCCTTTATCACTATTTAAGATACAAAATATTAAAATTTTAAAAATAATTAACTATACTTTTCTAAAAATCTCTAACCAAACTTAAGAAATAGTTTTCATAACTACCTAGCATTATTAAGTTATCCTTAAATAATTTCAAATTTATTAAATTATTATTTATTAAATGTTTGAAGTATTTCAAATTTATTATTTGTATTTTTAAGTTTATCTACTAATGTTTCATCTTCTAATGAAGTTGCTATATTTGATAATATTTCTAAATGATCATCTCCAACTCCAGCTATACCAATTACTAAGTATGCCAAATCATCACCAAAAACTACACCATCTGGATATTGAAGTACAACTATACCAGATTCCTTAACCTCTTTTTTAGCTTCTCCAACACCATGTGGAATTGCTATTCCCATTCCAATATAAGTTGATACTATCTTTTCTCTTTCTTGCATTGCAGCTATATAATTATTATTAACATAACCTTCTTTAACTAGCATCTTACCTGCTCTTTCTATAGCCTCTTCCTTACTTTCGCTTTTTAATCCTAAGATTATATTATCACTCTTTAATATTGAAGTTTCCTTAACTTGTGCTGATGCTGCTACCTCTTCTACAACACATTCTTGAGGTTCTACTTTTCCACCTGCTCTACTTTCTAATATAGAATATAACTTGTCCAATTTACTATCTTGTAAGAAATTTTCTATAAATACATGGTTTGCTTGAGGTGAATTCTTTCTTGCTCTTTCTTCTAACTTCTTATGGCTTACTACTATATCTGCATCTGCTGGTATTGTGTCAACTGATGAATTAATAACTGTTATGTTTGAAGAAAAATTCTTTATTCTATTTCTAAACTTTGTTGCTCCCATTGCACTTGAACCCATTCCAGCATCACAAGCAAATACAATTTTATTAATTACTTCTTTATTAATTACTACTTCTTCATTTTCAGAAGTAACTTCCTCATCATCACTTAATTTTTTACTAGCTTTTTTAACTAATGGTGCTGCAACAACAAATGATACTGCTGTTGAAGCTAGAACTCCTGCTAAAACTCCTATTAATCCACCCTTTGGAGCTAATGCCATTAAAGCAAATATACTTCCTGGAGATGGTATAGCCACTAGTCCAGCATTAAAAATTGAAAATATTAATATTCCTGCTGCGCTACCAACTATTGGAGCTATTATTAATACTGGATTCATTAATACATATGGGAAATAAATTTCATGAATTCCTCCTAATGCATGTATAATTGCTGCTCCTGGTGCTGATTGCTTCACTCCACCTTTACTATATAAACAATATGCTAACAGTACTCCAAGTCCTGGTCCTGGATTTGCTTCTAATAAATACATTATTGATTTACCAAATTCTTGCGTTTGCTCTATTCCAATTGGAGCTATAATTCCATGATTTATTGCATTATTTAAAAATAACACTTTAGCTGGTTCAATAAATATTGATACTAAAGGAAGTAATCCCTTAGAAATTATTACTTCAACTCCAAACTTAAATGCATCAGTTACAACAACAACAACTGGCCCTATAGCATAAAATCCAACTATAGCAAGTATTACACCAATAATTCCAACTGAAAAATTATTAATTAACATTTCAAATCCAGCTGGAGCTTTACCTTCAATAGCTTTATCAAACTTCTTAATAGTATATCCACCTAATGGTCCCATTATCATTGCTCCAATAAACATTGGAATATCTGCACCAACTATAACTCCTGCAGTTGCAATAGCACCTAATACTCCACCTCTTACATCTCCAACTACTCTACCACCTGTATATCCAACTAATAAAGGAAGTAAATATTTTAACATTGGATCAACTAAACTTCCTAATTGCTCATTAGGAAACCACCCTGCTGGTATGAACAATGCAGTAATTAATCCCCAAGCTATAAATGCACCTATATTAGGCATTACCATTCCGCTTAAAAACTTACCAAACTTTTGAACCTTTTCCTTAATCATCTTTATTCCTCCATAACGCTCTTTAATTCCTTTCTATATAAATCACCTAATATTTTTTCTATAATACTAGTTAATTCTTCTTCACTGATTTTCATAATAGAATTTCTAAGACTTTCTCTTTCTATTATTTCTCCATTTATATGACTCATTATATTTATTTGAGTTTGTGTATTTTTTTCCGGAATTAAAGAAATAATTGCAAAATTAATTTCTTTTCCATCTTCTATTAATTTTTCATTTAATCTTATAACTCCAAATTTACAAGAAGTAATTTTTTTATCTTTACAATGTAACAACATCATATTAAATCCATTTAAATAAGTACTAGACTTTTCTTCTCTTTCTAATAGTAATTTTTTTATTTCTTTTGCATGATTAATATTTTCAGCAAAAACACTACTAGCTATTCCCATTAAATCGTTTACTGTTTTTACATTATTAATTTCTCTTACTCTTACTTCTTCTAATATGGATATTATTTCTGTCCCAAGATTAGTTATATTTTTTATTTTATCTTTATCACACTTAAGTTCTTTTTTTATTATCTTTTTAGTTATTCTTTGTTTAGAATATCTATGAATAAACTCTTTTAATTTTATTTTATCTTTTTGTAAAAACATTGGATTTAAACAAATATATCTATAATCTACATCTAAATCTACTGTGGATATTATAAAATCAATTCCATCATCTTTTAATTTTTTAGTATCAATATTTATAACTGATATGCTATTTTTAATATCTAAATTAGGAAATTCTTTTTTTATATTTACCCCTAATAATTTTGATGTTCCAACTCCTGTTGGACATGCAATTACAACTGATAAATTTTCATTTTTTAAATTTTCTTCTATTGCAGCTGCAATATGCATTGCTATATATGCTACCTCAGATTCTGGTATTTTATCTATTTTAGTAATTTTTTTTAGTATTTCACAAGCATTTTCACAAGAATGATAAATTTCACTATACTGTTCCTTTATATTTTCCAATAATGGATTTCTAATATTAAGCTTCATAGACATTCTACTAATTGCAGGAACTAAATGATTATATATATCTTTACTTAACTTTTGCTTATTTATTATTTCAATATTAAAATCATTTTCAACTTCAGTTATTATATAATTAGAAATTTGCTTAATATCTAAATTATCTAAATCAATATCATTTTCTACCTTATTTAATCTTAATCTTGCTCCCTTTAAATGCATAGTTATATATCCTATTTCATCTTTAGGAATTTCAATAGTAAAAACCTTTTCTAACTTTTCTGTAATTTCAGTAGCAACTGCAAATTCAGGTAATATCTCTAACTCACTTAATGAACTCTTGTCCATAGAAATTTTTTCACCATTTTTTATACGTTGAACTGCTAATGATATATGAACAACTAGTCCAATATAATCACTATCTATAAGTTTAAAATTAAATTTTTCTTCTAATTCAGATACTATTTTTTCTATACCTTTTATTATTGTTCTATCAATAAAATTAAGCATTCTATTTTCTATTGAAAACTCTATACTATTTTCACTACTTGGACTATTTAATGATTTTTTTAAAAGTTTTATTAATTCCTTTTCCTCTAAAGTCCTGTACAAAATATCTGATAATACTTTTCTATAATTTTTTTCGTTACCTTCTAAATAAATACCTACCCCTTGTCTTCTAATAAGCTTTATGTCAAAGGCCCTTAACCAATCTTCAATTCCATCTAAATCATTACTTAAAGTTCCCTCTGAAACCTTCAATTGATTAGTGAAATAAAATAATTTTAATGGTTCCTTTGCTATTAATAGCTCACTTAAAATAATCCTTTTTCTTTCTTCTTTACTATATTCTTTTTGAACGTTTTCAACTTCTAAAAGTTCTAATATTAATTGTTGATTTTCTAAGCTTTCATCTATTATCAAACCAACTCCTGGCTTTTTTATAAAATTAAAACCATTTTCATCTAACCATTCTTCAATTTTAGGCATTTCCCTTAATACTGTTCTTGAACTTACATTTAAAATTTCTGCAATTGTAGAAATAGTTATTGGATTTTTGTTAGTTGATTTAGTTAAAATTTGTATAATTTGTTTTTGTCTAGACATTAATTTTTTCTTTTTCATAGGCTCTCCTATTAGTGACATTTTTAAATACTTATCACTTACAAATTTATTTTATATCTTTTATTCGTTTACATCAATCTATTCATACAGTATAAATGTCCCTATTACTTAGTGACAAATTTGAATATAACTATTTTATAATTATACATCATTTTTTATATAATTTACTATTTTTATATTATCACAAAAAAAGAAGTGTCCTAAAACACTTCTTTTATTCACTATACTTTTTTAATGCTAATTTTAAGGTTTCATCTTCTAAATCCGAATATCCCTCAAAAATAACTTCACTTATATCTTCATTATTAAATAAAAATTTATAATTATCTCCTAAATAACCTTCTGGATATAAAACACCTAAATAATCCCACAGTTTTTCCTCTTTTCCCTGTAACTGCATTCTTCCTATTATCATTAATTTTTTATATCCACCATTTAAGACTACTATAGATCCTAGTGCTAAAAGTTCTTGTTTCTTATTCTCCAATTCATGTACCCCCTATAATAATAGTAATATCATTATAGATTATACATATATCTTTTAAAATATAATAGATATTTATTAAATATCCTTATATTTTATCTTAATTTAATACTAAAAATTTATTTTAATCTACTTTCTAACTTTTCCTTAAGCTCTTCATATCCAGGTTTACCTAAAAGTGCAAACATATTTTTCTTATATTCCTCTACTCCAGGCTGATTAAATGGATTAATTCCCAATAAATATCCACTAATTCCACATGATTTTTCAAAGAAATAAACCAATTGTCCAAAATAATATGGAGTTAATTCTGGTATATTTATAATAACATTAGGCACTCCCCCATCATTATGTGCTAATACAGTTCCTTGAAATGCCTTTTTATTTACATAATCAATAGTTTTTCCATTTAAAAAGTTTAATCCATCAACGTCACCTTTCATCTCTCCAATAACTATATTTTTATTAACATTTCCAACATTAAGCACAGTTTCAAACATTATTCTGCTACCATCTTGAATAAATTGCCCCATAGAATGTAAGTCTGTTGAAAAGTCAACTGCTGCTGGAAAAATTCCTTTTTTATCTTTTCCTTCTGATTCTCCATATAATTGTTTCCACCATTCATTAAAATAATGTAATGATGGTTCATAATTAACTAATACTTCAACTGATTTTCCCTTATTATATAAAATATTTCTTATTGCTGCATATTTATAACAATCATTTTCTTCTACTAATTCATTAGAATATCTCTCTCTAGCATCTGCTGCCCCCTTCATAATTTCATCAATGTTAATTCCAGCAACTGCAATTGGAAGTAATCCAACTGGTGTTAATACAGTAAACCTTCCTCCTACATTATCAGGTATAACAAATGTTTCATATCCCATTTCATTTGCTAACCCTTTTAATGCTCCTCTTTTTCTATCTGTTGTTACAAAAATTCTTTTTCTTGCTTCATCAACTCCATATTTTTCTTCCATATACTTTTTAAATAATCTAAAAGCTATTGCTGGTTCTGTTGTTGTTCCTGATTTAGATATTACATTTACTGAAATATCCATACCTTCAATAACTTCAAATAATTCTGATATATAAGTAGAACTTATATTATTTCCTACGAAAAATACCTTTGGAGCTTTTCTTTTTGACTTAGGTAATATATTGTTAAAATTGCTAGTTAACATTTCAATTGCAGCTCTTGCTCCTAAATATGATCCACCAATTCCTATTACTATTAATACATCTGAAGTTTCCTTTATTCTTTCTGCAGTATTTTTTATTCTTTCAAATTCTTCTTTATCATAATTTTTAGGTAAATCCAACCATCCTAAAAAGTCATTTCCTGCACCTGTTCCATTATGGATAGCATTATGTGCACTATTCACCATATCCCCCATATAACCTATTTCATGTTCATTAATAAATCCCTTTAATTTTGATACATCTAACGATACATTTCTCATTTTATTATCCCCTCATTAATTTTATTTTAATAAAATGGACTATATCAAAATCAACTTAATTTGTACTTCGATATAATCCATTAATTTACTTATAAATTTAATTTATTACTCAACTGTTACTGATTTAGCAAGATTTCTTGGCTTGTCTATATCGCAACCTCTTTCACTTGCTACATAATAAGATAATAATTGTAATACAACCGCTCCTAATATTGGTGCTATTCTAGTTGATATATTTGGAATTCTTATAACTTTATCAAAAACTGATAAATCTAAATCTTCATTTTCATATGCTATACCAATAATTTCAGCACCTCTTGATTTAACTTCTCTTATATTACTAATCATTTTATCTTTTAAATTAGTTTGAGTTAATATTGCTATTAATTTAGTTCCTGGTTCTATTAATGCTATAGTACCATGCTTAAGTTCACCGCCAGCATATGCTTCTGAATGAATATATGCTATTTCTTTTATTTTAAGAGCTCCTTCTATAGCTAATGCATAATCCACATCTCTTCCTAAATAAAATAAATCTCTTTCTCCTGCTATAATCTTAGCAATTTCTGAAATTTGTGGCTTTTTCTCTAATACTTCTTCTATCTTATTTGGTAATTCTAATAAAGCTTCCTTAATTTCAATTTCATCTTCTGATTTTAATAATCCCTTTAAATCAGCTAAATACATACCTAATAAGTTCATTACAACTGCTTGAGTTGTATATGCCTTAGTTGATGCTACTGCAATTTCTGGACCAGCCATAGTATATATTACATTATCTGCTTCTCTAGAAATGCTGCTTCCAACTACATTTGTTACTGCTAATGTCTTAGCACCTATTTTTTTTGCATCTCTAAGAACTGCTAATGTATCAGCAGTTTCCCCTGATTGGCTTAATGTAACTATAAGAGTTTTATTAGTTACTATTGGATTTCTATATCTAAACTCTGATGCTATAGCTACTTCAACTGGTATTCTTGCTAAATCTTCAATAGCTACCTTTCCAATTAATCCTGCATTATATGCAGTTCCACATGCAATAATATATATTCTATCTATATTATCTAATTCTTCTTTTGTAAGCTTAAAATCACCTAAATTAATCTTTTCATTTAAAGATACTCTTCCTGTCATTGTATCTCTAATAGCTTTTGGTTGTTCATGAATTTCTTTTAACATGAAAGAATCATAACCACCCTTTTCTGCTGCATCTTCATTCCATGTTACTTTATATATTTCTTTCTTTATTTCATTTCCATTTTTATCAAAAACTTGGGCCCCATTATTAGTTAATACTACAAATTCATTATCTTCTAAAAGATAAATATCTCTAGTATAACTTAATACTGCTGGTATATCTGATGCTATAAATGTTTCACCTTGGCCTATTCCAACTATTAAAGGACTATCCTTTCTAACAGCAACTATTTTATCAGGTTCTTGTCCAGAAACTACCCCTAAGGCATAACTTCCTTCTAATTTTTCACTAGCTTTTATTACAGCTTCAAGAAGATTACCATTATAATAATAATGTATTAAATTTGGAATTACTTCTGTATCTGTTGCAGATTTAAATTCATATCCTTCACTTTTTAACCATTTTGTAAGCTCATTATAGTTTTCAATAATTCCATTATGAACTACAGTTATATCTCCCTTTGATGCTTGATGTGGATGTGAATTTACATCTGATGGCTCTCCATGAGTTGCCCACCTTGTATGTCCAATTCCTATTGTTCCTTCTGCTGATTTATTTGATAATTCATCAACAAGATTTGATAAACGACCCTTATGCTTTCTTATTTCAATCTTATCATTATCAATAACTGCTATCCCTGCTGAATCATATCCTCTATATTCTAATTTTGATAATCCTTCTATTAAAAACTTACTTGCTTTCTTACTTCCTACATATCCAACTATTCCGCACATATATTTTCTTCCTTTCATATTTCATTTTTTTATAAACTTATTTATTAGTTTAAGATGGATTTAATTTACTCTTAAAGTTAAAATTGATTATTATTAAAATTTATACTATAAAAATATATTTATCTTTATAACTTTCATAAAAGAAATCAATGTTATAATAATCATCCATCAAAAAAATCATTGTAATAATTTAATTCAAACATTGTAAAAATACATACAAATAATATGACATTAAAAAATACAATTAAGGTTTTAACACCAAACTAGACCTGTCATACAAATCACTCTGTAGTTTTACTAGTCGTTAACGGTAGTGCGATACCGTGGGGCACCCGCCGAAGAATTCGATACTCCCCATCCTCGTCAACTCATAAGAGTCCTGGCGCTTTATATAAAGATTAATTTCCTTTTTGACACCTACTTTCTTCTTCATTTTTAGGTTATATTTACATATAATTAAGGGCGAACTGTCTCAATAATATAAATAATCCTTAGTCGCATTAAAGTTTAGTAAATAAGTTTTATTTCTTGTAAATATAACCAATATTAATTTTATATTAGTACCATTATTAGTTCAATTAATAGATGTCATATAAATGTCACTAATTACTTAATGACAAATTTGAATATAAAATATAAAATAGCAATCTCACAATACAACTGTAAGATTGCTGCTTTACATTACTCATCTAAACACTTATAAATTGCCTTAGCTACCCCATCATTATTATTAGTATCTGTAATATATTTAGCTATTTCTTTAATTTCTGGAATTGCATTTTCCATAGCATAAGAATTTTCAAACTCAATAAACATTGAATAATCATTAAAACTATCCCCAAGAACAATTACTTCATTTTTATCTATTCCCATTTTTTTAATTGCTTTAGCTAATATTAATCCCTTTTGAGCTTCAATATCACTTATTTCAATATCATTAGAAAAAGTTGATGCAACTGCTAAATTTGATGTGTTTTCTTTAATTTTATTCTTTAATTCTGCTATTAATTTTTCATCATTATCAAAAGTAATAATTTTTAAAATTTCTATATCTGTTTCTATAATTTCAAAAATATCATCTAAAAATTTCATTCCTCTTTCTGCATGAAATTTATTAACAAACTCAATTACTTCTTCTTCATTCATCTTTGGATTAAATAATTTAAATCTTTCTATAACAGCTTTTTTATCACTTTCTTTATTAGTCATATATGCTCCATTAGTTGTCATTAATTGAATACATAATCCTGCTTCATTTAATATATCAAATACTATTTTTACACTTTGTTTATTCATATAGACATTTTCAATTACATTACCATTTATATCTCTATATTCTGCACCATTACTTAATATACATTCACATTTTAAATTGCATTCTTCTAAATATGGCTTTACTGTATCATAATCTCTTCCTGTTACGATTGTAAAATGCCTTCCCATTTCTTGTGCTTTTCTTATAGCTTTTAAATTTTCTTCAGATATCATATGATCATCATTTAATAAAGTTCCATCCATATCACTTGCTATTAATTTTATCATATTTTATTCGCCTACTCCTTATCCTTAATGTTATTTTATATTATTTATTATACCAAACTTTATTATATAAGATATAAATAATAAAGTTAAATTTATTAAGTAACATAAAAAATGGACCACATATTATAAATAAAATGCAATCCATTTTCTTAATTAATTACTAAAGTTCTTCACCATTAGTTTCTATTACTTTTTTATACCAATAGAAACTCTTCTTTTTACTTCTATTTAAAGTACCATTTCCTTCATTATCTTTATCGACATAAATAAATCCATATCTCTTTTTCATTTCTCCAGTTGATGCCGATACTAAATCTATACATCCCCATGGAGTATATCCTATTAAATCAACTCCATCTGCAATTGCTTCTTTCATTGCTTTAACATGTTCACTTAAATACTCAATTCTATAATCATCATTTATAGTTCCATCTTCTTCCGGAGTATCTATAGCACCTAATCCATTTTCAACTATGAATAATGGCTTTTGATATCTATCATATAATTGATTTGACGTTATTCTTAATCCAAGTGGATCAATTTGCCATCCCCATTCTGATGCCTTTAAATATGGATTCTTTACAGTTTTAAAGGCATTCCCTGAAGTTTTTCCATTAATTATTTCTGGATCAACACTTGCACATCTACTTGAATAATAACTAAATCCAATAAAGTCTACAGTATTACTCTTTAATATTTCTTCATCCTTTTCACCAAATACAAGTTCAATTCCATTTTCTCTTAAGAATCTCTTTGCATAACCAGGATATTCTCCTCTTGATTGAACATCTATAAAGAATAAATTTTCCCTTTCCTTATCCATAGCTTTTTGCACATCTTCTGGATTGCAACTATATGCATAAGTTGCTCCAGCAGCAAGCATACATCCTATCATAGCTCCTGGAATTATTTCATGTGCCATTTTAGTTGCTAATGCACTTGCTATAAGTTCATGATGAGCTGATTGATACTTAACTTGAAGTTCATTATCCCCTTCTTCAAATCTAACACCAGCCCCCATAAATGGTAGGTGTAATATCATATTAATTTCATTAAATGTCATCCAATACTTAACTTTATCCTTATATCTTGTGAAGATAGCCTTACAATAATTTAAATAGAAATCTACAAATTTACGATTTTTCCACCCACCAAACTTTTCGATAATTCCAATTGGAGTATCAAAATGGCATATTGTAACTACTGGTTCTATTCCATTTTTAATCATTTCATCAAACATTTCATCATAAAATTTTAATCCATCTTCATTTGGAGTTTCTTCATCTCCTTGAGGGAATATTCTTGACCAAGCAATTGATATTCTTAAACATTTAAATCCCATCTCTGCAAATAATGCTATATCCTCTCTAAATCTATGATAAAAATCTATAGACTCATGTGATGGATAATACTCTCCTTCAATAGGTCTTAAAATATCAATTTTACCTTCCATAACTTTTCTTCTATTTTCTCCAGCTGGACAAAGATCAACAGTTGTTAATCCTTTTCCCCCTTCTTTGTATCCACCTTCACATTGGTTTGCAGCTAAAGCTCCTCCCCACAGAAAATCTTTTGGAAATTTATTAAAATTATTATTCATAACTATCTCCTCTTTTATTTACTAAAGTATTGTAATCAATGTTTCTCCTGTATTAACTGATTTAATGTCCTTTGGTACTATTTCTAAATATTCCATAGTATTTGTGATAATAACAGGTGTAATTAATTCATAACCTTCATTTTTTATAGCATTCATATCAAATTCAACTAAAGTATCTCCAACTTTAACCTTATCTCCATCTTTAACATGTGCAGTAAAATGCTTACCATCTAATTGAACTGTATCCATACCAATATGAATCAAAATTTCAGCTCCATCTTCTGATTTTAATCCAATTGCATGCTTTGTTTTAAATATCATTTGAACTGTACCGTTTATTGGTGATACTACCTTTCCTTCTGTTGGATTAATAGCAATACCTTTCCCCATCATTTCTGATGCAAATGTTTCATCCTTAACTTCATTTAAAGGAACTATATTTCCTTTTAATGGGCTAGCAATAGTAATTTTATTCATTAATGGTGCTTTATCTACTGAAACTTCTCCTAAAGATTCATCTTCTATAGCTTCTACTTTATCTTTATATAATATTAATCCAGCAACAAATGCAACAAATACACTTATTACAGCCCCTATACATGCATATACAAAATTCATCATAGTTTCTCCACCAATATAACTTGGTAATGTTAAGAATCCTGGAGATCCTCCTGAATAGTTAGAAACTCTAAATAACCCTAAAAATAATCCCCCAACTGCTCCACCAATCATTGATGCATATAATGGAGTTTTAAATCTTAAATTTATACCATATAACGCTGGTTCTGTAATACCACAAACTGCTGTAATTCCAGCAGAAGATGCTAATTGTTTAACTTCTTTGTCTTTACTTTTTATTGCTACTGCTAAAGCTGCTCCACCTTGAGATACATTTGAAGCTAACATACCTGGATATATTATAGTATCATATCCCATAGTCATACGATTATTTATTCCAATTGGTATAAGTCCATAATGTGTTCCTGTCATAACTAATAATGGTGTTAACCCTCCTAGTAAAGTAGGTACTAACCAACTAGCATAAGATTCTAATGTTTTTATTCCTAATCCAACTTTATCACTTACTATATAACCAATAGGTCCAATTACGACTAAAATTACTATTCCTGAAATAACTGCTGTAATTAATGGTTTTGTAAAAAATTTAATAGCCTTTGGTGATATTTTATCTGCAATTGGTTCAACATATGACATAAACCAAATACCAAGTATTATTGGTAAAACACTTGAACTATATGAAGCTAAAGTAATTGGTAATCCAAAAATAGCTAGTGGTTCACCTGTTTCCTTAGCTGCATTAACCATTGTTACAAATGTTGGATGAAGTAATATTCCTCCAAGCATCATAGCTAAATATGGATTACATTTAAATTTCTTAGCTGCTGAATTTGCTAAAAATATTGGTAAGAAATAAAATGCTGCATCAGCCATAAAGTTAAATATTTGATAACTTTGAGAGCCAGTAGAAATTAATTTAAAAGCTGTTAATAATGCAAGCACTGCTTTCATCATACCTGCTGCCGTAATAGCTGGTAATATTGGAGTAAATATCCCAGTAATAGTATCTATAACCTTTGCAATAGTTTTGCGATTATCTACTTCTTTATATTCACCATTTCCTTCAATATTGGCAATTTTAATTATTTCCTTATAAACATAATTCACATCATTACCTATAATTACCTGATATTGTCCACCCTTATCTACAACCCCCATTACACCTTTAATTTTTTTAATTTTTTCTGTATTTGCCTTTGATACATTATTAAGATTAAATCTTAATCTTGTTGCACAATGTGTTAAATTCGATATATTTTCTTGTCCACCGATATTTTTTAATATTTCTTTTGCTAAATTTTCATAATTCATAGCTTAATTCCTCGCTTTCAATATTTTAATTTTCTAAAATTTAAAATTTTGAAGAATTAAGGTTTTGCCTAGCCTAACCTAGTAACAATCCTATGAAACTTCTAAGGTTATATTAATTTTCCTAATCATCACCTCCACAATTTAATTATCAGCTAATAAAAAATTATATAAAAAAACCTAAACTAACTTTTAAAATTAAAACTACAGATATGATTACTTCTAGCATTCTACTTCAAATAAAATGATAAATACCTTAATAAATTATTCTAATGAATTATCATATCTACTGCTTAATTTTAATTATTAATTTAGGTTTTGCCTGATCGAATCAGTAACAATCCTAATGGAAAGTATTAAAATTATATTTAATTTTAACAATTTTCATGTACTACTCTAGCTGTATGTATTATTAAATATAGCATTTCTTCTTTAGTTAATTGAGTACAATATTTTTGCTTTATAAATCCCTCAATTCTTTTTACACACTCATAAGAATTTGGATACTTAAGTTTTATCATGTCAAATAAATCATTATCATTATCTTCATAATATCTTCCACTAGATAGTCTTTGAGTAAAGAATTTTAAATGAGTAATAAATCTGTAATAATTAATCGACTCTTCATCAAATTCAATATTAAAATGATACTTTACCACCTTTAATATTTCTTCAATTAATTTAATCATATCTACTATTTCTGGCATTTCTTGATCAAGTTCACCATTTAAAATATGCATTGCTATTGATGCTGCTTCATCTTCTGGTAACTCAAAATTTAAATTCTCCTCAATAATCTTTAATGCATGGATTCCAATTTCAAATTCAACTTTATGAAGTCTCTTAATATCCCAAAGCATTGCATTCTTTATTTCTAAGTTTTTTTCTGCTCTACTAATTGCAAAACTAATATGATCTGTAAGTGTTAAATAAATATTTTCATTTAACTTTGTACCCAACTTATTTTCTGCATATTTTATTATATTTTCTGCAACTTCTAAATACTTTGCTGGAATATCATTCACTAAAGTAAGCAACTTTTCATTTATACTTTTATTTTCTAAGACGAATATTTTTTCTATTTTACTCTCATCAATCTCATCGCCTTTTTTCTTTTGGAAAGCTATACCCCTTCCCATAACAACTGCTTCTTCACTATTTTCACTTATAATTGTCACAACATTGTTATTTAATACTTTATTTATGATCATATCAGTATAATCTCCTCATTTTTATATTCACTAATTTAAGATATTAAACTTAATTAAAGTTATACAAAAAAACCTAAATCAATATCAAATAATACATATAATCATCATATAAAAATAATTAATATACATATATTTGGTATCAATTTAGGTTTTGCCTGCTTACTCAGTAACAATCCCAAAATGGACTCCACTATTAACTTATTTTAATTTTATCAACAAATGTAAACATTGTCAATATATTTTTAATTTAATTCTACAGTTAAATTTGAATCATTATCTGAGTCATCTTTTTCATTGATAATAAACTCAACTACATTTTTGCCATATGGTAAACAAAATTGTATAAATGGCCCTATTGCTAACATTGAAATAATTGTCCCTATTCCAATCTTTCCACCAAGAATAAATCCAACAATTAAAAATGTTGCATCAAATGCTATTCTAACCCATCTATATTGAAAATTTAATTTATCTTTTATTATAAATGGAATAATGTCATTAGGAGCTACTCCTATATCACTTTCAGACATTATAGAAAATCCTGCTGAAATTATAAAACATCCCGCTAAAACTATTAACATCTTTATTAAAATATTAGCAGATTCAATTGGAAAATAAGATACTAACTTAACATTTAAATCAATTATAGGTCCTACTCCAACAACACATATTAATGTTCCAATTTTTATACGCTTCATATCAGTTAATAATATTATTATAAATAATGCTATTAATATTATCATATTTGCTACACCAGGTGTAACTTCTGTGCTTCCTGAAATCATTTGTACTATTGAAAATTCTTTTAATCCCGTTTTATTTAGAACCGTTGCCAATCCTTGAGTAAAAACAGTAAATGGATCAGATCCTATGCTTGTCTGCAAAAATACTGCAACTCCAAATTGAATTATACTCATTCCAATAAAGAATAATACTAATCTTTTTACTAATCTACTTACTTCTTTCAATTTTTTCACCCTTTACTATTATTTTTCTTCAACTAAGTGTTCTGACTATATTATTTTATTTAAGTGTGCAATTATTATTTTATATAACACTCCCTATTTTGTCAAAAGCTTACTTTAATTTAATAAATAAAGTAAGATATTCCTCTACTTAGTAATATCAATTTTATAGTTTTAAATTTTAAAATTCATAAATATTACTCCCCTTATCACTTCAAAAACTTCATATTTTTCTAAACATAAAAAACCCCATTTAATCTTATACTTTAATATAAATGGGATTATTGCTTTACTTATTTAGAATATATAATTTAAAACTTCAAAGTTTAGTCTACTACAGCAGGACTTTTACTTTATTTTTATCTTATTTATTTAAAATACATTCATCCATATATTCTTTAATATACTCTTTTGAATAATATATATTATCTTTTAAATTAATAAAATTATTATCTTTTATTGATTCACTATTATCTAATACTCTTACCCTTATAGTCGCCCATGCTCTCTCTCCTATATTTAACTCCCTAATATTCCATATTATCTTTTTAGCAATATTGCTAATTTCTCCTTTTGAAACTTCTATTTCTTTTATAGCCTTTCCATCCCCAATCACATCCATAATTTCAATATCTTTCGCTTTGTCTGGCCCATTATTAATAATACTTATTTCATATTCTGTTATTTCACCAATTTTTGCTTGGTTATTATAACTTGACTTTGTAACACTTAAATTACAAATCCTTGCATCAATTTTAATCATTCCTATTGCAGCCTCTTCATAATAATTTCCTTCTCTTTTTTCCATACTTTTAGAAATTGAATGAGAATATCCTGTAATATATAAATTTAAATTATTATCTATAGCCATTGCTAATGCAAAATCACTTATATTCTTTCTTAAAAACTTTCCACCTAATAATGATTTTCTTTTTTCTTTACTTGGATCTATTTTTATAAAAAAAGAATTATATCCATCTTTAACCCAACCATTATCATAACCTTCTACAGGAAAATCTGTAGATGTTGTAAATCCACATATATATGCATATCCATTAGAATCTATCTTTATATCTGAACATACATCACTTCCATTCCCCCCTAAATATGTTCCATATATCAGACCATTATCTCCACATAATTTTGTATCAAGCTTAATAAAAAATCCTGAACCTTCTATTGCATAAATATTTTTTTGAAATGCATTTTCACTTATAGGAAAATCTTCTCTTGAATTAGTTGTTCCTGTTATATATACATTTTCTTCTAAATCAACAGCAATTCCATATCCTGCTTCTTCACCATTCCCACATAATAATGAAGAATATAATACTCCCTCTTCTCCATCTTTTTCTAAATCAAATTTAGTTATAAAAGCACTACTTAGCCCCCCTGTAACTTTAGTTTTATATGAATTTTCTGTTACAGGAAAATCTGAAGATTGAGTAATACCAGTAATATAAACGTAATTATTTTGATCTATTGCTAAAGCTGAAAAATTAGTAGAATCATTTCCTCCAAAGTATGTTCCATACAATAATGCTTCTTTTCCTTTTTTAGATATATCTAATTTTAATAAAAACCCAACATCTACAGATTCGCAATTAAATTTCTTATATCCATTTTCAGTTATAGGAAATCCTAAACTTGAATTTGTTAAGCCACATACATATACATTTTTATTTTTATCTATAGCTACTGAATAAGCATAATCATATAAGTTTCCCCCTAAATATGTTCCATAAATAAAACTATTTAAACCAACTTTAGAAGTATCTATCTTAATTAAAAAACCAGTACTATTTCCACCTGGATAATTAGATGCATATGATTTTTCTGTTATTGGAAATTCATACTCTGAATTTGTTGAACCTACTATATATGCATTTTCTTCATCATCTACAGCAATTCCTACTCCTTCATCATTTTTTTCTCCACCTATATATGCTGCATATTTCAAAGCAGATTGTCCTTTTTTACTGCTATCTATTTTTACTAAAAATGCACTATAGTCCTTAGCCTCTAAAATATTTTTATGTGGCTTTTTATTCGGATACTTTTGGACCCCTATTTCTCCAGTAATATAAATACACTTATTTTCATCTACAGCTATTGAATTTCCTCTATCAACTACAAAAGTAGAATTAAACTTTTCAAATACTATTGGTAATGTAATTTTTAAATTTTTTTCATTTTCATAGTTTTGTATACAAAACTTTACCTTGCCTTCTTCATTTATTTCAAAGTTTCCTGTTACTTCACAACTGCAATCTTCCTGAGTTATCCTTGGATTTAATATTTTTAATATATTTTCTTTAATATTAATATTTATATTTCCTTCTTCATCTAAATATATATTACTGGCACCTTGAAAATTTAATAATATTTTATCTAAGCTTTTCTTGGAGCTTACTTGAAACTCCCACTTTATTGTCCCTTCACTTTCATAATATAATATATCTATTCCTTTATATATTTCTTTATAAAGTAATTTTTCATATAATGGTATGGAACATTTCCAATTCAAACTATTTTCTCCCTTAAAATAATTCAATCTACAGTTGAATTCATTTTTTCCTATTATTTGAGGAGACTTATTTCCATTTTCAAAACTTACCCTTAAAATATTTATTCCATATTTACTATATTTTTTATCTTCTTCATTTAATATTAAGCTATTTTCTAGTTCTTTTAACTCTTGTATTTTTTCATTACTCCTAAAGGATAATATTATTTCATTATCATTAAAAAATGTTGTACATTCCTTTTTATTTAATGCAAACTGTACCTTTTCATCATGTTGCCCAATATTTTTTTCAAATATTAATGGCAAACTATTTAATACATTTGATATTTTTATATTGTTCATTATCCCTCAATTCCTTTACTAATAAATTTGCTATATATTAAACTTATGTATATTAATTTTTATTTATCACCATATTGCCTTATATATATTTTTAAAGATTGTAAAAGGTTATTAAGATAAAAAAATTATAATATTAACTTTTTATATTGTGCAAATATTAGCATGCTTTGTATTTCTTAATGTTTCATAGTTAGTTGATTTTATATATATTACTCTGTTATATCAAAATGTTGTTAATATACTAAGGTATAACTAACAACATTTTGATATAACAGAATCATATACTAATAAAACTATTCTTATATACCTTCCTATTCCTAACTTAATTTAATTATATTTCACAAACATTTTATAAAAATTAAATTCCATAAAAAAAGATTACCATTACGATAATCTCTCTTTTCATTAATTACTTCTTATATTCAATAGGGGCTCCACCAGTAGTTAATTACTATTGATTACAACATACTACTCTTGTTGACTATCGTCAAGTACTATCCATCTCCTACTTATAGAAGATGGGATAATTTCTCACATTAAAGTTAAATCCTCTTCTCCTCCTTCACCATTATCCCTGCTTCTTACAAATACAGTTTTATTATCTTCTTCCTTTTCAACAATAATAATCATATAACGAACTCTTTCATCTATAGCTTCTCTTATTTTATATCCTATCTTTTCAGTACGTGAATCTATTTCAACTCTTATACCTGCTTCCTCTAAATTTATCTTAATTTTCTCAGCATAATTTTCAAACTTATCAGAAATAAGCAAATTTTTAACTTTAACTGGAGCAAGCCATGTTGGGAATTTATCAGCAAAATGTTCAATTAATATTCCAATAAATCTTTCAATACTTCCAAATATAACTCTATGAATAACTATTGGTCTATGTTTTTCACCCTCACTTCCAATATACTCTTATACTCTAATTCAAATCTTTGAGGCAATTGAAAATCTAGCTGAATAGTTCAACATTGCCATGTTCTTCCTCAACTATCTTCAAGATGAAAATCTATTTTAGGCCCATAAAATGCTCTATTGCCTTCATTTATTTAATTTCTGATTTTATTTGATCAAGTAACATAAATATATGATCATCATCTTGGGTAAATGCTCTTACTCCCATAAGTCCATGCAATACACCTTAAAACTCATGTATATGAACTCTTCCAAGTTCACCAACTCTCATAGGTAAATCTCTATACTAATGTGTTTCTGTTTTATAAATTTAAATATTCTTTTAAAATACCCTTGTTATCAAATGCCACACCATAAACTCTTTGAAGCATCTTATTTTTTCACTTCCGTTTTCTTCCTACTTAAGTATTCTTTAAAACTTAATTAATATTACCACTTTTGTATTTTTTTATAAACTTATTATCCATCACCATATTCTTTATTATACATAATTTTGAAATTTATATTAGGATACTTTTTAATAAATTGACTAATTACATAATAACAACTTGGACACGGCTCCCATTTACTATATAAAACTAACTCACCTTCACTTGGTATCTTTCCTAAATCTATAAGATTATTTATTTCTTCAATTATCTTTTTTTCACTATCATTAACTCTATTATATCCAATTCCCAATTTCCCAACTTTATTAACCTTACAACTTTCAAACTTCTCTTCTCCTGGTGGTATTAATAAACAACTATTTTTAATATCATTTTTTCCACTAACAGCCCTAAATTCTCTTCCATTAAATATTGCAATTGCTATATTAACAGAATCCTGAATTGTACTGCTTTGATTTATTTTAAAAATACCATTTTCCTCTTCTTTTATAAGATACCTATCCATATTTTTAATTAATCTCCTCATTCTTGGAATATAACTATTTATATGCTGATGATATTCAACACTTCCCTTTTGCGCCATTACATAATCAAAACTTATTTTTTTTGGCATTTCAATAAATACACTTTTTGTTTGATTAAACTCATCATATTCCTCATAAATATTTTTATTATTAAAAAGAATCATTTTTTTTAGCAACTCTATATCCTTTGAATAAATATAATCCTTATTAATTTCTCTTTCTAATTCTTCTAATCTAAATTTCCCTTCTTTATTAATTTTTTTTGATATATATTGTTTAGTTTTTTCTATTATTTTTAATATATGCTCAACATCATCTTGAGCACTTGGAGTTCTATCATATTCAACTCTATTAATATTAAGTACTTTTATGTTGCTTATTTTTTCACATAAAATTTTATGTTCTTCTTCAAATATCATAATATTATTTATGTACATTATAAAATCATTAACATCATTCACCTTATAAGTAATAATTTTTTCATTAATCACTTTATAAATTTCATTAAATAATTTATCAGTTATATTAAAATTTTTTACAAAAAACTCTTTAAAGTCCTCATAATCTGATATTTTAATATTATATCCTTCTTTGTTTAAAGCCTTATTTAAATCTCTAATATCACAAATTTTAACTCTTTTATTTTTATTATTTTTTACTTTCATATTTTCCTCTAATTTGATACCATTTTCATATTTTCTATATCATATAATAATTACATTACTGTATTATACTATTATATAATATAAATTCATCAATTTTTCTTATGTAAATTTACAAATTTCAACTTTTTAATAGAGTAAATATATATTTTTTTACTTATAATACATAGTATTAAAAGCTAATTATTTTTGTTCCTATTAATATAATTAAAAAAAATAAAATATAAAGCCTCTTTATTCATTAATATATTTCTCATAAATAAAAAATAAGTCGATATAAATATTTTTTATTATCTATATCGACTTATTTTTTTAATATAATTTATACACTTTAAACTAAATTATATTTTAAAATATTTAATTTTT